>Ga0065711_1001838_pt1 | contig 38856 bp, 11 predicted proteins | sample Hoacrofraction12_FD_59098 | JGI IMG/M metagenome (GOLD analysis project Ga0065711, IMG submission 59098) | Hoatzin crop microbial communities from Cojedes, Venezuela - Epithelial fraction 12 v2 (version 2) | ecosystem: Host-associated > Birds > Digestive system > Esophagus > Crop | place...
CAAGAAAGATGAGGCACTACTGGAGAGAGTCCAGCGGAGGGCTACGAGGATGGTGAGGGGACTGGAGCATCTCTCCTACGAGGAGAGGCTGAGGGAGCTGGGCTTGTTCAGCCTGAAGAAGAGAAGGCTGCGAGGGGACCTTCTAAATGCTTACAAATATCTGAAGGGTGGGTGTCAGGAGGATGGGGCCAGACTCTTTTCAGTAGTGCCCAGTGACAGGACAAGGGGCAATGGGCACAAACTGAAGCACAGGAAGTTCCGTCTGAACATGAGGAAGAATTTCTTGCCTCTGAGGGTGACGGAGCACTGGAACGGGCTGCCCAGGGAGGTGGTGGAGTCTCCTTCTCTGGAGATATTCAAGACCCACCTGGACAAGGTCCTGTGCAGCCTGCTGTAGGTGACCCTGTTTCAGTAGGAGGGTTGGACTAGATGACCCACAGAGGTCCCTTCCAACCCCTACCATTCTGTGATTCTGTGTAATAACCCACCCAAACAGACAGTCCTCTGCTAAATATGCTCTTTAAAAATGTATTTCAAGGTTTTTTTACAGACTTGTTTCTTTAAACTGAAAAAGGGAGGGGGGAAGAAAAGCCAAAAGCCTGTGGGAGGCTTTTATGAAATGTACTTCCACAAGCCCTGCTGTGCTGCCTCAGCAGCGGCTCATTTGAATTCCAGGTATGCACTACACAGGATTTTTTTTGGAAATGCTGGCTTATCGGAAAAGCAATGCTGCTTTTGGATCATAAAGCTGGCTTTATGGTCTTTTTGAAGACCATAAAACTGGCTCATTTAACACACACGAATTCCTACTGACTATTGCAGTGTCCAGTCTCATTGGCACATGCAAAGCTACACCATGGCATCAGGATATTTAAGGGCTTAAAGTTGCCATTGACTGGAGAGCTTATTGAAATAATTAACACACCGATCTTATGCATCTTCCTATGCATCATCAAAAAAATAGAAAGTAAAACATTTTAATTTAAAGTAAAATTATGTTTCTTCACTACACCATCATTTTACTGCAACTATTTGAACAAACCAGCATATTTTGGATCAGATCCATTCCCGGTAAGGATCTTCACTGCACCAGGACCTGACCCAACGGGTTTCACAGAAACCAATCCACATTTTCCCCAAGCAAGACCCCACTCCGAAGCAGTGAAGCACACTGTAGTTCTCGGACACTGGAGACCCTTTGTCTGGTGTCCAGTCACATCACCTCAGAGGAACGCGTGTGCCTTGCTGTCAGACTGCACCAGGACTCGCCATTCCTCACGCACAAGGAACTGCATATGCACGGCACAACAGAAACTCACGACGTGCCGCTTACGTGACAGAAATACATCTGCAGTGGAGAGGAAAGCTGTTGTACTAAGGCAGACAGAATATTACAGCTGGGCTAACTCAGCTACTGAGGTCACCATCTGAAAAAAAACCTAAAATAATTCCATAAGAATTCTTTTTCTCACCTAAAAATCCTGGGGAGGTAACATATACCAAGACATATATATTAAGCCTGGTGCTCAGCATCACAGAACAGCGTGATACTACAATCAGATCAGATCATCCAGAAGTTTGCCAACTCCCTATTTTGCCAACTAAGGTCTTGATCTTGTAATAATCTCCATTTTGAATAGATTCAAGCAGCCACACAGAGCCCAGTGAAGCAGTGGGTATTTTGTCAAGTTTTTTTAAGTAACCATTTGTTCAATCTGTAGTAAATGAAGGCAGCCAGTCATGCTGCCATTTGAAGAATGTGCAGGTCCAGGTGTTACAGTATTTCTGAAACAGTGAGCACATTAATAATGAGCTCCAGTTGTGCTGGGTATACGTGGTGGATGTAAAAGCACTCTTTCCTGGATGTCTAAATATCCTGCTGATTCCTACACTGAACCTTATCAGAATTCCCAAATCGAATCACTTTTATAAATGTCTAACCTTGTCACTAAAAATCCATTTCAAGTGATTCAGTTTCAAGTGTGCCTCCTACCACAAACCACAGCATGATGCTTGCCGTACTCATTCTAAACAGCAGTATTATGCTGCTAAAAGAGTTTTATAGTTCTGACTATCGTTCTGAATCATGGGAACAGAACAATCAAGTGGAATGAAAAATTGAAGTCTCTAAGTAGTACAGATTTTTTTTTTTTTCCCTAAAAATAGGGGAAATGTTAGCCTACTTCTGATGGAGAGATACTGGCTATAAAAGCAGCCGAGACATTTTAAGTGGGGTTGGGGCAGAATCCCAGGGATATACTCATTCTCACCCAGAAGACAGTAAGATCAATGGGGAGGCTGTGGCTGAACAGAACCTATATCTTCCACTGCACTGTAGCGAGCTAGCACACCTCACTCCAGAGCACTCTGGAAGTTTCCAGTGAACTTTTTTCTAGAGCATCTACTCATTTTCCTGACATCTTCTTTACCCATTCCCTTGGAAGTCCAGTAAGAGGAATGAGTTCATTTTCCTGACACTATGAGTACATGCCAAAATGTAGAGATCAGAAGTGGGTTTGAAAGAGTGCCAAATTCTGAGATGCTCAAATCTTCTGAAAATTGGAAACTGTGTGATTTAACCATTTATTGCTCATTTAGCAGCTGTGGCTTTACCAGTCAGCTGGCAGGGGGCCTGTGACTTTTCATTTTGCTTATTTAAATGAAGGTGAAAGCAGGTGTTGATCAACTGGTAGTGGCAGCTGCCCTCCCAGCTTCAGTGAACCCTTTTTTTTTGCTTTGACATTAGTCCACTCAGTAACTCTGCCTACGACTTCTGAGCTCTCAAAAACAGCAGGCAGCGGGGATTAGGGTGTTGTCATCTCCTGTCTCCATTTAAACTTGCTCTAAGCCACGTGCAGGGCAGCTGCGGTGGAAGTCCTTGCTCTTTGCAGCCTCACTTTTGGGCAAAAGGGAACTACTTCGCTGGAGCTGCTGGAACTGTTCCTCTCCACTCACGGGAGAAAGGAGCTGTGAGGACTGGGCAGGATTTGGAGAACACACTGCCTACAGCTCCAAAAGGAACTGAGGGGGCTTGCGCTGAAGCCATCAACAATGACGAGTGAATGAATGAAGGCAAATCCTCAAAAGATTGAAGCTGCTTAACACCTGCATATCATGGTCCATTCTTTTTCAGAAAAAAAAAACAACCAAACCAGAGGGAGAAATGCATAAATAAATAAACAGGATATGTAAAAACAGAAATGAAAATTGGCACAGACACATGACAAAGAGCTTCAGTACCACTAGTAGTCAATAATGATGGAGAAGAAGAAAAAGACTGGAGTTACAGTTTCTTATCCCTCCCCCTCAATACATTAAGGTCCACAGAAATGCACGGCCTGACAGGCTGATGACACAACAGCTGAAATATGACGGGGGATCAGGTACAAGAACAGTAAAATGACCACATTAATTCTTTAACATGAGCAATCCTGCTCTTAAAAGGCAAAATATTTCAGAGGTAAACTTTAAAGATCTCACTGAATTAGTACAAAGGGGGATGTTACACCAATGAAATAAGGTGACTAAGTATGCAAGTTATCAGAGAGAAAAATCAACCTCTCTACAGTGTAGGCACAGCTGATCTCTTGGACTATGTGAAGAATGCAGATGAGCAGCACGATGTTATCATTAAGCTAGTTAAANGGCTGCAAAAGCAACAAAACCATGAAAGCATTAGCAAGAATAACATAATATAAAGCAAAAGCAGTAGGAAATTGCACTGAAAGTACGTTTTACTGAACGTAAATGAATCCCAAAGAAGAGATGACTCTAGTAAGAAACAGATGTTTCACTATCCTTAGTTTTCAGTTACATTCACTGGTCTGCTAAGTTATTTTATTTTTTACAGAATAGGGTACTGCAGGGATTTTATGAAAAGCTCCATAAAATAAACAAAAGGGGAGTTGCCCTGGCTACAGTTATCATCCTGCTTTGAGCTGCTGAGCAGTTGATAGAGTGATATGACACAGTGATGTCAGCAGGACCTCGTCTCTACCCCTCCCTTTCCAAGAAAAAGGAGCAGCACCAGCACACTCTACCCAGCTGGTCCAGCAGCATAGAAATGTCATAACCAAATGTCTCAGTCATCAGACCAAAGCAGGCTATACTGAAATGCCCAGCATCTCCAACACCCAAATTATTAAGGTCTGTTTTTAGGTAATTAAGGCAACATGTTGTGTGGATTCACACCAAGAGGAGACAAGGATAACTAATGGATTGACAAAATCCCTGGTTGTATTCCTTCCGATGTTCCTGAAGGGCCAGTTCAGTGATACAAAATTTATGCAACTTTTCTTTCTCGTACAAGAAAAGCACAATTACCAGCTATTGTAAAGCAATTACATTCAGGATACACAGGTAAAAAACCCACAAATATAATACATTCTAAGATGAAAATGAGTGCAAATCATTCCTTTTTGAAGAAGGGAAGTAACTGCAGAATATTTTAAAATAACTGTAAAAGAAATTGAGCAAGAGTCATGCTAAAAACATAAATTCCTCTTTCTGACACCTTAAGTTTAATTAAATTGAAAGTTTACAAGGTCAACTTTTTTCTCACTCATCAAAAATATAGAAATCCAACATAAACTTTCAGTGTAATAAGTAGATGCCTAAAAGTTTCCTTTGATTTCTCCTCTGGATGTAATCATCATCAGGGCAATCATATTTATGTCAGAACATACCTATCGTACCATACTACACTCTCCGTTAAGAATTTACCATATGCTGTTCTGCTCTGTCACTGACAGGTTGGAGACTTTACACCATGGCCATTTGAATCATGTTGTGCCCCAAGAAAGCTCCGTGAAGAATTCTCATTATGTTCTCACAAAACATATTATTAGCTCTCTCCGATGTACTCGGAAACAGACCTCAATTGCCAGAAATCCTGCTACACTGTGATTTACACGCACACTCCAAAGACAAATAGTGAACACAGAACATTTTTCTTCCTGTAACTAACAGCTAGAGAATCCAGCTTTGCTATGGCCTCAAAGTTATTTTAAACGGAGCACTGAGAAGACTGGAGAAGGAAGTACTAAAGCAACAAGAATGAAACATAATATTGTACACTTCAATACATGCTCTATTCATTTTACACTCAAACAGCTGAGAATACCTACTGCACTAAGAGCTTAGTCAATTCTCCTGCTCTCAGTTCCTGCATGAGACCTCCTTTTTTTGGACATCTTCTTATGAAATAGAATATATTCCATTTCTGTAGCCTTTTTTCTTTTTTCTGTCCTTTTCCTACTTATTAATAGTGATTTTGTCTAATGCTTTTTAAGGCAGTTTCAAACTAGTGCAGCTTTTTTCCTGTTGGTTACTTTTCTCTTATAACAAAAAGACAGTAATGATAAATAAACCAATTAGACTAAAAAAAAAATCAGGGGAGATGTGTTCCTTCTGGTTTTCTTTCCTCTGTGCAAGTCACATAAGTAATTGCAACACATAAACAGTAGACACACAGAAATTGTGACAGCATTTTTATATGCACATTTAAAACTCAGATGAGATTATACAAATTTTAACGTATGTCAAATTAAATGCCTAAATTATTTAACCATAGAAATTTAATGAACTAGAAAAGCAGCTGTCCTAATCAAGGTGGATTAACGTTAGCCCTTGAAAACCTGACACCTCTTGAAATCACTAAGCTTATCTGAAAATTCATGTTCAGCTTATAGAAAGATGCTGAGGACCAGCAGCTCATGTAAATGGCAGTGACAGTTGAAGACAAACTAATGGCAAGTCAACATCTTGCTAAGTTAATACCTAGTCTAGGGCACCGATTTAGGAAACACCAAAACAGGTATTAAAGTCTACCTTTATTCAAATTAGGCCTATTGCAAATGGTACCTCAGGCATGCACATGGGCTTAAGAGGATGTTTCCCCCAGATACCACGACAGAAGAAGCTATGTACTTTTACCAGTTCTTCGGAAGGCAGAAGAAATCAGTTGTTATTCTTGAAGTCTTTTAAGAAACATATGCAGACAGGTAACGCAAATCAATCTTAGATTCTCACCACCTGTCTCTAAAATCATCATCTAAAACTGCCTCACATTGATTTTTCGACATTTTAAACTTGAGCTGCAGATTATAAACAACAATTTTGAAAATCAAGATGCTCTTCAGAAAACCTGCTTTTGGCTTGTAACATGCAATCCAGAAACAAGCAAAAGAGGAAAGAGAAAAGAGAAGATTCAAGTGTATTAAACATCGTTCCTTTATTTATGAAATGGAAAGAGAAAGCAATATGACTGTTCGATGTCTAATCACTTATTATCTTCCTTAGTAAATAAAGCCAGCATATGACAGCAGGTTTATGAATGGGCCTGTGCTTTTATACGGCACAATACTGTCTTGCAGCACAAGTTTTTTGATAACAGACTAACGCTTTTGTTCAGAATGGGCTTCAGCTCCATTTATAATATGCAGAAATTGCTTGCAACTGCATTTCCATTCAGTGTCACCTGCATGCAAAAATGTTTGCAACTACAGCCCCATAACACATGTGGACACAATCTGTACAGAGAGAGACTTTAGAGGGGAAAAAAATCTGTTTTTACGGTGTATGGGGTCAACAAGAAAGGTGCCTGCAAAGATCTACACCAGCGTAAGTAAACAGAGCTGCACTGGTTTACAGCAGCTGAGTCTCAGCACATTTTATTCTGTGTATTGCCTGTAACCACCCTCTTGAAGGCCAGAAGCGAGCCTGAAAAAGCAACAATGCTTCTTTATGATTATAGGCTATTTCTTCTTCAGCAATTGAAATACGGCAGACACTGAAGAAACATTCAGATTACAAAGAAAACCACAAAGCCATTGTTTTCCACTGAACTACATCTTAATTTGTTTTCTTTTTCTGATAGCCAATTACTGTTCACGTTTTGCACGACCAAGCTGATAAGACAAGCTCTTGCAATCCCAGCCATGCTCAGGGTTTTGCTCAGAATTAGCCAGCTGGACAGGAACATCTTCTCGCAAGCAGAAGTGACACCTATGTGCATCAGGTAGTGTGACCAGCTGGCCTGACATCCAGCCAGCCCTTGAAAGTCAAGGATGGGGTTACACATCCATTTATTTTTTCCCCTCCTCCTCTTCCCTCCTGCCACCAGCTGGTAGTTCTCCTGGCAAGTGTCCATCAGGTACTGCTGGGTGTTTTTATGACTTTAAATTTGGATGGATAGGGGGTTACATGTCCCCTTTTCTAAAATAAATGTTAACAGAGTGTGAGGTATAACTTCAATAGTTTTTAAAGTCTCCTTTCCAGACACACATAGGCAATATTCCTCAAGAAAATTTCCTACATTTTTACAAGATTGCTATTTTAAAATGCAAGGCCTAGTTTGTTCACCCAATACCATATGGGTTTAATGACGTAAGTCAAAAAACAACACAGACTATGGCTACTCAGGCATGGTGAGGATAGGAGTTCTTTGTAAGAGGTAAATGCAAATTAGCATCAAATACCTTGTGCCCTGTTGTAAGGGAAAAAGACTATACGTGCAGTGATGCCGAAGACAATACAGTGCGGTCAGAGAGCTGAAATCGAACTGAAACTCCTTTAAAAACCTCTTAAAAATCCAAAATCTATAACAAAGCATGAATACATAAAAGGTTTAGTTTGTTTTCTAAAGATCATTTTAAAGGTTAATTCACCTCATACTTGCCTAGTTCAGACTTACTTTCATTTGAAGTTTGGCGTAAGACATAAAGCCCAGAAAGGAATCTTATAAAAGTGGCATCATTGCAAAACCTGCAGGCAACTGCAGTAAAATACTGAGTAAGTGCTAATAACTTTAAAGAGAAGACACACATAGAGAAGCCTGCTATTTATTTAATTAATTTCAGTCATGCTGGAGAGAAGTATTTTGTGTATTGTTATAATAAAGCAAAGCAGAGGTAAATTCATTAGCAGGATATAATACATTGCACTCCTTTCATTCTACTTACGTGCTGTGTTACAGAAGCCAGAACTCAGCAGTCAGGTTTCTACTTAATAAAAGTTTCAAAAAAAACCCCTCGCTTTCCTCATGAAGTCATTGGTGGGAGGACAGATGGAGAGAGATGGGAGGAAAACACAAGAAGTTTATAGAAAACTTTTCCCCTCTAAGCAAGAACTATCTATTTCATAAAGATGATGACTTCTCCAACCAGATTCATCATATGCAACATGTAAGGCACCATAGATACCATACCTACATAAAACAAAATTTCAGCTCAGGTCCAGCCTCACAAATACATCTATTCCATCAGAGATGAACAAGCTGTATTTCAGAGCCAAAGCATTTACCAAGTAACAGAAAAAAATGTATTCAATAATGAAACAGGAATAAAAGTCCAATAAGTTTGACTAAACATCTCATTACACAAGTGAACTTCAAAACCCAATAGTTAAAAGTACTGCTCCCTTGGGTTTAACATTACCAGCTTCCCAAAAGATGTTATTAACACAGTGTACCAAAAAGCACGGTTCCTTTGGGTCTGTCATAAGCTTAAATGAAAGTGAGGCCTGTTAAAATATATTCCTTCAGGCTTTGGAGGACGTCAGCGACATGAAGCAAACCTTTAGATACAGAACCACAGGGAGCAAGCTCCACAGCTTCACAAATGCCTGTTAACATTAGAGTTGCGATAGGAACACTACCAGCCTGCATTACATGATACAAGACACTTCAGGCGTGCAGTCATATATATATGTATGTGTATATGTGTAAAAGAAAATTTATTGCTAGGCTTTTAAATCTTCAGTAACAGAAGCAACACTTTCATTCTCACTTAAAAGGAAAATGCCATTTTTCGTAGCTATCTGAAATCGCAAACTCTTGTGAGTCTTTGCTGTACAGCTCCATGCAGAAAGGTAGCATTTCTGGTGTTGCCCTTTCGCGTACCAGGCTGCTGGGCTCAACAAATGGATATTGCTCCCTTTTAATTACTTTTTAATGCTGTGCATTATGGCACCCAACAGAGCAATAGCATCCAGTACCAGAGAAGAGTCCTCAAAGACAGAAGCTTCTGGCTGCAAACTCCCACTCCCGCTGTGCCGCATTACCTGCGGCATGAGGCTCCTGGGGTGCGCACGCATCCTGCAACCGTGTTTGCAGAGTGAATGCCCCTTTACAAATAAAACAGCATTTAAATGCTGCTGTCCTGCCTGTACAGGGATCTACAAAGTATCAGGAGAACTCTTTGTACGTTATTCTTGCAGTGAAATGTAATTTTCAGTGTAGCTGGCACCAAGACTTAAGTTCAGCCAATACACAGACTATTCCCATCTCTGGAAAGCTTCAGAGCCTGGGAGGAAAATTCACTTTGATCTACAGTGGCTCTCAGAAACCTCATGTAAAGTGGAGAAGACAGAAATACCTTCCCGCTTAAAAACTTCTTTCCAGAAGAAAAATTAAGCCAGTAGAAGAAATTCAACTCTGATCTGGTTTGAATCTGTTAAGAATAGCAAGTGTAAAAGCACATCCTTATATCAAAATCAGAGCTGTAACCAAGTTGGTACCTCCAGCGTGGCCAGGCTAAGGCACGCACAGCCATACTGCAGGCTTCTCAGTGTAATCATCTTTAACGCTCAACTAATTCATGCTGATCATTACCAGACCCAAAGAGCTGTCAGTTCTCCCCAGTACAGGGCTAACTCGAAGGCATTTGGTGCAGCTGTTACTTCTAGACATCATTAAAGCTTACATACAATGGCAGGTTCTTCTTGATACAGAAAACCTCAAAGTTTGCGTCTAGACAAATGTATGCTAACAAATGATCAACAGAAATAAAATACTGATAAAGATCCTAGCTATTCCGTATCAGAAGCCAAACAATATTTCTCATTTCTGTGTGGTTTTATTTTGATTCAACAGATTGCCTCACATATTTTTCCTATTCCCATGGTTTTACTGTTCAACCCACACTTGACTGAAGCTCCATCCTGTCTTGCACATGTATTACAAGACTAAACAGAAACACTGAGATCACTGTATCAGGTTATTGGTCCATGCATGAGACCTAGCACCCTGCAACAAAACCTCAAGCTGCTTATCTCAGAGAATGGCAAAACAAACAGTTTGCTGGATCTACTCAGTTGTGCTGTGTAGATGTGATGACACATCAATAGTTTGATACTTTCAGGCAAAAGGCTTGTTAGCTCTTACAGGCTATAACTACACTTTTCTCTCTTATTTTCTATGATTCATTTCTATCCAGAAAGTAACCTTGGTTCCAATACGTAGGAAAAAAAGTAGGAGTAAAGATATAATAGTACACTGACAAACCAAATCACCTCTGCATTAAGACATTTTATTTACTGTTAAGCCTCTTTGAAAAAGCAACCCATTTATATGTGTTATTTCCATTTTGTTTGGCAAGTGTATTTTTTTTTTAAAAAGACATTATTCACACTTTTAAGTATAGGTGGGAAAAAGCATTCATATTGTCATATCCTAAGTATGACAATAACAACATGCAGCTTGCTCATTCATCATCATCTCTAAGTGCTGGTCCAATTCTGAGAACAGATTCTGGTTTATACACCCTTGCTATTTTATTGAAGCCTATTGCAGTAATGGAACCCAAGAATGCTTATTACAAATAGATGCCACTACAGAAATAGAGAATCAGTGTATATTACCATTTAAAAACCCACACGTTTAAAACAATAGAAGTCAGGAAACATAAGCTTAAAGAGAAAAGTTCTTAAAACTGAAAGTGGAATCTCTGTTCTTAATCTACTATATACAATAACTTAATTACGCCATTATTAAAAATAAATAAACATCAATCATAATGAGGAAGAAACATATGTGAAACATATGTGCTGGGTTGCATCTACTCTCGCTATGTAGATGTGAAGAATGCCCATGGTAGAGATCTGCAAAACCATTTAGAGAATCTCTCTTTGGCTTCCACTTGATAATCGCTGAAACAGCATACATACAATGTATTTTAATTGCATTTACATAATAATGGGAAATTATACAATAGGAAATCAAACAGCCATTTAAGAATTTTAAACTGTTGTTCACATTAAATGTTGTTCACTTTTCCTGACCGTTCTTTCCAAGCATTTTGTGACTTTCCTACTACAATGTAACTGAGGCCCTAAAAGCCTCAAGCTGCAACCTGGACTCTCAGGTGCTGTGGATGTGTAGCTATGACTAATAACAACGGCAACAGTTATGACACAGATTACTATACCTTTTGATGCAAATTGTGTATTTTAGAAGAGGACTACAGAACAAAAGGATTAGGGCAAAGGCGGACACTATTTTCGGAAGACCATCCTTTGTTACAAGAAAACCATTACTGCTGGATGTTGAAAATGCGAACTATGGGAAGACTTTGTGGAATAGTCTTTCACTGGCTGATCTCTTTCACAGCTGTGTAAGTGCTCACTGTGTGGGAGTTAATTGTGCTAATTATCTGGTATAACAACCTGATTAATTTTGTACTTCAGCGCTATTAACTACCACACTATACATGATTCACTGGAGAATGAACAAATTTAATCCTTCTGTTCAAATACAAAACCAAACAAGAATAATCCTTTGTTTTATCACTTTTAAATAGATAACTTAAATCCTTAATGATGCTTGGAGCACATTAGGAAGGCACTCGCTGAAACTATTTAGCTAAGGGTAACTAGACATTTCCATTAGAAAGCCTAATTGAGATTTAAAAATTAACTCAGATTTACAATGGACTATAAAACTATCCAGTCCAAAATTTTATCTTTTTATTTGAAGGTTTGTAAAAGATAAAATTAAAAAACAGTATCAATAAACTATCCCTTGTTATTTCAACACTGTTTTCAATATTTGCAGCTGCAGTCTTCAACCAGAACTTTAAAAAATTGGCAGGCCTCAAAACTCATCCTGGAGTGTATTTATGTTGGCATTCTAACTCACAAATAATTGCAAGTATGGGGAAAAGAAAATAAAATGAGAATACATCAAAGATTTACATGAAGCATATAAAAATAGGTTTATATGATACACCTATCTCTATCACTTTTTGCACTACATCATACGATCTCATATGATATAGCACCAAAAGGCCCAGTTAAAGGAAGCACTGATTTCCGCTGTTAGAAGTCTACTTAATGTCCTCAGCAAAACCACTCCCTAAAACTTTACCACACTGAATGAGATGAAGACCCAAAGAAGAACTATTCTTTTGAAAATTTGGTGTTCTATAAATAAGGAGGCAATTTCATCCCAATAAATGAGAAGCATAATAATTTAAGAAAGTAAGTCCCTAAAACTGGCCCAGAAGTTTCTAGCTTAAAATACACAAGCTGGCAAACAAATGAAGCAATTAGACATGTCACAGGAACTGCTCAGAACTGCTGCTCCTTCTGTACATTGCAGCACAGCTATTTTTCCACAGCACAGAATTTTCAGGGTATTAGCCAAGCCGGCAGAATAACAAAATATTTTACAGGAAATTAGATATTTTTATATCACAATCAAATAAGGTCCTGTTTTAGAGAGATTTTTTTTCTGAGTCACTCCTAAAAGCAGTTGCTAAATTCCCTGATGTCCCAACAAGAAGGACATAGTACATGCAAGACTGAGTAAAACGAAGAATGTAAATTTTATGAACACATTATGAAAGACTTTCTTTCCCTCCCCATGGGCCAAAAAAGAACCCCAAATAAATCCTCTGCATTTGAAATAAATGGCTACTAACAAAATAATCTCTAAAAGCCAGGGCATACTCTTGCTTCCCTTCTAAATTTGTGGTTGGAAGCAAACCAGAGATTGCCAGGTTGAGGGAAGAAGCTGCTCTTGTGATATTTTTCCCAGTGGCCACCTTGCAGTAGCAGGAGACATTTTGGCTAGCATCTGGGTGAGCAGTAGCTTCCCTGAATAAACCCACTCCACAGCAGCACAGCTCCCAGGAGGCACTGGAGTAAACAAAACCTTTTATTACAGAGTCAAGAAAAGTTGTTCCCTATCCTTTTGAAAGGGAACTGCCCGATCCAGAGAAAGAGCAATTAAAATCAAAACAAAACAAAAAACCCTCAAATCCCAAAACAAACCAGAAAACAAACCAAAACCCCCTCACAACCCTGGAAAGAAAGATGTGTAAATGATGGTTTGTGCTCGATACAAATTACCTCTCATTTCTCTCCTGGTGTGGACGTATCATCAGTGCCTATGAGCTAAACACACACCTTATGCAGGGTCCAGCCAGGCTGCAGAAGCCATAGTCAAGGACTCCTGTTGAACTTGAGTATAAGCATGATTTCTGATTTCCCATTCTGTTTCTCACCTCATTTTTCTATCTTACTTTTCCCACAAAAAAATACTTGCCACTGACATTACAGTATTAGCATAATATCAATAGAGCACCAACCAGAGTTGTTGGTTGTGATCACTTGCAAGGTGAGGATGACAAACTGGCTAGATTTCCATTGCCTTACCTTCGGAAAGCTTTTTTCCACAATTGTATAAAAATCTTTCTGTAGATTATTTGAAAAATAGTAATTGAAAAAATTAGGATCTGAACTTACTACATAGTCTTCAAGAATATATCAAGTAAACTGTACCTAGCTTGTGGACTAGGCTTCTGATTCTTGGCTCTATCAGTAATTTAATTCCTGACACAAAGAAATATGGGAACATTTATCAATCAATCAGTTGTTTGCTGTCTATGGCACGTTACTGCAGCAATAAAGAACTCACCAGAAATATCCTTTCAAGTTGATCTTGTATGTCTTTCATTCCTGGAAAAGCAGCGACCCCTTGTATCATTTCTACAAAGATACAACCCACTCCCCTACAGAGGGAAAAAAAAAAAGAAAGTATGCAATGTTAGAAAGATTTCTTATGGATTAAACGGCCAGCATCAACGCTTTTGTATCCAACACCAGCATTTAAATGATATTAATTTGTTTCTAAAAATCAACACCAGGCTGAAGGACAAGCATGTGCATTTACTAGAACAAATGTACGAATACTTCTCAAGGTGTTTGAAGCCAAGTGCAGAGGCAGCAGGAATATGGATGGCGGCTATTGAGACCAATGAAGGCTCTCTGTATGAGTGCTTCCTGAGCAGCATACTCTTGCTCCCAAATAAGTTCTGGGGATGTGGGAATGGCAATGAAAGAGCACCCCTGGGAGAAGCTGAATGGGGACAGGACTGCAGCATGGAGGCACGCTGCAAGGGCTTAGCATCGGAGGAGAATCTGGAAAAAAAATGAGCAAAAAGGGAAAGGGCACATGGCTGCTCACAGCCACTGAACTAAGCTACTGCCCAAATGCAGGTGACTTCTGAGACGGGCTTGTTTGGGATTTCTTCTCCCCTCTTCCAGCACAAAAGCAGGAAGCCTGGAGCCCACAGCTCTAGGGGGCTGCTGATCCTGTCCCCCAGAACATCTGGCTGAGAGGTGCTGCGATGGGCTGAGCAGCCACAGGCTCCCTCCTCTTCCCGCCGTGACAGCCCCCTCATCACAGCTCCTGTCCCTGGTCTCTCACAAAACCCACTTCACCTGAGTCCCCTTCATCCCACTCAGTTAAGCCACCGGCATAAGTACTGGGAGATCAGGGGGAAAAAATAACTAACTACATCACAAAGAATGGAATCTCAAAAGCTGACGAATGTTTCTGTGGCTCTCTAACTCAAATTTCGGATAACCTGCGGAACTCCTGTGTTTGAAAAGCAAAACAAATTACAAACTTGCATTTGAATTTTTTCTGGATGAAGAGTCCTCAAGAGTTGCTTGTTCCCTCAGCAAAAATAATTGTAAGAGACAACATCCCCCCGGCTACCAATAATGCAGAATTTGATTATATATTTTAATTTGTTCAATTACATTTTTCTACATACATTTTTCTACAACTTACGCATGCAAACAACTACATATGCTGTATAAATATGTTTGTGTAAGTAACCACCCACACAAAAAAAAACCTTCACCCAAAACAAATGACAATTCAATGACCCAAAATATATATCAAAATGAAATAAGAATCCGCAAAACTAACTACTGTACTACCTCTCCCTGAAATTGAGAGTTGTGTTTCTGTGTCAGAAAATCCCAGTCTCTAATTTAACTTTGGTTTCAGAAGTAAATTATTTGGACTGTAGTAATTGCATACCTTTTCATTGCTTATGCATTGTGGCAATGCATTCAGAAAGTAGCATTTAATTCTAGGGATAAGTGTGCATATATTGGTGAGGAAGTCTAGAATAAAACAACTTAGTGAAAATAGATTGCATATTTTCATTAAGGCCAGGGCTGAGTATTTATAGATATCACCTAACTAAGGTTATCAACAGACAGCCCATGCTCTACTCACCTCTGAAGGCTTTGACTGCTACTGAATACTGAAATAATTTTACGTTCCAGGACAATGAGAGTTAATAGTCAAATTTCTTTAAGAAGAAAATTAAACGTATATCACTATTTTCTAATTCTATGCCCCAAAGCATAGATATAATAAGCAAGGTTTCTCCTTAGGCATTGAAAAGTGGAGGAAAAGTTTGGAAAGCACAGTTCTGGTCAAATTTTAGAATAATTCAGGTGTAATAAAAAAGAGGTTAAAATTTATGTTCCATATGCTTCTGCTGGTTGCTGAATGAACTGAATTGATTAAACTGCCGTTCATCATTTAGTCTGGTTAGTGCTTCATTAGGCACAGATAGACACAATTTATCTTAGTCAAATACTTATAAACAGTATCAGGATCTCAGGTAAGGAAAAATTCAAGATTTCAGTCAGAAGCCATTTATTTGAGATGAGAAATAAAACAACTGAATTTCGACTAAAGAAAAGAGGATTAGAGGTCTATTCTTGCAGCCAGAAAACAGGCATTTGATTAAACCAGTGTATCATTTGAGGGCATGTTCAGCTATCTGCAGAGAAACTTCAGCTAGCTGTTTGAACAGAAATGCAAAAGCAACAGGACAATTTTGCCAAATTTTATACTGTTTCACATAACCTATTTACAAATTTTTCCACTTTTAGTGGGTCTGACAAAAGAATGAACCCAAAATCAAGTAAGAACTGCAAACAACCCTACTGAAGAAAAATTTCCTGGTTGGAAAGAACCCTATCATATGTCTTGGACTCTTGTGGAACCTAGTACTCTATTTAGTCACAAGCTGAAATGAGAGTGAAAGAGTACTGGAGTTAAATGAACAACTAACACAAAAATCAAAAGGTCATTAAAATCACTGAGGACAGAAACATAAACAAACTTCACGGTTTGTGCTAGAGGTTTGTGCTGTTCCCTTTGGCTCACTTAAAAATTAAGCTTATGCTTGGTTTCAAAGCTTATGGTGTTCAGCACATTGAAGAATAAGCCCACTAGAAAGAGACGATTAAATGAATACTGAAAAAAAAAGAGAAATTATAATAATAATGATAATAATAATAAAAGGTATGACATCGAACAGATAGGAAACATCCAGAAAGCCGTAACAGCACATAAAGGCTTTAAGATGGCTGAATGGTATTTTAGATGTCTTAGAGGCATCAGCGAATCTAAGGCTCAGAGCAAGTAGAAACTGAGTATATAATAGGATCCCTGAATCACAAACCTTAAGTGCACACACACCGAACACAAAAAGAAATAGTCTTGTTTTTGTAGACCTCACAAACTATTAAACAGCTCAGCGAGATTTTTGAGCAAAGCAAAAATTATTTTTATGCCAGAGGAACTGGTTTGCAAGGAAAAATTAAGAGAAAGATGTCATTCATGGCTACAAGAAAACACAAGGGACAGGGAGAATGTGATGACTCTGTATTTAAAAGTATGCAGAATGAAGGACAGGGAATAACTGATTAGGATTTTAATGGGTCCCAGAACTGTAGGTAGATCCAAGACAGTATAACTAGAAATTGCAGAATGTCTTTAGAAAATAAAAATTTTAGGGTGAGTGTTAGAGAAATACACTTAACAACTGTGCCATACCCCAGCCTCCCACTGGACTTGAAGCTCCACAGTTGCAGTCATGTAAAACTAGACAAGCAGAAACACTTAAGAATATTCTTCAGGGAGCAGACTTACATTAACAGCAGGGTGGATAAGATGAGCTCGCAGATCACTCCCATCTTTAGTTTCTATGACACAAAGATCACTTCTTGAAATATGAAATACAGCCAATTAACTTGGCTTTAATGTGCATGCATCTCCAAGGTTACGTTATTTACATATTGTTTGTGCACACTCAGCACACAATGCCATCTTCAGGCAGCACTTGAGAAATAATTTGTGACAAATTAACATTAGCCTAACATATTTCAGTGTATTCAATTCAGATTTTCCTACTCACTTTATAGGACTTCTGATTTTGAATACATAAGGCAAATGCTGCAACTTCATCCAGAGATCTTTGCAATGGAACAGCATAGGATAACCTTGCAAAGTAGAAGTGACAGCCATTTAATGTTGAAATAGGTGGCTTACCCTCTGATGACAAAAAGCGTGACTAAACCTATTGATATATTGATGAGACCATATGTGGCCAAACCACCTAATACTGCTCTTCTATTGTCCTGCTTAATTTCCTGCAAGTCTGGCTGTCACCATACAGCCTTATATGGAGTAAGCGTTAATAGCACAGCCAGATAAGTTATTGTCGCATTTGAATTGACATAGTAAATGAGCCTGTAAAAATGAAGTTGGATGCCTCAGAAAACCGCATTTTTTAATTCTGCACAGCTTTTATAATTCAGGAGGGTACTGCCTTAAAATTAACTTGCTTACTAGTGGGTTTGTTTTATATTTCTGGTTTAAAAATTCACATTCCTGTCTCTGTGTAACATTTGTGCATAGTGATGTGAAGAATCTCCAGCCTATCTGTACTTGAATACTGTAAAAAAAACATAAAAGCTTTGGTGAGGCATGATCTATAAAAGATTATTAGGGTTGTGTTCTTCTGTTAATACTCTGATTTTTCTTGATGGATCCATAAAAGAGACTATGGACACACTCTGAAATGAGGAGTTGTTTCCTAACCAAGTTTCAGTTTACACTTAAATCAAGATTATAGACAGCCTATATGCTTACTATGTATGTTTTAAACTGTTTGACTTTCTGCCCTGAACAGATCTGCTTTCTAGCAGGCTCAGTGCAGGTGATGACATTCAGCATGTTCCTCATAGTGAAGACCTATGCTGGGTCTTCACATCAGGTTTCTATCTGGTCACGAAGACTGTTTTCAGTGTGCAGGATTTGGCTTCAGAAGGGGAAGGCATTTTATGAAAACCAAGTAATTGCTTTCAGCAGTCCTCCTGGTAAGACTCCTGAAATTCAGAGGAACAGTAGAGGTTTCATTCAAGTTTCCCAAACTACATGCAGTTTGTCCATTAAATATCTCAGAATACAAAAAAAACCAAAACACACAGAGAATCCCCTCAAAACCAAACTACTCCTTTTTTTATGGATTTATCACCAAGAGGCAGTACTGGAACCTCTTCCCTAAAATCCATGAGAAATACGCAACAAGTTGGAAGGGCACAGAGATTTTTATCTTGTCTGAGATGCAATGAATGAGAAACAATTTACTTGAAAGTATGATAGTTCAAAGTACTTCTTTACAGTCATTCTTGAGCAATTGTAATTACAAGTAAATAGAGTGCTCATGTTCTTGCCTGTATCATTGAACTACCTAGAAATAAAAGCTCCAGAAATTTATTTTGCAACCCAACCCTCTGTAGCAATGCTCAGCTTCTCTATCAAGAAATATTATATTCATGAAGGATTTAAATGTACATGATCCCTTTTCGCAAGAATCTCTCTACTAGACTCACTTGTTCTGCAAAAGCAAAATGATAAAAAAGTGTAAGAAAATAATCTTCAAACTTGAGCAACATTTTGCCATGAGATATTTTCCTGTTGAACATGTTCTTCCTGGTTTTGTTTTCCAGATCCAGATACCTTTTTAAGGTACTTTCCTGATACACACGAAATGTATTTCTAGCAGTGGAAAAGTGAGAGTAAATCTAATGTTCCAAATGGATAAAAGTAATTTTTAGACAGGAACTGAAACACCCTTCCAATAACTATGGTCAAGGTGGTTTCCTCCCACATAGTGTTTTTATGAATTCAACCCTATGAGGATTTTCCAAACAAAAGCTAGTTCAGCTGATACAACTTCTGAAGAGCTCACTATCAATGCGATAAGTTTAATTAATAATACCTTGACGGTTATTGCAATATCCTCACCTTAATATCCTAATCCTACAGATTAGCATTTCATTGGAGTGGAAGTCATAATCGTAAAGAACATCAAGGGAAAAAGAACTAATTTACCCTACGCTGTTTTCTCTCTCAGGCCCCAAGCAGTATTTCTTCAGGGCGTACCAGGACTCCTGCTCTCAGATTTCTTTCACTACAAACTGTTTACAGTAGATACAGGACAAAGATGCCTTTGTAATGTCCCCCGTGTAAAAAACATAATTTGGTGCACCTGTGTCTAAGACAAGATTCATTTTTATTTAATAAATATCTTAATTACTGTCATAGGTCTTCATTGGTCAAATATTCATGGAAGCATGCATGGAATTACAGTGAGCACTCAAATCTGCACTGGGAGCAGGCTGTGTGTGGGAAATGGTCTGTTCTTGAAAAATACCACATATTTTTCTAAATATAGGATAGACAGAAAAACTCCATATATATACAGAATTTTCCCTAAATTAAAATCAGAATTGAAATCATGCATAGCAATCCAGATGTTACAAAGTTAAATAACAGTGTTTTAACAAGCGATTTCGTAACATTTGGCTGGCCTAGTTCTAAGTGCTTTCTTCCGCAGCACTAAACATAGCTGATGTTAGTTAATAAAAATGAATTTAAAATATATCATGGCCCGTAACTTCATAGGTTACCCGAACTGTGAATAAGAGTGTATTTTTAAAAAGCAAAACAACAGGATATGGAAAAAATGGTCAGCTGTTAGCAAACACAGTTTAAAGCCAGCTGCACTTCAAAATAAACTATCCCTAGTGACTTCCTGATGTAAGCAACCCAGATGTAGCAGCACATGCATTACCAGAATCAAAAAGGATTTAATAACCTGTGTAAATTGCTTCATTTACTATACTGTATTCTTCCTGTAAGGAACAAATACAATAGGTTCATTTGGAGATTTTTTTCCCCTATGTTTCTGTATTACTTATATATGGGTTTTAGTAATTGATAAACCCTTTATGTATTGAAGTTTATTTTCTTTCCATTGACTTTCAAAGGACTGTAAAATTCAAGGATTAGGACAAGTTACACCAGAGGCGATGCAAAGCCATTTTCCTTGCTACTGGTAAGTCCTCATCAAGGGGGAGGAAGGTATATCAAAGGTTATCACATCTCTTTGATGCCGTCTTGGGTAGTATAATACATTCACACAATACTGCTGTATCAGACGCTGTCAGCAGTAAATCACAAAGCCCACCACATCGATTTCCATCACCAGCCTCACACCACTAATGCATGTACGTCTTCATTAATATTATTTTATTGCCAGTGGCTATGTAAAAAAAGAATGCAGGATAATGTAAAACTGCATGTGGATCATTAGCTTTTAGTTACTGTCCTAATGCCCTACACTGGCAAATGAAGTGTAAAAATAGCCGGCAGCCTCTGCCACCTGCTTCCCAGCCACTGTCCAGTGGTTAATATTTGGACTCCTTTTTCATGCAGCTGGTCTTCTACTCAGTAGGAGCTCCACTTTCTGTTCCTTGGGAACCACCATGAAATGTCATTTATCATGGCAAAAGCAAAGCTCCCCTGTTTTGTTTTTTCCTGAACGGAAGAAACAGCTGTGCTTTCTACCTCAACATTATTTAAATATTTAGTAAAGTGGCTGCCTAGTTTTGTCATCACGTAGATCATCAATAAGGACACAGGAGAGCACACACTATCTGCCATAAGGACATAATGCCAGTAATTGCATAAAAATGCTAATGCTACAAACACACTTTTGATAACAAATTACCAAATTACCTTGGAATCTCATGGTAGGTGGGTTTCTCTGCATCTCCCTTCCTCCCACTCTGGGATGTCGCTAAGTGGTTTTAATGTAATTATGGCCCAGCTATGTACAATTGTTGTACAAATAAAGCCCCAAGCCTGTCTGTGCTGCAGCAGAGCTCACTGTTAGATGTGCCAAGTAAGCGTAAGTGACCTTACCATGCAACCACACCTCTCGCGATCAAACTGGAAGCGCTGTCTAGGATAACCCAGCAAAGCGGAGAAGTGAAAACCTAAAGCTCTTCTGTCACATACAATATGCATTTACTCTAATCTAATTTGTGATGTGGCAGTAGCTGAGCCTCTACATAAATTCCTGCCATGTGAAAGAAACTGTATTACTAGCGCTTTTTTCTAAGCTTTTCATAGTTCTTCAGTTTGTACAGGGCAGCAAAAATTTGTAAGGGCTACTAATCTAGTACTAGAGCAGTATCACATCATTTTTCATTTGAAACAAAACTCACCACCTCTATCCCTGAGCAACTGCATCTTTTTATACCCATATGAAATGCCCTCTGTACAAGAAGACATCATTTATTGTTATAATTGAAGATGTAATTATTGTGTTCTTCCCCAGTACTCTTGCATCATTATAAAAGTCCTGGCAAAAATATGACCTGGATTGCTGAAGTAGCATTTTGAGTCCTTCCTTGATCTTCCCTGCTGTTCATGGTAATTTGACTATAAACATGTGATTATGAAAGGAATGCTCAGTCTGCAATTATAATAGATTTTAAATGCTTCTATTAGCTGCATGGCTTAATTTTATCTCTACCACAGCAACATCACATAGTTGCACTATGCTTTTTAACACCTCTTTTACTAAAATCCTTACTGGGAGGAACATTAAAATATCTGGGTTTAGGAGCTATCAAACTTTTCAGTGAACCATTTTTCTTCGTGAAAAAAGTTTCGGTAAGAATCAAATATGTTTTAAAATGTTTTGTTCAGCTGAAAAAAAGAAACACAATCAAACCCCCCCTTAATTTCAAAGTGCAGTAATTTTTTAAATTGGTAAACCTTGAAAAAATTACAATGTTTCTTTTGACTAAAAAAGCATTTTAGAGGATTTCTTGAGCAGTTTGCTCTATTAAAGCAGTAAAAAAATTTCCTTAGCGGTTTCCACATATTCTCTCATTCTCTTTGCTCTTTACAAATTGAGACATGTATGTACACATATACGCAAAAATGTGAGACTCTCAAGAACTGAACACATGTAGAATGAACGACAAGAAAACGAGCAGAAGGAACTATTTATGTCTCTCAGCTGTTTCCACCCTTTGATGCAGTTGTCCTGTCTCAGCCCAAGCAAGCCGAGCTTCTTGCTGAGAGTGTCAGAGGTGTATCTGGGAAAAGAGGTGACTGAAAAGGTCAGGAGCAGATGGGATGCAGAGATTGCATACAGTTTATGAAGACACCAGGCTGAACCTGGTTTTCGGGAAAACAGGATGGTTTTAGGATAGATGAGACGCTGAGACACAGGGGCAAAGTATTTTAGATCTGTAATGTAAGGTAGAGAACAGTTTGAAGAAAAGCAGACAACTACTGAAGATGTTGGCTTTGCCTTTCTGGTGCAGTTGCAATATCACAATGTTCACATTTGGAGGTGTTTGTTCACCCTCTCTTCTCCTGCCTCTTGGTTCACCTATGCACAGCAGCCAGAGGCCCAGTCACATTAAATGCGCTCTTCAGTATTAGGTAATCTGGTATTTCTATTCTGTAACGCCTTCAAATGAAACAATGCTGAAGATTCTCTGCCCCTAGGAGTCAAGACTTAACAGTGCTATGGGGAAAAACTAGATGAGATTTTCAGAAAAATATAGCTTTTCATCCCACATTCTCTGATCTCAGCTACAGGACTGAACATAACCTAGTCATGCTTAGTTCCCTTCCTTCAGCAAAAAAATACTACTGCTAGGTCATCAGGTTCAGTACTCCACTGCAAGATTACCTTGACAAATATTATTCACTGACCATATGAAAACATAAGGTCCTTTTAACCTTGTCTTACAGTTACCTCTAGATTTTAACATAATCATAATTCTAAGTTTAGGTTGCCTCTATTAAAGAAAGATATTTCAGCAAACTACAACAGAACCATTGTATTTTTCTGAAACTTGCTCAGTATATTTTTTTTCTCAAACAAAACAAGTTGTATAGATATAAAAAGTGAAATATGCATTCAAAAAAAATTAACGCCTTCCAGAGAAAGAGACTTTCTTTGTAAGGAAAAACATTTCTTCCACATTTCTGTTTCTTGAATCCCCATGCACTGCTTCTACTAACACGGTTGAAGCTCTTACCAATTACAGAATTCGTACAGATTACAGAGATCCTATGGCCTCAAAACCTACAGGATACATGTCCATCTTTGTTTCTAACAGTCAAAAACCCAAACATCATCTTTGTTCAACACAGGACTAAATGATGTTAACAAAAAGGAGCAAGGTGCTATATATTGTACCCGTCAAACTGCCCTTTCAAACCTGCAGGTCTAAAGAAAATCTGTAGGTTTGAAAGAAAACTATTCAGTGATGTGTCACACACTGATTTACTGCTAACAAGTACGATAGATTGTGAACTGAGACTGTATCCTCACATCCAGAGAATCCTAGTTTGGTCCTTGCTACAGCTGGGCATGGTGGAAGTCTATCTTCTCCAAAATAAGTATCATATCATATCAAAGTACCACATTAAGACTACAACAGTCAAGTAACAACTCAGTCTCTAACAAAGCACCAATGGCTCTTCTAGTGGCATGTCAAGGCCAGGTGCCAGGTGCCAGCCAGCGGGATGGCAGAGGGGATTCTGTTAGGCAGATACTGAGTGAACCACACAGATTACTACACACAAGTTTTTCAACCTGTACCACTAGTCTCGCTGTTTTTGTTTTACACATCTAAAAAAAACCAAACCAGAGTTAAAGCACCTACATAGAGTTTTGTGTAAGGACTCTATACTTACCACATGTCAAGGCAGGTGGAATACTCTGTTGATCCCAGAAGGACATCCGGAGGCCTGTACCACAGGGTTACCACTTCATTAGAATATGTATGGCTGGGAACTGATTTAGCTCTTGCAAGACCTGTGGGGTAAAAACAAATAAATTAATGCAAACAAAACAAAGAATGTGCTGGTTTTGGCCGGGGTAATTTTCTTCATAGTAGCTAGTACAGGGCTATGTTTTGGATTTGTGCTGAAAACAGTGTTGATAATTCAGGGATGTTTTAGTTATTGCTGAGCAGCGCTTACACAGAGTTGAGGCCTTTCCTGCTCCTCACACTGCCCCGTCAGCGAGTAGGCTGGGGGTGCACAAAGAGTCAGGAGGGGACACAGCCGGGACAGCTGACCCCGACTGACCAAAGGGATGTCCCACACCACACAATGTCACACCCAGCAACAAACCAGGGGGAAAGCTGGCCGGGGGGTTGCTGCTCGGGGACAGGCTGGGCACCGGTACATTGGTGGTGACCAGTTGTTTTCATTTGCATCATTTATCTTTCTTGGGCTTTATTTCTCTCTCTCTGTTATTTTCCTTTTCATTACAATTAATTATTAGTATTATTATTATATTTTATTTTATTTCAGTTATTAAACTGTTCTTATTTCAGCCTGTGAGTTTTCTCACTTTTACCCTTCCAGTTCTCCTCCCCTCCATCCTGCTGGGGAGGCGAATGAGCGAGTGGCAGTACGGTGCTTAGCTGCCAGTTGGAGTTAAACCACGACAAATAGTTTGCTGTATAGTTACGATTCTAAAAGGATATATGAGCACACATCACATAACATGATGGCATGTTGCAAGCTTTCTTTTCTTCTAGTATTAGAATAAGTTGCTTAACGAAAGAACATTGTAGCATCTGCCATTTAGTACCTGGCTAAACAGATCTTTGAATATTATGAAAGAATAATAAAATATTCTTTTCATAATGACAACCATAGGCTCAAGAGAGATGCAAAGACACATCGTGGTATATCTAAATGAAAGACAAATAAACAAAGATTTTCGTTTCCATTAACTGCTCATCCTTAGGCATCGACAGTCTTTCACTTCAATGTTCTTTAGAAAAAGGAAATTAAAAGGAAACTCTCAGATAAATAGTGCACAGATGAGAAATGTTTTTTTAGGGAAGCCTAAGCAAACCTTCCACAGCTTACACTGCAAACCCCAGCTTGCTTATTCAAGTTTATATATGACAGCAGTACACACACTTACACATTACCATTCAAATAAATATTAATTTTCCAGTAATACCCAGAAAATGGTATATGCAAAATTCTTCTCTCTCAACAAATGTATATTGGCAGTGCATCAATCTCAGAAGCAGAAATATTTTCAGTGAAATCTGTGGCCTGCTAAAGATATACTATTTACAATAATTGTCTTTTAAGCTTGTCAGTCATTTAAAATAATTCACATTACCACAAAATCATAATCATAATCTCATGTAAAATTGGAAAGATTTTAGGAGAGACCCTCATATGCTAAAAACAGCAGCAGAGAGCACATCTTTCTAACTGTTCTCCTACAGAAACCTCTTTCCTCCAGGAAATGGAAAAAGATTTTCAGGGCTACACTGACTGTTCCCATCGTGTGCCTGTAAACACCTTTTCCAAATAATTTGCTTCTAGTCACTGCCTTGAGACCATCCACTCCCTTACTGGGAACACTGGATATGCACAAGTAATGGAAATCAGGAGAATGTGCTACTAGATCTTTCTGAGTCTTCCTAAACAAAAAATTATCGATTTCCCTTTCACATACACAAAAAAATGAAACTACTAAAACAGAAGGTCATGTCTTACACCTTACAGAAATCAAAGTCATACACTCAGAAAGAAATATACAACATAAGAATTCACGTAAGAGTGCAGATGAAAGTCCTTTGCACCTTTATTCTTCATACACTGGAGAAGCTATTTAAGAACAGTTAATCTCAGTGAATACATCTCCATAGTAATGATGGCAAATCTTGCCAGCAGATCACACTATCAGCTGATTATAGCAATTAGACCAGTGTAGGGGAATAATTTGACTTGTATGCCAGAATCTTTTCTAAAAACCATTACATTTCAAATACGAATAGCTTTCCCCCCCCCCCCAGACTTCTCTCTCTTTTACTTTTGTGCACCTGATTACCAGCTTGATGAATAACTTGGCTCACACAGACAACTCAGGGTTGGCCAGGTACTGCCCCAAAGAGGCCCAGAGGAGAGGTCACATCACACACTCTGCTGTGCCTCAGCCTCCAGATTAATGTTTTGCTTCTAGGAGAAAAGACACCACCAAATGCTCTAACTGGTGAATAGTTCTTATTCCAAACCCTGAAAAACATTAACAAATCTGAGTTTCTGAGCACCTATACCCCACGTGACTAAACTGAAACAGTAGTCCCTAAGTCTGTGGATGTGGACCTACTATTAAGGTAAACAAAAATTACGAACAGATTTGAGAAGCCTGTATGGTGAATGCCCCCCTCCTCCTTTGCCTGTCTCAGGCCTGCCTCCCTTTAGTCTTGCCTGAAGAAGGTTGAATTTGGTTGCAAACAACTTCTTCTCCAATCTTCTACCTAGCTTTGATAGGAGAAAAGGCATATGCAGGCAGGGAAAAGGCACTTTTATGCACCCAGCAATGTCATGTGATTTGGGGAAAACTGTCAAAAAACTTTAGAGCCTGTGGGGTGAAAAAGGAACTCGGCTCCGTGACACAAGTCTTTGAACCGCACACTTAAGAGATCTCCCATGTAGGGAGGAATAAGTACCCAACGTGCCATACCAGAAATCATGCTGCAAATAATACAATAACCATGCTTGCCTGCCAGTTTTTGCCACTTTACTGGCTAGAATGGAGCTTGGCAAATGGTATAGTGAGCCCAAGTACACCTTTCCTCCTCTTTTGCGACCGTCCAGCACGGAACCAGTCCTCCCATCCTTCTGGGACTGCTGCCCATCCTGTTTCCTCAGCCCACTGCTTCTAGATCTCCTCCACCTCTAATTCATTCCAGGTGAACTAAAATCCATCCAGTTTTCAAAGGCTGGCCCTTTTGGGCTAATCCAAGCCTGTTGGACAACTAAACATTTTTCTTTAATCTGCTCTTCACTCCCAAAACACCATGAAAGCCTCATTTGAGGTTAGCTGTTACATCTGGTTTCTCAATTAGTAAGAGGATCATTCCTGGAATGGAGAAAGTTATAAACAAAAGCTTAATTTGTAAAAGCAAGTTGAGGTCATACATTGGCATCAGACAGCATCACCGAGTTTAAGAGGTTTATGCGTACAGGCCATATGTTTTAAGTTGTGGCCAACTGGTTTCCTAGCTGGGCACTACTTTGGAGACTAAATGGCCCAATGGAAAGCAGGCGTGAACAACTCCGGGAAATACTCACAAAGGCTAAAATCTGGCAGAGGGCAATCTGGCACAGTCACTCTGTTCAGTCAGTCGCTGCCCCTGTGCAGAACTGAAAGGGCCTGAATTAGGCTAACGCCTTGGAGGAGCCGCTTTCTCTCACGGAAGGAGCAAAGTTTGCTTTTTCTGAATAATGCTCTGTGTAAAGAAGGCATTTGCAATTATGAACACTTTCACTTAAAGACTCAAAATTAATGCAAACGTCTGTCACCACACTTAAGGCATGAAAAAATATCCTCATCTTTCAGATACATTTACAGTTTAAAAAGAATGCTATCAAAATATATTTGTGAAACACTGACAAGATACTGCATTTCTTGTTTGGATGCACCAGATGCAAATAGATGACAGTTACCAGGGTCTTTTTTCAGATATCCTTCTGCAAGAAAGTTTGCTACATATTTTATACCTTTTTGCACATCCAAATATGCTTACTCATGCAAAATTTATTTAACCACATCCTTCAACTGAAAGAAAACTGAAGGGTAGGATTAATTAGCACAGCATGTTCAATCACTTCTTTAAGGGTTCCCTGTCTGTTTCCATGGTTACACTACAGGAAAAGCGACAATCTTGTTTCAAAAAGACAGAGCTGATGGGGGATCATCAAAACTTCAAACCTTAATGGCCAGTGTGCATAAAAGCCAAAAGGTAAATGGAGAGATCACCAGGTGAGTACCGAGTATCTACATACTGCAGCTTGAGCACTTTTTTGCCTGGGAAGGTGGAGGGAGGACCTCCTGACAAGTAGTGAACTCCCCTTGGGTTCCCCATGTTTTCCAAAAGATAAAAGGTCAACACATGCCCTGCTGTTGCAGTCTTATTTTGAGAGAAGGAAGCCAAGCATAAGGCTAGGTTATTAAAAGCCAGGTCGCGTCAGACCCACTGGGGAACCTGTGTGTGATTACAGGAAGAACAGACACTGTTCAGTGTTCTCCAGGCACATACTTCCATGGCTATTACTTACCCAAACTGAAAGCAGAAACCGTTTGGATGCATCACGTACTGCAAGGCTTGCACAACAGCACCTACCTGTGCTGTGACACAAGACACAACTTTCTTTTAACCCATTCATTAAACAACAGTTCAGGATACCCTGCAATGCCCTGTATTTAAAACACAGAGTGAATGATCTATGCCTACATGTGTATATGTCTTTAACACACCAAACCTCCTGCTGCCTCCTACTCTGAATTAAAAAAAAATAAAAAAGGTAAGAAGATATTTCCTTTCTTGGTAAATACAATTCTCTCTGCTTCGTCTGGCTCTATCTTTTATCTGAGACTCAGAGGTTGTATCTGATTTTACCCAGCATCAGTTATTGACAAAACACATTGCACTGATTTATCACTGTAATTTTAAAATTGTATTTGGCTTTTACAAGAGACTGCAGCTATATCCAGACTCAAGACCTATTCAGTACACACACCTTTGGCTACATGAGCACCAATATTAATATTTGATATCTCTTAAGCTGCAGGATAGCTTTCTAGTCAAGTTCATACAACAATCAGGAAGCCTTTGTTCACAGCGAATATGATTCTGCAAATGAGGAAACCAGTCACGTCTGCAGAAACAAGGGCTTGCCAACCATGTGCATGGTTTTCCTTTCCATTAGACCTTAAAAATATTGAGCTATTTACTATTTTGATTTAGATGTATCAAAAAGGATTCTAGCAAGGCATACCTCATAAAAGGGGATTTTGTTGCTGTTTTTCCTTGACTCAGATGCTTTTCATGCTTTCTTTTTTGGCCTCCTATTTCGTTTATTTTAACAATTACCTAGAGTTTAAGGTAAAACGGCTTACAAAACCACAACTATGATTCAGTAACTATATTAAAATATTGTTGGTGTATTCTGTGGTAGATCATGAACTGTCAACTTCACTTAACCTATTTACTCAGCTTTTTCCAACAGAAGCATATTTCTTCAGTGAATACCTGAATGACAACAAAACAGCAGTAAAATGGGTGGAAACACTGACACTGCTTCAATGAAGCAGCCAGCTCTCTCACCCAGAACCCAGTTCGCAGCAATCAGTGTCCTGCAGCCTGTAGGCCCCTCCGCTGTTTACCTGAGTGCATCTGTCTCTAAGATGCAGCTTTACCAGAGCATCAGCGTTAAATTCCTTTCAAATAAGATAAATTACCCATAATTTCCTATGTCCAAGTCCTAATATAGCCACTAGATTATGGTAGTGCTGTTCATTTGTAAAAGTTACCCACTATCAGAGGGAGCCTAATTAGGTTCCCAAATTAGTATTCCCAAAATGCACTCGAGCAATGACTGGGACACAAACTGGAGTGCAGGAGTCAGTCTGCAAGAGACAGCAGTAAGTAAGGCAAAAGGCATGTGGGCCTCTCAGCTTGTCTGGTTTTCCCAGCTGTATCAGTTATTCTAATAAAAGATTATTTTTCCCTGCAAATCTTATCTCATGTGTGTCTTCAGACAAACACTTAGAGTAACGCCAGTGATAACTGTTCTGGTCTGTGAATGGGACTCTAGCGTCAATTTGATAACCACAAGCTACAGAAAGGGGAGACGCAGAAATACTTTTTCTGCTACCATAAAGAACAACTCTAGCCCTCGTGAAAAGTGTTCTTTTTTCAGCAACTCCAGCAGCATCTCTTTTGACATCAACTCTTTCCTCTGCCTCCTGAGCCACCCAAAGGATCACAGGCAGTGTAAAAGTGGGATATGAGAAAGAGCTCAGCTGGTGGTTGTATATTAAAAGATCCCTTTGATTAACTGGACTGAGAGCCATCCTACCTATAAAGCTGTTTATTTCCCTGCTTTAAAATCCTTACAAAAAAATTTCTGACACATTTTGAAAAAGCCCACTGATGCTGAACATGTACTATGCCTGCCGAATTCATTCATTGTCTATTAGCAGAAAGAAACACACCAAAAATTCGGTTCCAATCAAAAAGTGTTACGGAAGTGCAAATGAAATATACGTTCCATTTTCAACATTGGAAATATGTATCTATTCCCATGGTCTTCTGGGTTAGCATGAATATGTTCAAACTGCCTTTGCTAATCTGGAAGCAGAAAAAACACAGTGTGGGCAGGGGGAAAAAAAAGGAACAACCTGCACCAACACTGTAAACATTCACACAGACACAAAAGCTAACAGAACTCAAGGACAGCAAGCAATTTCACATCAAAGATGACTTCTGCATTACTGAAAAGACTTGGATTCATTATGGATATGGTATACGTGCCTACAATACCTTAACAGCTGACTGATTTAAATCTTGCTTTCCAGATTCTGGATTTTTACTTAATGACCTTCAGTTTGTTGTCTCAAAAAAAATCCATATGAAGATGATGCCCTCTACTCCTAACAACATCCCAGCATGAACACACCACTTTGCTAATAAGGTTGTAAGTGAAAATGTCAGAATTACTCTATTCACAGTGAAGTTACTAGGTTTGAAGGAAAGAGTTAACAATGGCTGAACAGATGGTTTTAAATTGGGAAGATCTGCAGAGTGCAGGGAGGAAGTTCTAGAAAGGAAAAACAGGCAGAAAATAGTTCTTCACTGAAAATGAGAGGTAATGTATCTCAGGATATTTTAATATTCCCTCAGAAAACAGAGAAAACTGGTCTCTGCTATGAATGAATGAGCCCAATACTGGACAAAGATTTGAGTTTAGAAGAGAATAACAATAAAAAAATTATATGTGGACTTTTAAGACACATGAGCAATCAACTTGCTGAAGACTAGAAAGGTAACGGACCACTTTACTACAGTTTTGAGGTACAAATGTTTCATTGTCATTAGGGTTTTCCCCTAACAAATCAAATTAATTCAGAAAAGAAAATATAAAGTGATCCAGGGGAAAAGTGTTGTATGCAGACAAGCTATGGATGTCCAATTTGGTGAAGTATAATACTCCATCAAGCACCAGCCACAGAAGTTAACAACTTACTTCAGGCTGTTGTGTATGAAGTTAACAATTTACCATGATCCCTGTCTGTACAATTAAAAGCAGGACTGCAAGCGCCATTTTTGGATCACTCCATCTGGGGTTCAAGTAAAAATGAACCAACCCTTATCAACTGGTACCTTGATAACTTACCACTTGATAAAAGTGCAGTAGGTACTTGACCTATTGCATGAGACAGGCTAAATATGGCATACCAGTAAAGAAAAACACGCCTGCTCTCTGCTATGCAAGACTTCTCTTTTTTAGAAAATCATCATGTAGACAAACTGCCTCTGCCTTCATTCGGGTGCTTAGAGGATGGAACACATACCAGATTCATGCCTATCATGTACAAGGCAGCAGTACCATTTAAATCCTTCTAGTTTAATGTTGTATTAAATCTGACAGCTGCAGAACTGTTAAATAAGCACAATTTGGTGCTACTGTAGTGATTCACAGTCATGCAAACAGAATAACAAAAGCTAAGTTTCACCAAGATTTTTATATTTAAACATCTAATCCCAGTTGTTTACACTCAGGTAATTTTGTTTCTTAACTGACCATACAACACTGGCAGTGACAAGGTGATGCCACAGCTAACACATACCACTCTCTCCATCTATTAATGGGGTCCCCAACTCAGTGCAGTTAATCTGTGGAGCGCTGGAACACTGATGAAAGGCAACAACAGTCGCATGACCACAGTGATGTTACTCTACAGAATGATTTATTCCAGTGAGATAATACAGTTTTGCTGATCCATCACTTCCCATGCAGAGGTAAAATATCTGGAGAACTTTAATGAAGAGAATACCTCAAGTCATGGTCAACTACTAAAAGCCTAATCAAGTACCTGCAACTTTATTTACAAACAGATCAGATCCCAGGAACTGGTCTAGGATAGTTAATTTAACAAGAACAGGGCTAGATGGAGAAGCAACTATTTGAACAATATTAACATCTACAAACAAACAGTACTTTTGAAAAGCAGATCTAACAACTGTTTGATTTATAAATCAAACATCACTGCCATTTGACATTACCCTGCAGGAGTGGAATTTGTGAATTTGAAAAACTGTCACCACATGGGAATTGAAACCATCAATTCTTACAGTACAAGGTCTGACTCATGTATAATGGCACAATTCTGCAACTATCAGCCACCGACTCCTGGCCCCTGTACTGCGCAGCCAATGCAATTAAGTTTGATGTGCCTGCTTTTCCAGCCAAGGTGTCACCCGAGCATACATTTCTGCGCTGCAGGACACAGCTGCATTTGTTCCATTATCCAGCCTCATCTTTTGAACCAGGGCTGCCCTGCCTGGCACAAACGGTTCTCTAGTGATCATGGAGTTTAATTCAGGCTGCTTCCAGTACCCGAGCCAGACTATTTATAGATCAGACAAATACTCAGATGATTTTTGTCATTGCTACAATACGTTATATTCTGCAGCTTAGGTATTTCCTTTAGCAGGTAAAACACTGTCTCAGCTGTTCTGCCAAGTAACTCCAGTATATTTTGCATGTGCTATCACATTAGTACCTTCATTCACACACTAGATAACACCCACAGCATCTAAAAACTACATCTGCCTGCTCTGGCTTAGGTCAGAGAAAAATGATCTGAAAACATCAGTACAGTACAATACGGGCAACAAAACTAAAAATGTTCTCAGTTATTTCCAAGCTTTTTGAAATACTTCAAAGAAGAAAATAACTATAGGAGACTTAAAGGTTTCACTAAATTTAAAAATTACTTTTATTTTGCTTTCAAGTGTGAAACCATTAAGAAAACCTGTGTAAGTACTGTTGTTTCTGTAAAGCAGTACTATAAAGCAACATCTTATGACAGGAATCTCTGGAGTCTCAGATCCTCCTGTTCAATTGAATCGCTCCTCAAAAACTCATTTAATGTACATGTCATCTTAAATTAGCTGAATCGCAAATCTTAGAAGAAAAGTTTTATGTGAGAGACATTTCAATATGCTTAGGTCTAAATGATTATTTGACTTTACATCAGTAATCAGGCATCTGTGTTCCTACAGAGGCACCTAATCAGTTCTTAATATAATTTCGTCACAGAAAAAGAAGAAATGAGAACAGACAAAATCATTTTTAAAAAAACGTTACATTAGAAGAGCATTAAGCCTGTGCCTTGACAGTATGATTCTGGAAATAGGTAGTTAAAAAGCAACTGTTCCTCATGCGGCACCTTTCTCTACAATGGTACTGAAACACTGAAATGCCACTGCCAAGACACCAAAATTTGAGCTATACAACCAAATCTAGTCTGTTATGTGCAGATATAAGCCTACTAAGTCAGTAGAATTGCAGAACCCTGTATCACGACTGAACAAAACACGTGAAAATTTGTTAGTACTGAAACCAAGCCAGTCTTTTATCTATCCTTTCATTTAACTTAAGCACTATGGATATACTTCTCCATGCATTCTCCATTCTTGATTAAAAAATTGCAAGCAAAGGTTCTCTAACAGTATTTTGACCACAGACAAAAATACTACTGTCATATTATTAGTACCTTTGAAACATTTCATGTTTTATTTAAACCACTTACTATTTCAAGTTCGCATGTCTGAGCAAATTGTAAGCACAGCTGACCACATCTCATTTAGTAGCACATCCTGCAACCTGTGCAGTAAAGTTAGTGGTAATCCTGAGCACTGTAAGACAGAAAGGGCAAAGAATTGCCAAAGTTTCAAGAAGCTAACACTAGGCATTTGTGTTTATAAAGCACATTTCAGTGAGCCACTGCCTTTTTTTCCCATTCTTTTTTTTTTTCTTCTTTTTTTTTTTTTTTCAAATTTACCTGCTTTTTTCCTAAGGTCTACAGACAGTTCAAAGCTGAGTCATATTTTCAGCCTGCTCGCAGAGTCCAGAACTTAACATCAGTGATGACAGTATCAACATAAAAAGTTTTCCCCTTCTAGTGCCTTGTACTCAGTATACGCTTTTACAGTCTGATCAACCCACTGCAGTTAATATCTAACTTTAAGACCATTGCAGTGAAATATTCTTAAAAGCAAATATAGCCACAAGAGCAAATACAACTGCAAAATTTGATGTCCAAGTGACTTTAGAATTGCTACAATAAGAAGGATATGAGTATGTTCGTGGCTGTGGGTGGCAATAAAAGAGAGGACATCTGACAGTCTCCGTCTTTCCTATTTCCAGCGACCACAGAAAAAAAAATTGCTATAATATCTGACATATTATAAGCCATAAAAGCCAAATGTGGGAAAAGCTGAACTGACCTTGGAGGAGAGCTTGGGCACCTTCAACAAGGTGAAGATCTAACCAGCCATTCTCCCTACCATGAAACACGAAAGTCATGCAGCAGCATTTCCTCCCCATGCAAAGCAACTGTTAATGTCCCCACCTCACCCAGATAAAAAGCTGCTGATTCCTGATCTCCCACTTTTAATTTTTTGTCTTTTAAACTATCAGACCAAGAGGTCAAGTGAAGTTTCGTTACTTCTAACATACATATGGTGGTTATGTGGAGTTAACGTTTATTTGTACAGCTCTTCGGAAATGTAAATCCCTGGAGAAGTATTAAGTATTACTAAGACAAGCACTTCCTGACCGCTTCTGGCTATCGCGCAGGCCAATTGCGGCACGGGAAATGCTCATGTTAATGCAGGTGTACCTGCAAGTGTGACTTTCATTTACATCAGTACGAATTTTGCATCTATAAATATATCAATATATGCAGCACTGTGTCCTTCAGGAAGAATGAAAAATCCCTGAATACATCATTAAAAACTACCAGATAAAAAGTGACTGTATTGCAGTAATGTAAGGTTTTAATCTGTTGAGGACAAAACAAACAGTGGTATAAATTACAGAGCCATAATTTCTTTAAAATGCTATCTCAATTATGGAATTGTTTCATATCGTGTAACATGGCACATTTCTCTTAACGAACTGCCAGTCTCTGTTCCCGTTAATCTTTTTCTTTGCATACCATTATTTTTGTTCTGACTTATGATGAATTCTTTCTTCTTTAATCCACACCTTTTTCTACTTATCCTTTAATTTCCACATAGCTGATTATTTCCTGTGTAAAACAAATCTGTATAACTATTAATGACATTAATGACATTAAAATTACTTTAAAATTTGGCATAATTTTCTCACTACTGTATTATAATACAGTAAGTTCTCTTAAATATGGAAACATTAAACAAAATCACAGTCAGACCTAGAAAGCGAAGACGGAGGGTACTGTGGGATCAGCGTGAATGGGTATATTCAAAAGCTTTACCATGACCATAGCTGTCTTTTTGCCCCATAACTGCTGTACCAGAAACAAGCAAAGAAGCTTCAGAACAAGAAAGTTTTAAAGCAGGTTCAGTTTTTAAAATTTATTTTTAAAATATTCTAAATACAGGGGCTTGTAGCCCCAGTAGTTAAAAAGCTAAGGCTATAAAAGAAGGAAGATGTGTAGGAAGAAAAAATGTTTTCATATAAAACTGATAGGAGAACATGGTCACACGACTGAACAAAGTTTTTTGCAGTAAAAAACTTGTAATTACTGCCCAGATTTTAATACAACTGCAGATTCATTGGGATGGATGAATCTCTTTTGTACAAACAGAGGATCACAGTTCTCCATGCTTTTTGTGCAATTATCACATAACAGCCTGGTTGACACTTAGGTGGGGGAATACATGACAACAGCAAAAATCACGATTGTGGTAATAATGCAAGATCACAGCCAGCACTGAGCTAGCTGCGGTACAGATGACATCTAAGTCCCATGTTCTGCTTAAATACCAAACAGTGAAACAGATTTTTCATCACGGTTGTTTTAATGGTGTCATAATCAACTTCCTTTATTGCCCTTAATGGATAATTAAGATGCTTTCGTCCTATTAAAGGCTCAACACAACTCTAACTTGTAACAATGGGAAACTGGATTGAACCCTAAGTAATCTGAGATGCGTTTAACAGGGGACCCACTTAGTGAGTCACACCAATCTCCAGCTCCATGCTGCTTTTTAAAAAAAAAAAAATCCTTATCAGCCAATAATCCGGCACAGTGCTTCTCGGTGGGAAGAGCTTAAATTACAGCATTTACTTTAGTAATAGCTGAAAAGACTGGTATATTTTAAGGATTTTAATTTCAACTGTTGAAAAGCAATCAATGAAGACTGACAGACAAAAATTCAGTGTGTGGCTCCACCTTGTATTTACTAGCAGTAGAGAGAAGTTAAATTCTTAGCTGAAAACAGAATCTCACGGTTTTTGCAAATTGCTGTCTGTCTCCAGATAGTAAACCTGTGTCAAATCTATTCCTCCTCTATACGCTATGAAACCAAATTTCTGTCCAGAATCTCACAGTTCTGCAAATTGCCATCTCCAGACAGTAAACGTGTGTCAAATCTATTCCTTCTCTATGGGCTAGGAAACCCATTTCTGCCTGTAACGTATCCTTTGACTCTCACAATTTTTTATTTAGATTTACCTCATACCTCAACAAAACCATCAGATTTATGAAGCTAATTAGATGGAGTTCCACGATGAGAATGACAAACCAGATATGAGAAACAAAAAGCATCTGCAGCGGCACTAGACCACACATTCTCCTACATCTTCACCTCTAAAACAACACACAGAGGAATTCTTCAGCCCAAATCCCAGAAATCAGATCCACCCCTTTGCACCGCTGTTGCTTGAAGTTTCCTGCCACCTACATGTCTCCTCTCGCTCTTCACCACAGATCTGGGAAAGATGTGAGAAGGTCACGAGCACAGCACGTGAAGCCCTTGCTCCTGGGAGGGGAGGGGAAGGAGACAACTTTGGCTGCTCCCTGACAGCACCCAGTTATACTGTTAGAAGCCAACAACTCCCTTTCCCTGCATCTGGAAGGCAACAGGGATGGCAAGGGCTTTTTTCCGTGACTCAGTAGTGTGCAGCTGAGGTTAGGCCAGGACAAAGGCACGCAGGCTGCTTGGCTGCTCCAGGCCTCCAGCCCAGCTGCCACTGTGAGCAGTGTTACCAGCTTCTGCTCACAATGGAAAATACTGTATTTACAGTTAATTACAGAAATAACTGTCTTTTACGAAGACATGCAAGCTAACTCAGGTTTGAGCAGTTTTGGTTTCACTTTCCGGGTTCCCACTTCCTTTTTTTCAACCTACTCACAACACAGTCACGGAAGTCATCTTCATTTCTTGGTATTTAATACAAATAGAGCCCTCAAAGAAACCCATTACTGACCTTCCTGGGGGTTATGCGAACAAATTCTTCAGATTTCAAAGGCTGTTATCAGAGGGGACCAGGCTGCCCCTGGGGAAACAGCAACCTCCCACAGGAATACAGGAAATAAATGCTTTCTTTCTTTCTCTGTTCAATTCAAATGGGGTGTTAGAGGGGTCTGTGGATCTACATTTGGGTAAGCCGGTTCTCTCTACCCATAGCAGCCTCTGATAACAAAAATCCAGACTGCTTCCACCACTCCCACTCCCTGAGGAACCGGCAGAAGGAGCCGGTGGTGGACCAGCCTTCCTGGCAGTGGCCGGGCTGCTCCTCCAGCCCATGCCCGTGCCAAATGCCCGGTGGCTGCGGCGCCATGGCCCGCTCCTCCTCGAGCTCCTCAGGGCCAGGAAGGCCAGAGGCATCCAGCCAATGTTAGCAGAGGTGCTCTCAGAGGTGTTTTGCAAACAATGTCATCAAGCATTGCTGACAATATAAAGTAGCAGCTCTTGAGGCACCGTGACAACTCCTTATACCAGCATCTTCAACAACTGATACTCCGTGGAGCATTTACACAGAAAAACATAGCAGTTATCCACACAAGCAATCTTTTATGCTATCCAACCTTTCATATGAATCTTGTATGGTACATTGTAAAGAAATTCCTTACGGTATTCTTACTGTGAAAAAGGAACTAATTTTTTTTCAAGTTGTCAACACAGCTTTAATCATTTTAACAGTAAACTATACAGCAATAGTCTTGTCCCTCGTGACGTATCCCTGATATGCTCCCCACAGAAAAATCTATATGGAAATTCATGGAAACATCCTCTTTAAAACTCAGCTGCAGTTTTAAACTGCAACTCCATTGAATGTAATTCTCCTTATTACAAACCTCAAGCCTCTTTGCTCCTGCTATCTATTATTAATCATCCTATGTATCCAGAAGGATGCATGGTTCAGTCACACTTACTTGATTCTTTCCTTTACTACATCACAGGGCTTTATATTAACAAAACTCTGAAAGCATAAGGCAGGACTTCCACCACAATGTAGACCTCCTGCAGCTCCTTACTCATCCAAGTACATCCCCAAAGACAACAAAAAGTTGACAGGAAAAGCTTCAGGGTCAGTGTCATTGGTGAGAGTAAAGCAAAGACATTGCCATTAACATTCTTATGGACAAGGGGCAATGGGCACAAACTGAGGCACAGGAAGTTCCGTCTGAACATGAGGAGGAACTTCTTCCCTCTGAGGGTGACGGAGCACTGGAACAGGCTGCCCAGGGAGGTTGTGGAGTCTCCTTCTCT
>Ga0065711_1001839_pt1 | contig 38848 bp, 15 predicted proteins | sample Hoacrofraction12_FD_59098 | JGI IMG/M metagenome (GOLD analysis project Ga0065711, IMG submission 59098) | Hoatzin crop microbial communities from Cojedes, Venezuela - Epithelial fraction 12 v2 (version 2) | ecosystem: Host-associated > Birds > Digestive system > Esophagus > Crop | place...
GGAAGGGAAGGGAAGGGAAGGGAAGGGAAGGGAAGGGAAGGGAAGGGAAGGGAAGGTGCTGCATCTCCCTCCCTTCCCCAGAACATAGCTATTGAACGTAAAGGGTCTCCTGCCATATGTAGAGTGTGCATCATGCCATACAGCTCCTCTCCCAAGCCAAGAGACCGCGGGAGCAGTGGGCATTGCGAAGCCAAGAGAATTATTGAAGGAGGCAGGTTTGCTTTTTACTCTATGGAAACATGACAGTATTCCACATTAAATAAGTGTTGTGGTTACAAATCTTCTTTGTTTTTGAACTTGTCTTAAGCTGCTATTAGAGTATTATTTCCTTTTTTGACAGTTGGCTGGCATCCTTCTAGCATGGGTGAAGTCATAACTAAATTCCTTTCTCAGGACTCATTCTAAACCCTATGGGAAAGTAAACACCTTTGCACAATGTTTTTTTGCTTGTGTGTTCCTCTAGTCGCTTTTGCAACACAAGTAGCTTTGCTCAGCAGCAAATCCTATTCAAGCAGTTATTGTGATTGCCTGCACTAACATGAGACACTCATTTAAGAAGATTACAAAATAATGATGAAATTGCAGCATTACAGCAGTGTAAATCTCATCGGTGAAGACAGAGCGGAGCTCTCAGAAAGTAACAGATTGCTATTTTGAGTTTCTCTGTTTCTATTATTTGACTTGTCTGAACACAAGAAAAATAAAACCTTTGATATTTTAAATGTAATTAAATACTTCAGAGGTAGCTGTGTATATTGCCTATATTGTAGTTTCACCCCAGAGTTAACAAATGAATAGCAGGTGATTAAAATGCCATTTATTGTACCAGTAACTTGTTTCATAAACATGAATGTTGCCACTTTAAATTACCTTGCAAAAGCTAAGCCATGTCAGCTTGTACATCAGACATTTTTGCACTGTAACAGGTATTTGGATTGGAAGCGCTTAAGACTATGAACTGCCACTTTGTTGAAAGACCCAGTAAGATAGCCAGTACTTTAAAATTATATATTTCAGCAAATATTCTGCAAAACAGTCACGAACTTAGATTAATTACTATAACCAGACTGGGAAGGCACCAAAACCATGGGAATTCATTGTTGGATTGCTCTTACTGCTCAGCTGTGAGCCTCAGGTTCAGGCAAAACTGAAGACAACTGAAATTATCTAAAACTTCAAACCCATTGTGAAAGCAAACCTGCTGATCTTGCTGCAGGACACCTCGCTCCCTGCAGATACTCTTAGCAAAATACTTCCCTCTTCTTCCCCATAATTCCACACCCTTGAGGTGTTTGTGCCTTTCTGGGCTGTGATGCGGTCTCGTGCTCTGCTATGGAAATGGGTAAGCTGGCTTCCAGCAGTACAGTCTAGTGAGTGATTAAAAAAAGAAGAGCAGCTGTTCTCAGCTTGGATGTACTGGCACTGTTTGCATTTTAGCATCCTAACAGTGCCATGAGTTACTGAGAGTATTTACTGCTCTCGCTCGCCCCAGACACCTTTTCTGAAGCAGTTTATATAATAGACTTAGCAATTTATGCCCATATTCACAAGTGGTTCATCCACCCAGGCTCTCACTCAAAGTATTATAAAACACATTACCATATGTATAAGGCTTTATGTACAGATATTATATATACATTCATACATACATATGTTTTAAGTTAATATACATTCTGACAAGGACAGATCTGAGCAAGTGAAATTCTTCTCTTATTGAAGTTAATAGCAAATAACCTCAATAGTAAGCCAAGATTGAGGCACAGTAAGAAAGATTTCTGGACTTTTTTCACAATTAAACCTAGGTGAGGAACTTTTTGGGATGACATTTCCGCTGAAGCTACGGGAAATAAAATAGTGGTTGATGATGGAAAGCTATAATCCACTACCTATGTCTCCGCATCGGCCCTCAGAGCAAGGCTGTTACTCCAAGGACAGGAATCTGCTAGAAAAACTACATATCTTACACGCAGACAGAAAAAAAGTCCAAAAAAATATATAGTTATCCTTTCTCATTTATCAAGAAGAGCATGGCTAGAATGTAAGCTATCTGTTTAGATAAATTACCTTGAAAAGATTTTTATATCACAGTTAGCTGAGAGGTGGGTTGTGTCTTTCTTGTGGGGAAGGCAGATGGCAGGAGGACACTGCCTCTGCACTCCTGGTAGGTTGCAGGTATCTGCTGCCCCAAGACCCTCCGCTCCGGGCCAAACTATTGACTCAATTTGTTAAATATTTCAGGAAGGTGGTGGCAGAGTGCGAATTTCCAGAGGCCTCACAGCAGCTGTCATGGACAGTGGCTGCCCATTTAGAATTTTATCTTATTTCCATCCTGAAAGGACAGCGTGTTTTTTGGTGTAGTGAGATACTTGCAGGCATTAGCTGGTAAGGAAACCACCCTAAGCACTTATTTTTATTGTAAGGCACAAACACTTTCAAAATTCTTGTTCTGGTGTTCCTATTCTAGTCAATTTATTTTTCAAATCATTTGAGAAAACACGTCTTTATAGCTTAAAAATATGCCTGTAAAAATAGCCTTTATAGCTAAACTTTAAAGCAGCTGAACTTCTTTGGAAAAAACTTGATGATTTACAGTTACAGTATTCTGTAGTTACAAGGAGCATTTCACCCTAAATGTAAATGATTTGCATTTGAAAAACAAAGTTAAGCAAAACATTACTCTGCTTTCAGATTTCAAATCAGTTTTGGCAGACAACATATGTTCCCCAAAAGCATACTTTGGGGACTTGGGCCTTGACAGAAGGGAAGCACTAAAAGGATGAACAACCAAGTGATATATTCCATCTCTGTTTTCAGTAATGTTATCGTTTGTAGCATTTACAACAACAGCAAAAAAATGATTATTCACAAAGCAACAGCTGTCTTCTTCAAACTGCTCTTAAAACTCATCTCTTTAATGATGTTCACAAAAATTTGACAATGGTTAGGCAGATGATATTCTGCAGTTGCCACTTATTCCAAAAATGAGAATCATTTCGTTCCTAACTAGTGTTTCTTCTGTCTCTTTGTATTTGCTTTTGTGAATAGGGACTATGTTTTGCTATACGTTCCAAGCATGTTGGCAATAATCATAGACTCTCTAGATATTAGAAATATTAAAGGAATAGGAAATAAAATATCATGTTTATATTTACACTAAAGCACAAGTTCTGTTAGACAACTAAGCAAATGACAGCAAATGGCTCCTGTATTTACACTAGGTAATAATTTACTCCAGTAAATTATGAAATTACATCTAATTGTTTCTCTTAGGTAACTATATTGTATTAAATAATCTGACATGTGAAATCAGATTTAAATGTCAAGTTGAAAGAAATCCACTGAACAGGTCTCTCCAGGTATCATAGGAATGCTAACATAAAACTGCAGCTAGGAACATAATAAACAAAAAAAACATTTCCAGCATAATCCCAGCAATATTTTTGGGATAGATCACAAGAGAATTTCAGGCAAATAAAGAACTCTTTATGTGTATTGCTGAGACTCAACAATATCAAAGCAGATAGTTTTCATCAGCTGCCTTAAAACCCCTCAGCTGTCACTCTTTCCACCTCAAGCCATAAAAACACACTTGATATCAGGACTAGTATGTTTACAGCTCCAGGAGTAGAGGCAGCAAGATTCATCTCTCACCTTGTCTCCACCTAGTACAGATCTACCAAAATATCATGCTGGATTTCTTAACACACAAACAGTGAGGAAAAGTTGACGTGAAAAAAGCTCTCCTGAAATGCCTCTCAGTGCCTTGAGAACCCTTTTGAATACTGGAGATTCAGGTTAAAAATGACACTGAAATTTGAAACGCCTCTCCCTGGGACAGGGATTTCTAACTCCCAAGAAAACAGCCCAACCCCTAGACCATAGGCATGCTCTGAGAAAACTAGATTTCTCCAATTCTGAATGTTTGGGGACAGGGAAGGATGCAAAAGAAATGGAAACACGTTCTCCATCCATCTAAAAACAACCCAATGATTTAGATTTTTTTTATTCGTATCATAGAAGTGTTAGCTATATAGAATATTCTAAAGATAAAAGTCTCCTCTGAATATGTATATAAAAGCTGGAATGATTTTTTGAGTACTTTAACAGCTTCAGTAGTAACCCATGAAGCACTGGGCTGAAATTGTTCAAACGGTAGCTAATATTCAAATAACCCATCGAAACTGTGTTTGCAACAGACTGGCATCATGAAAAGAATTTTGGATAAAGGGGAACAGATGAAGAGAAATAGCAAAGAGAACTCGGAGGCGCTGTCAAAGTCCCCCAGGACAGTTTCAGACAGAATTAGGACACCATTTGCAGGGAAAGTCGTTGTTATGGACACTGAAGGCTCAGTCCCAGCTCCGCATGAAGAAAGCAGTCAGAGACGAACTTGGATGTTCAGCTCCGATCAGAATTTAATTTACATTTAATTTTCCTGTAACCTGTTGACTCCAAATTTTAAAGTAGAGGTCCAGCCTCACACCAGACTTCAATCTTGGATACACATCCAGGTGAAAAAAAAAAAACCTTGGGGACTGTTCTCCCTTGCAATTCTAAACAAAGCTGGGATATGGAGGCACGCAGAGGACACCGATCTGTGCTTCAGAGACACGAGAGTTGAAGAATCACACTCTAAGTTAAATACTGACTGATAGAATCGGGTGGGTGCCAGGACAGGTAGAAAGACACCACCTGGGAGGTGTAAGTGACACTTTGGCAAGGCATGTCCCCTCTGCAAAGAGACGATGCCAGGCGGCAGCTTCACAGCCTCGGTGTGGTGTTTCAGACCTTACCTCAGCATCCCTGCTGCTGAATCCCAGCTATAAACCCCAGGACTGACTTGTACCTGATTTTCCTGTGTCTTTGGTGAGTGTGGTAGGCACTTTCTCTTCCTTTTCTCTCCTCCATGGTCTTCATGGCCCAAAGCTCGTCATAATTAATCTCTGATTAGAGATTCAAAATTGCTTTAGAAGAAGGTATCAAAGCAAATGGTTCCCAGAATACCACAGACTGTGGTGTTGGGATATTCTTAGCGAAAGCAGAACACTTCTAAATTCTGCACCAAGTAAAATTGAAATTTTTATAAATTCTGGTGGGACATTAGACCACAGATGCAGATGAGTCTTTTTGTGATGAAGAGGGATATAACCTGGCACAAAGTCCAAGGGGCACTTTGTTGTTAGGAACCTCCAGCATGGCTGGGCACGGTACGCTGAGAAGCTGGACCCTGACTTGTCACCCCAGCATTTCCTAATGTTTAGCTTCAGACAGCTTCCCATTCCAACCTGTTAGTACTTCCATATCACATTCCCAGGGACCTTCCAGTGCACAGGGTGAGGTTACTCTGCAACTTGGATATCCGAACTTAAGAAATGATGTGGTCTCCACGAGTTAGGGGACACAGCGACTTTCGTGGCTTGAGCTCTTTGCCAGTACTTAGGCACCGGTTTATTCCGTAGTGATACAACAAATATTTTGAACCATCTGCAGAGTATGTATTATTGGCTAAACAGTCAATTTATCAAATTACTATATATCAAGATTGTGGAGTCAATATACTCTGGCTTTGTGACAGAGAGTGGGAGTAGGAGGAAGAGAGTAAATATTCCCCTTAGTAAATACTAAGAGACATCATTATGAATACATACAGAAATACAGAACACTAGAAACTAGCAACCAATTAAGGGCCTTATATCTCTCTGTTTCTTATCTATATCTCAATTCTTATCTTATAAAACCTTTGAATAGAAAAGGAAAGACCATTCTAAAGGCAGTAAGTGGAGTTCGAGGTAGATAACTGATTATAGCGTCTCCAAAGGCACCCAGGGCTCTCAGAAGTAAGGATATAATTTAGAAGTTGATAATCTACCTCTGAATGCTTCAGCCACAAAACTCTCCACTTTGCTTTAGGTGATCTAGAGATACTGGCAGCAAGATAGTCACGTCGGTTCAGACCTCCGCAAAATTCCCTTCTTCCTTCCAGAGAAGAGAGTCTTGCATCAGCATCATACTGCACAGTATGGAGCTGTACACAGACATTTGGCCTTTCAGTAGCAGCCAGCACGTTAGGCCGGTCAGCCTAGAGTACTCAAATCAATTTGATAAAACGAAGTGATGGTGCAAATCCTATTTTCACCAAAAGAACGAACTTCGGTAATTTAGGCCAGTGCTTGCTATATTCATTTTTAACAGAGGCTCACTGGCTAAAGGTAAGGTAGTTACCCACAGCAGCCACAGGCACAAAACTTATTTGTACCAAAATGCTTCACTTCTTTAAATCTGGCTCTAAAATTACAGTACAATAAAACAAGGCACAGTGATGTGTTAAACTGCGACAATAATTTCCGTAAAACCAGAGCTGGCAACAGACTCTACATTGCTACCTTACACAAACACCTCTTCTACAGATGGTTTAATGACCCATTCAGCAAGGCGTCACAGGCTGCTATGAATTTGTGCATGTTCCAGGCAGTGGCTGTTAGGAAGCCACGCAGGTCTACATGGAAATCAGCTGCAGACTTCCTGGGAGAAATCCACACAGGTCGGACCAAGATACTCCTTGCATTAAAGGAAGGAAAGGAAATGCAAAGCTAAGAATTACACTTTGTTAGAGTAATGCTGTAGACTTTGCGCATTTTCTTTAACTGAGTAGCTAAAGTTCACAGACCAGCTTTAGTTAAAGAAACTGGCTGGAAAGTGCGGTGCCTCAGTTTATTCTTTTTCTCAACATGCAGCCTCAGCATGGGGTAAAAATGCTATATTCAAAACCACATTTTAATTAAAACAAGTCAAAGGGAAAGAGAGTTTTATGTATAAATAAAAAGACAGCAGCACACCTGCCTGATCCAAATTCCAATTAGACTGGGCTAAGTTTGAATTGGAGAGCTGGATTTGGGTTAAAGCGCAAAGGTTTGAAAAACACTTTCAAACTCATGCAAATTTAGTCACCTCAGGAAACAAGTTTTACATGTTCTCCTAAGCTTTCTGGATGAAAATCCGAACTTGTCCACTCTGAAAAATGGAACCGAGACAAAAATCTTAATGCTAAGCTCAGGCATTTAAACATTTAAAAGCTGAAATGCTATTCAAACCTAGCCATGAGATTCTAGCAACCTTTGACTATCTGCTAGTTCACATCAATAAAAAAATTATAGATGTGAGTTTCGCAGAATAAATAAACAATTTAAATATTAAGAAAACTAATGAGCCAGAATGCTCTGGAAAAAGGATATGTGTTTCAGAGAATTTGTGTATGCAAAAGTTTCTAAACAGGCATTTACAAGCTTCAAATGCATTTGTATGAAACTAAAATTTTTATAGAGATGTAAAATCTCTACTGCCCTGTTGCTTCACTCCCTGCAATATTGCCTATGTCTTCTGAGCACAACACCTAGACTTTGTCTTAGTTTAGCTATAATGAACATTAAAATAAACCGAATCTTCTGTGTAGAGCCAAAATACAGTGTTTCAGATTGAAACTGGAAACTGTGGAATTCAGCTGCATTCATCCACATTTAATTAAGATTGCTGCAAGTGTAGGTATTCCCAAACTGTCCAAAACATGACCTGCTGAGGAAATCAAGTAACCAGGGTCAGATACTCTAATTGGAAATTATTTTGTCCATTAGGAAGATAGGAAAGAAGATAAATGTGGCAGAGAGATAGCTCAGATAGAGAAAAGCAGTACTCGGGCAAACTCTGGTGAGACAGTGCTACAGGGGATCCCTTGGGAAAGGTGGGGGTGGCGAGAGCCGGAGCTGTGACCAAGCCCCTCCTTTCCTCCTGTGATCAGGGAGACACCATCGTATACGTTTCTAAGAAAAATGGGAGAGCATCAAAGGCTAACCCGGTGTCACAACACCAATATACAGTGCCTTGACTGCTGTCCACCTCTGCAGGTCAGAGGGGTAACAAGGAAGAGGCTGTCAAAAGCCTGGGCATTTTCAGTTATTCATATCCCCTTCTCTCAAGTATATAAATGTACTGAAAAAATGCAAATGCATTTTTAGTCATCTTCACACTGCATGCACATACATATTTAAAAATACACACACAGACACACACACAGTGTCTCTTTGGGAGCCATAAAAACAGCTCAGCCATTCTTAGCACTGCTCGAGAGCCTTCTGGAATTCTATCGATCCTACACACGTGCACTCGGAGATGACGCTGTCGCAGCGGAGACCAGTCCACCTGCAGCAAACCCCCATGCAAGCAGGAAACCAAAATTGGGTCCTCGCTCCTGAGAGCCTGTAACTAAAATACAGGACACAGAACTAAAGAAAATCCTAAGCCTCACAGATACTGCAAAAAAAATAAACAGGTGTCCTGTTCCAAAACTTCTACTTTTAACCTATACAATGGAAACTTCTGATGGACTTCAGGTTGTGTGTCCCTGGAATGAAATATGGATCTACAGCCTTTATGAAAGTAAAATATTTCAAAGAGAGCATGAAGGAGAAAAGACATTTTAAATATAATATCTCTCTCAGCAGGAATCTCTCTCAGTGTCAGTTGATGACACTGCAGACTTTGATGCTGCTGTGACAAATATTTTCTCTAAGGTGAACTTTAAGTTGCTTTAGTTTTACCATTTTTTTTCGACTTTAGATCATATAGGAATTGCACTGAAATTACAACCTATACTCCCTCCAATCATTCACAGATCAGATAATAAAGACCATCTATTTTTATTAAACTGCTATCATTTCTTATTAAGATTATCCAGGCAATTAGCTCTTGATAAAATATCTTGTCCGATGTAGTTTTAATTTTGACCTGCAAGACAGAGCAGAAGTAAATAGCATACACTTGAAAGAGCAGTGTAAGTTGTATTTCTTAATTTCCTTAAAAAAATAAAGAAAAAACAGTAATTTGTCATTCTGACAAACTAATGAAAGATACCCTGGTATTTTCTTTTTATTCTTCCAACTTTGGAGTGGTCTGCAATTTTCAAGTTGTTGTTTTAAAATTTTGTCTAAAGTTCTTGGCTTGAATTTTTTTTTGCGAAAGGCAAGCTATCTCTGCATTCCACATTTCTTTGCAGTCTCAAAATAGTCATGTAACACGAAAACTCAGTCAGAGCTGTAACAAGCAGAACTGCCAAGATAACAGCAAAAATATCCATCCACTACTTTTACCTTGGTGCTAAGACATATAGCACAGCATTTTTAAATATTTTATTTTAAACTGGATATTTAAAATCTAGATTGACAAAAGGATAAAACAGGTGATAGTAGCTGTGGCAGCTGAAAAGCCTCATGGCCCACAGCCACAGTTCAGGGTTTTTTTTCCCCCTTTAATGCATTAGGTTAGGAGGAGAAATTATTTCCCTGTTCAGCCAACTCAATCACTCAATTTTCACTTCATGCACAATTCTTATGGTCTGCCATCTCCATCTCCTCCAGTTTTCTCTTTCCATTCAACTGCTGTCATTCCTTGAAGCATAATGTAATGGTAACTTACACAGTGGTATGAGAGAATGCTTTACTTCTTTCCTCTTGCTCTGTTTAAGAAGGAATACTTCTTGTCTTTTTCTATGCATACTTTTTTGTAAAAGGATTGCAACTCTTCAAGTCTCCATTTAAGCTGTAAAATTTCCTCAGAAAGTCCCCTAAAAACCTGTGTGTGTAATTGTACCCTCCACTATTTTAATGCTTTCCAAGACCTGAAAGCATGTGCTTTCAGTTTTAATGGAAAACTTAAATCTTTTTTTCCTAATTATATAAGACTGTGGGTTCTGGTCCCTGTAAATGAGGAATTTCTAGTCATGAAATTTTACCTACAGGAAAAGCTGTCAGTGGTCAAGGCTGAAACTTACCCATTTACACCTTGAACAGCAGCTGATATGCAGACAGGAAAGATCCCCCAGGTCTGGACTCAAAATGCTTTTAGCATTCTTAGAGGACCGGCGTAGAACAGAAACAAGATGAAATAGCTACAGTAAAAGAAATTACAAAAACCATTAAGACATTTCTCCAAACTAGTCTGTTAGGTACGTTCTGATTTATCATAACCTGGTACAAGCGGAGATTAGTATCTTTTCCTATAAGTTCACAAAGAAAGATAAAAGAATGCAAGTAGAGTTAAGAAGGTCAAAGAGTAAAAGCAAACTACACTATTTCCAGCACCATAAAAGAAAGTATTTGGTTGAGAATAGCAGTATTTCACAAAATGGCTTTTGTAGCTTGATTTCTTTGCCAAACCTCTGTTCGGCACAGAACTGCAGGGAAACAATTTCAGCTCCAGCCTTGTTTTCCCAGACTTCCAATTTGTGTATTCAAGGGCCAAAATTTGGTATCCGCCAATCCTCCAATATTGTAAAGAAAGTAAGAATACAACGATGCTAACAAAAATGTCTAAAGGAAACCCTACGCTCTCCTCCCCAATGCAGCTTCAGTCTTCACAGCAGGATGTCAGAGCTGTTGAAACAAAGACCACCAAAGCAGTGACAGTTTCTCCAAGCATTATTTTTTCTGTAGTGTTCATCAAAGACCATTACACAGCTTTGTATCTCATACATACACATAAAACTTGACTGCACAGATATCACTGTGTATCAGACCAGGTGGTATTAATGAGACTGTAACTGACGATAATCTGTGTTGTGATGTTCAAATAATAAGAACCAACTAGACAGCCATATAATTAAGGATGCTGAGGACAAAACGTATATCCCAGACCACTCATGGAGCAGTTACCACAGTAATATGGCTTCAAATAAATGATCAAATTCTAGTTTTAGACTTTTTTTCTGTTAAAGAAGATGGATGAAGCTTGACACAGTTACAAATAATAGCTCTTCTTAAACATGATTAGAAGTTTAAGAGCAAACAAGTAAAACTAGCTTTTTTAATGAAAAGGCACATTTTGACACAATTACAATCAAATTGTCTTCTCAGTATGTAGAACTTAACAGTTGCTTCATTTGAGGAGAGAAACAGAGAGATACATGAATCAACAGTGGATCTGATTGGTAAATGTTAGACTGCTTCCTCAAGAAAATCTCTATTAATCAAAACACTCCTAAACAAAAGAGAATAATAAACTGAATTCAGTTCTATCGTCAGTGTACCTGGGGCAGGGAGGACAAAGGAAGCTTAAAAGTTGACAAGAACATTTGAATATTTTCATAATAAAACACAGACTCCTGTATTTCAAACAAGAAAGGACATCTTAGATAATATTTAGATGGTCAAAATTAAAGACTGTAAGAAAGAAAAATGTTTTTGTTTCCTACACGAGAATATGTTTGACTGTGGGTCTCAGATCAGGGTGGATTTTTGCTCACTCCTCCTCTAAATCAATAAAAATACTGTGCTAGGAAAGTAACGATTATCCTTCATGGATCTGTTGATGTGAACAGTATTGTATTCATATAAAAAACAGCATTGACAAAATGAGAGCCAAGTCTCTTATTCACTAAGTGGTTCAGCTGGGAGATGGATTTCCTAGGAGAACTTGTTTGGACTGCCTATATCTACATGATTAAACCAAAGGCTGCCAGTGGCAAATTTAAATATTCAAGTGTATTTAAGGGAAGGGGAGAGTAGAAGGAGAGTGGCAGCATCCACTAGAAGATGGTGGTTCACTGTATTATATGATACTGTCATTCTAATACCTGGACATACCCAGGGATCCCGATTAGTTGCCATACATGCTGTTAAGCATAGACTGTAACTCAAATCTCATACTTTGGTTGTGAGCACTTCGTATCCAGCTCTCCACCCTCCTCACACACCCCAGCTCAGTAAATAGCATTGTATGACATACTACAGATTTCCTTTTCTACTGCCTTAGGAAAAGCAAGGAACAAGGGATGAGTGATGCATATCTTAGGATGAGATATCAAGAGGTGTGGCAAGAGTTGATCTTTCATATTCCTGTAAAGTACTGACTTTTTATGACCATTTAAATGGCCATTTTTACTTACTATTACATTAATAACATTATCCCAAATATTTCTGATACCTTTCTTATCCTCCTCTCTTATTCTGCTGCAGAGAGTTGGTTTTAAATGGGGAAACATAGAGAATAAACTTTAGACTTTACTTTTGTCAGTGCTTTTGGACTCTGCTCAGTTTGAGCCAACAAGAAACTTCCACACACATCAGTCCTGTGCACTGTAGTTCCATACTAAAGTAAAAGCTAAGTTTTAACCCTACTATATTTAGGATTCTGCATGAGCCACATCAAAACAGAAAAATCATTTTTAGATATATTACTGAAGTGAAAAACCTTCTTATTTTCAAATCTAACCCTTACTCACCCCTTCTTGAATTTTGAATGCCTTTTGAATGACTTCTGACCTTAAGTTACTGTGTTCCTCTTGAATCAGAAGTTTTAAATATTGTATTCCCCAAACCTTGCCCTTTCTGTTCTAAGCAATATTTTATGATTGAGTTGCTTTAAAGTCATATTTGTAACATTTATGAAACAGGAAAGACATTGAAAATATATTGAAACAGAAGAATATTTTTTAACTGAATAATACAAATTTTTAAAATTTCAACTAATGGTAGTATGGTTTTTTTACATGTTGCTTAGAAGTAATTTTATTTGGGACAGATAAGCATTCAGATCATCAAAACCTAGAATGAATGATTTACTCACAATCCTAAACTAGTCTATCACAGATAGTTACGAACTTTTATGCACAACATCATGTATCTGTGGTGAAATTAGGTCCAAGTCACTATCCTAAGCTGATACCCTACCCAGGGAGAATGGATTACAGGCTTAGTTACACCAAAACCATGCCACATCTTCCTTACAGTGGTACACTTTTTTTTTAATACGAGCAGAATTTGACATATGGAACCCTAGATCTGCTCAAAAATAACTATAACAGTATTAATGCAATCATAACGTAACTGGTAATCAAAACGTATCCCAGAATGCTGACATAGCATTTTTTCATTCTAATGGACTAGCTAGACGATTTTTCTTTAAAATACTCAAAACTTTAGACAAAAGCAAAAGAAGTTTTTAGCTCAAGAAGATTAGTTAAGGGCACATCAAGCCTTTATAGGCTATGAAAGATAAAAAAATAATTGGTACCAGCGAAAGACTGCTGTTAGTCATTGGTATAAAAAAAATTGCTAGCCTGACATCTTTGAAAACCGAAACTATCAGCTTATTCATAGGAAACTCACAACAGGGGCAGGAGCAATATAAAAATTCAGATCTCTTCACAATCATTATGACTAATTCTGATGAAGCAGGATTATCTTGTGCTTACATTTGTAGAAGTCTGTGATATGCAGATTTTCACCAAAAAAAAACCCTAAAATATAAATATTGCACTTACAGCTGTTCATATTAAATATGTCTAACTATCAATTTATTTAGGAATGGGAACATGATACAGATACACCCACTTCCGTGCATATAAGCAATGACACATAATGACTAACGCCAGCTTCATTTGTTCTTTGCAGAACTCATTGAACCTTTACATATCAGTTTCTTCATTTGCAATTGCAAGTTTTTGCAGTTATTGGCATGCAGAAAAGTCTCTCACTCTTTCAAGTGCACAAGGTCTTGAAGAATTTGAGTGCACATAATATAACTATTTGGGAAAGGAGGATTAGAAGAAGGAAAAAGAGAGTTATGATGGTGCTTCTCCCTGAGGACTTCTGCAGTTTAAATTTTTCATTATGCATTTTTTCTATGTAAGTTTAACTTTTTAGCATTTTTTTAAATTTAAATCAAATTAAATTTAATAGAATTTCAATAATGTTATCATTTAAATTTTAAATTGCATTTATTTTTGATAAGGAGGGCAAGACAGTAAAGAGGGGCACTTAGAAACATCAATATGCAGCTTCCTTTCTCTCCCTAGACTCAAGCTCATAACCAGCTACATTTTCATGAGGGGAAGACATGTTCAGAGTTACCCAGAAAGACTCTGGAAATAAACAGTTGTTAGTGTGCCTTCTGTCAATGTACAAGTCAAATCACTGCCACGTCCTCCTCTATCCCGTCACGGATTAATGACCTCTGGGCAGCTGCCTGGGGAAGAACAAAGGAGATGCCCATGTCACTGTTTGAAGCACTTGGTAGTAATTCCACATCGCTGCACTGGTATCTACTGGTGACAACAGAGGTAACCAATAGCTGCTGGCTCAGTTGCTGAAGCAGACCCAGTGTTGCAGCCAAAATGCCAATATTTTCAAGATCCAAGATGAGTGTATTAACTAGAAGCTTTAGCTTAGCTTCTGGAGTTGCTTTTGCTCATCCTGCATAAAAACTGGCCTGAGAACAGTAGATCACCTCTGAAAAGTCTCTTGTCGTATGAACTGTAAGTATATTGAGCTTTTAAAAATCTCCCTTTAAAGGTCACAGTGACCCTTTGATACTAAAGTTTCATTGAATATGAATGGAAACTTTTCCCACCTTCCTCCACTATGGCTATCTTACCTCATCTCTTTCTCTAATGAAATTTCCTCTTTTTCATCTCTTCTCAGTTCAGTGACAGTTGACATCATAAAAGATAGATGTAGAAACCTGCAGAAGAACACACTAACCTTTCATGCTGATAGAGCAGACCTTTTAAAGGTTTGGCTGCAGCCTGTAGACTGTACTGATAGAGATTTGTGCTATCNTCTTTACAGATGGATAATGAATTTCAAGTATCAAAATGTCTATACAGAATAAATCTTGTTTTGTTGTCAAAAGGGACACCAGAGGACCTCCTCTAACTCCCATTATACAGATTCTCCATCTGAAGAATTTACAAGGTTCTGCAGAAACCATATTCATTTACAGGGACCAAAACTTTGTTTAAAATTGTTGCAGCAGTATCAAAGGCAAACTGGAATTTCTATAGAACAGAAGGCTCCCCTTCTGACACACCAAGTAGCTTCAAGAAAATCGTGTCTCAGACCTCATTTAATGCATTTTACATTACTTTCACCACCTTACCGTCATGCACTCAGGTCATCGCAGTATTTTTTCTTTCCTTCCTGTTCTACTTCATTTTGTATGATGTCCTCTGCCGTGCAGGCTTTTGTGGCACATAACTCAAACACATCTCTTAAGTTGGTCGGTAGGCCTTTAAGTCGAAATTGGCAAGGAAGTGGCAGGGTTTATTATTTTTACTTTACTGTGATACAAACACATTTCTGCATCATAGACTATTGAATTGAATTTCAATGTTGATCCAAGTAGCACCACTCCATCAAAGTTAATATGATAGCTTATGAAAGTAGAAAATTATTCAGAGTTTTCTAGGTCTCAGAACGAAACTGGTGAGAAAACCGTGCGGTATCACAACTTGCAAGGCAGCCGGTGTGTTTAAGTTTCACTTTTGCATAGAAAAAGGAGCAAATGCCAATTGTGAAGTTCAAAGGATTGGCACTGTAGACAGGAACGGATGAAGAGTTCATCATCATTGCTTTTCATATATTATGTATGCACAGGAGGAGAGAGAGCATTTCTCTGTAAAAAAAAATCGGCTGTTATAACACACACATGCAGTTGAAGGAGGGAATTTTTAGAGATTAGATCAAAGACATTGATCTACATCTTGTTTATGACAGCACAAAAAAATTCCATTCATGATCCCGTCAGTTACCACCAATCTAAATTACCTGTAAGAATCAGGGCTATATTAATCTCAGATTAAGCATTTCAGTGTCAATACTAGAACTCTACATTTCCAGTGTTTTATAGAACTGAAAGACACAAGCATCTCCCATCAAGTATCTTTCAGGTGAAAAAAAGTTCTAGAACATAACAGCCTGGACAGGTTTTATAGCAACGTCTTTTCTTGTTGTCCCCTAATTTTGTGGAAGAATTTAGTAGTTTCTCACTATCCCTCCCTAACAACAAAAATCTCTTTGCTGTAGTTACAGGTTTATTGTGTCCTTAAACCATGAGACAACTTGGGTAGAATTTGACATTGCATAATGATTTCCAGCCTTATCATTTCAAACAAAACCCAAGCAGGCAATAAATCCAATGTTTATGAAATCTAGGGCGTGTCAGAGAAACACATGCCATTAAATGACACTGTTTGGTATCACTTTATCTTGGTATTGCTTAAGAATATCAGATGTGAAGCATAAAGTTGAGCTCCATCCCTCTGCTGCAAATTCCCTCTGATTGGGATGAGAAAGAAATGGATGCAGCAGCATCTACAAGAATGTGCTTTTATCTCTGAATCACTGCTTCCTTCCTGCAGTTCAACTACCCAAGTTATAGCAGAATAATTTTGTACCGTTCGTGGAATACTGAAAAGCTTTTCTCTCTCTCATTTGCATGTCTTTTGGCCACTTTTTTCAGCTCATGAAGTCAGAACATTATCATAGTTTTGAGCTTCTCAGCAGTAAGAAAAAAAAAAAACATAATATGATCTTCTCTGTTGGGAGAGCAAGGATGTAGAGGGAACAGATGCAGCAGCAAAATGTAAAATAGTTTCTTTACGGCTATATCTTTCTGGCTTTGCTATGAAAAGACCTCAAACAAATAAGGTGATTAGCTCATGCTATAGATCATTCATAAAAAAACAGAACTTCTCTAGCAACAGCTCACTTGAGGAAGGGCTGCTTTTGGACACACTGTTCATACATCAGAGTATTCCACAAGTAGGAAAAGCAAAAAGAAAGTACATGCAACCGCTTCTTGTCCTTCCTCAGGCGCACGCCAAAAACTGAACCAATGGGTTGCGCTGAGGTCTAAAGCAAGCCAGCTACAGGACACCCACAGCTGCAGCAACACCACAGAGACATGCTGCAAGTTGGTAACAACTGTGGGAAAATCCATCTAGCAGAGGCTGAAATTTCATTCTTGCACAGCAAAGGAAGGAGAAGAAAGACTCCAGCCAACTGACACTTCTAAATGAATATAGAAGCCACTGTACTTCCTTACAACGTGTATTTGGAACAGATGTTATTCAATTCAAAGATCATATATCAGCACGGGTAACAGGTCAATTTTATCTTCAATCTTAAAGAATCTAGAGTTTTCTTTAATGTAATAGTGATGAGAGGTGCAGTACCACCAGCTGTAGAGCAGAAAAGGCTGAAATCTTTCTCTTAAAACGTCAGACAAAAAGAATTTGTCCAAATCATGTTTGGTATGCATTTTATTAACACAATGAAATTGCAGGTTGCTTGCAACACTAATCACCATGCAAAAACAAATGCTCTTTTATGCCTAGCTAGTATGTTTGTTTACCCCATTTCTACATGACTATGTAGTTACCTCCTAAGATTCAAATTTATATGTTCCTTAAAACAAGTTTTTGCTGCTCAGATTTTCTTCAAAGTAGGAATACATTGCTTTTCAATATAGGAAAGGGGAGCATGTTCTGCCAAATCTTTCTAAGATTATCGTCCGTGCATTTTCTGAAGAGACTGATCTGCTAAGTGTGTTCTCTCCTATTGCATCAGTGTAGTCTCCTGACCCTTAAGACCACAACTTGCATCCAAGTGAAGTGAACACATTGCCTCCAAAAATCCTATGTTCCATTGTGCGTGAAGTTAACAAACCCTGAAGAAATAGTTATGTCAACTCTTAGTTACACTGCAAAATTTAATTTTTCTCGTTTAAATATGACTGAAGAAATTAAATAGCTTCCAGAGCCGGTTCGTCACAAGTTTCATCTTTATTTAGTGGCTTAGGAACTCTGAAGCACAAAAGTGAATCATGAGAAACATCTTTCCACCACCACCTCCTCACAACAAAACAGTAGAAACCAAAAAGACAAAAACAGCCAGAGGAAATCCTTACTTGGAACCACTTCCTTTTCAGATAGTATTTGTTGTGGGTTATTGGTTGTTTTCTAGACCTATGTAACAGAACTTGAGGTGTTTAGTAAATAAATCCTGCATACTTTGAAGCAAGTACACTCCCTCTATTGTGAATAGTATTTTGTAACCACACTGTAATGAAATGTTTTAGAGGATATGTTTCAAAAGTTTAGAATGCATTTTAATATTGTGTATTTATAAGTTTTAGCAATTAGAGAAGACATGTAAACTATTCTGCATAGGTTACAACCAAGGAGAAGTTATTTTGCTCACTGGGAGAGGAATGAAGAAAAAAGACTTTTGCCTCTTTCATTTTAAATTTTGTTTCCCTGACACAAGTAGTACAATAATAGAAGCATTTAATGACACTATTAACTCAACCACCTAAAACCAGAATCTGTATTAATTACATTCATTACACTTAATTGAACATAATCATCTAACCTAACAATTCCTTGTACACTAATTAATAAAACAGCATGTCTTCTGGATCAGAAATGCATTAACTTATTTCTTTTGAAGGTAAGACATTTAGGGGACAGGTAAAATTCATAACTTTCATTATTATTATATTTGGACAGACTGTTAACTTTTGTAATCACAGTGACTGTTGAGGGCAATGGATCTCAAGTGAAATTGAAATTTCATGCAAATTTTGCACATCAAATGTGTTGTTTTTTTTTTTTCTCCTTGATGACATTTGAAGAAAAAGACATGAATCAGCAAGGTCATTTCCACAAAAACACCACAAGAAGTCACAAAAAAAGTCTAGAAAGCATGATCCATATTATGAGCAATCTCAATAACTCTACATTTTTATATAGTGGTGCTCAAGTATACACTGTCATCTCCTTAAGCAGGTAAAAAGTAAAGCATTTCTTCGATAGGTCACAAGCCTGGACAGATCAGACGGACCATTCAAAAAAATGCATAAATTACTTTTTTCTTCCAGCAGGAAGCTCATGATATGATATGATGGATCACTTCAATAGTGATGGATATGCCTTTGTTTCAGGGTGCAAAATGGCCAGAGAAAAGAAAATAAAAGCTTCAGGCTTAAATTGATATGCATACTAAATAAAGCAGCTCTGCACCCAAAAATCTCCCCTTGACTATTGATTACTTTGAAAAAAAAAACCTAACTGTAAGTGTGTTAGCCTTTGATAGCTAAAAGTCTTAGGCACCTACAGTTTTTTTTACACACTGGCAGGAGTGCCTCCACCTTTCCAAATCTGAGCTGCCTCTCATCTGTTGTTCTGTTAGGCATGAGCCAGGCCTAATTTCTCCACCTTGCTTTTGAGAAATATGATTTGATAGCTATTTCAGCCACAATTTCCTTTCAGGAAGGACACAGCTGAACAAAAGCAAGGAACGCTTTCATCCTGACATTGTGGAATGAAGCTTATCCTGTGCTAGAGGAGACCAAAACAAAGACGACCCTCAGCCTGGGAAGTCATCCTAAAACCTGAATGACAGACATCTCTGAGAATTATTCTCTGACCTTCTTATTAAAGCTATTATAATCTTTAATAATAATTAAAGCAGCAATAAGCTAGAGGGAGAAAGCTCTAACCACGTTGTCATTTGGTAGCTATGCAGGTCTGCATCCTAAAGCATGCATTTCGTTTCATACTGAATAAATAATTTCAATAATTTTAATAAGTAATCTTTGAAGAAGGAAATGGAAGAACCAGGCCTATACTTAACAATCAGGACACTTCCCTGGGAAGGGAGAGTAATGTGTGTTTGGTCCAATTAATCTCTGATGTTGCTTCACTGTTCGTAACAAAAATCAAATCAAAAGCTAGAAAATACCACAGACGAACTCGGCAAAATAGTTTAGAAGGCAAAAACAAAAAACAAACAAAAAATAGCACACTCCCATCATGAAGGAATTTTCACCTTGATTTCACATCCTACGTAAGTGAGCTGTGTTTGGTGAAGTAAGCAGGGGAAAGGGTGGAAAAGAGGAAAGCAAGCATATGCTTGCATTCCTAAATATCTCTCTACATTAAAGAAACAAAATGAGAAAAAAACAGACTAGGCATTAATATTCAGGAAATTATCAATCACAAGCTGAAAGCACATCCCCCAGATAATCAAGAAAGGGGTCTAAATTTTAACTTTACAGGAGTTTAAAAACCCATTCCCACTCTCAGCATTACCCTCCGGGAAGTTCAGCCATATGTTGTCTACACGGTACCCACGGACCCCACATTGCAAGCAGAGATGTCCGACTTCTCCACATATACCATATAAGAAGTCTAGATGCTTAACACAGTTCCAGATCTCACATTGGAAACTAACTGCCTAAACTGGTAGCTATTGAAAATGTACCAAAATATAACCTTTCCACAACTACCACCGTCCCTTGAAATTATTCAACACACTTTCTGAATTTGATTTGGCGTGTCTTGTTTGAGGGATGCTATTTCTGCACACAATGATCAAATGCACTTTTCTTTATTTCAGTATATTTGCTGTATGACTGAAATTCTCTCACTGGAAAGTTAGACAAGCTACACATTTGAAAGAAAAAGTAAGTCCACATAGTTTCATAAAAACATATTAGTACAAAATGGTAGGATCAGTCACGGCAGAAGCAAGAACAAAGTTCAGTGGTTGCATTTCCCAGCTCTAAATTAATTTAACCAAGTCATACATCCTTTAAAGATTTTTTTTTAACCTTCTTCCTTAATGAGAGTGACTGAGCAAAAGTTGTATTCCACTCATATCCAGATAATGAAAACATTTGGTATTAGCATCATTCCAAAAAACCTCATCTATTCCCATTTCCTTCAAGTTCCAACAATAACTGAATTAATTAACTGAACAAGCTTCTGTATTGTTTACATCATACAGTATGCTAATACTCTACATCCTACCTGTAAAAAAAAAGTTGTTCTCATGAATCTCCCTCCACTCTTCTCCTCTTTTCTCCCTCAAGCCATTTCATAGGCAGATCTTTTCAGGCCTCTCTCTTCACAGCCTTTGACTCTTTGAACAAGTAAATGGTGGGAACCATCTTGCCAAACTCCACCTAGGCCGTCCATGAGAACCTTTGAACTGTCTGTGTACTAAATACTGGCTCTTACAGTAGAAATAGACAAAACACAAACCTACTTCGATTCTCTCACCTAAAATTACAGAGAGCACACACACATCTACATGTAAACAGCCATACCCACCTCTTGCGAGTTTATCTACACTAACTTGATTTCAGACCAGCCGCATATGACCCTCCTTTCCTCTCTTCCTACTCCTCAACACACAGAGTTTGTGAGTTTCTGACCAAGAGAAAATTTGAATCTTCTACTGTTTGAGCTAAAAATCTTGCAGAGACAGCATATCAATTTTCAGGATATACCAGATCCAAATTATAGCCTGTTCTGAACTCTGATCACTATTTTGGATCCTAGTGTCATTTTCTTAGTTTGTAATTAGTAATGTTATTTTGGTGTCTTATTAATAACTAGTGCCACAAACTAAATACCATAGTTTCAATGAAATCATCTTTCGGAGTCAGTAAAATAAACAGTGTAAAACACATGCATTTCCTAGCTAGACAGGTATGTCACAGCATGCAATTTTTCATTTCATAAGCATAAACAGATCAAGTCTGACTACCCAGTTATTAAGTGATTATACTTATTAGTGAATTAAGCAACTTTAAAAAAAAAAACCAAAAAACATCTATAAGTAGTATACATGACTCACAGGTTCAGGACCTCCTTCCCTTTCCCAGGAAGCGTGCTGCAAGGCACACCCAGCCCCGTATCTGTTCTGTCTTGCCTCTGCAGCGCAAGCTTTGGGGAACGACTGTTATCTTTTGACACTCGTAACTGCACAACACCGCATGATCTGCAGCCCTGCACAGTATGAATGTTACAAATCTTTCTCTGCAAGCAATTTCAATGTAATTTTGGTTTTATTAAATACCTTATGTCCTGTTAATGAACTTCACCTGATTCACTGTGTCTCAGTAGTGTAACAAGAATTTCTTTATAAGGACTTCTAACAGGCAGCCAAGGCTGAAGATACATTCCTGTCCTGAAAAACTTTAACATGTTTGTGATTTTAATAGCTACCTATCAACAGGAATTATTATTTCCCAGTTTTGCTTCCGTCATTTGCTTATTTTCAAGCAAATAACTGTCTTCCTTCAAAAGTGGTTAGAGGGGAGAAAAAAATACTTTTTAAGTTTAATTTCTCTAGAAATGTTTGTGGAAATCAAAGTTACCAGGTAAACTTGAGGATGGTGTGGGCTATATTTGCTGTGGAGGAGAACAGAACTGGCATATGTTGAAACTAGCTTAGCTGGTTACAAATGTAGATGTAAGACATGGCTATTGTATGCACTCTGAAAACAAAGAAAAAATTTAATTTAGTGTTGAGGAGCTGAGAGTGGAAAAACTGGTTTCCCAGCATTCTTCCTCAGAAGCCCAGAGTAAAATTTTAAAATGTAACCCAAATCAGTTTTGCTTCCTGCCCCCCTCCTTTAGACAAACAAAATACTCTCAAGGCTGACTCGTCTTATTTAATAGCACTCTTTAAAACACATTTGCTATTAGAGTTTGGCATCATTAATTTTTCTGGAGCGCACTGTCAGCATGTGAGCAAGTACAAATGAGGAACTCATGCACGTGGTGTTACATGGTATAGAGCCTGCCTTCAGCATTTCTCCATTTCTGACAAGCAGGAAAGTAATTATCAAACCAGTTGATGTAGAAGCCTGAGGCAATACTAACTAGTTAATCTAATCTAATCTAAATTTTTCTGGTTTTGCCAATATGTAGTCTGTTTATTTTTTTAATTATTAACCTACCTGTTTGTGTTTTTTTTAAGCTGTCACCCTGGAACTGTTGTATCAGAATTCCCTTTATGTAACAAAATGCCACCAAAAAACAAAATATTATCATTGGGAGTTCCAGGTTTTCTTCTCTCTGGAAAAAAAAGTCATTACATGTGAAAAAAGTATTCTTAAATGGAGCTCAATTAAAGAAAAAATTGATGTTGGTTCACAAATATGCTCTGAACCCATAATTTTTGTGTTCCTTCCTTTTCCTCTTCCTTTTCTTACGCAGCCAGTGCCCACTAAGATCTGCAGTCAGGCTGCAGCAGTAACAGGCTCCTGCCCCAGGAGGGCTTCCCGACCACCCCTGGCTTCCCCACAAGGAGAAGATGGCAGGGACGACCCCCAGGGCCAGGTACCGGAGCCTCAGCTCTGCCCTAGCCAGGAGGCTGCTGCTCTCACCCTGGATTCCGCAATCCGACACCGGCTCCAAAATGGGTAGGAAGGGAGGGACAGCACTGGAGCCCTCTCCCACTGCTTGGATTTTCCCACTCGAGGCTTCTCCTTCCTGAAGGAAGGACAGGCACAGCCTCCCCCACTCCCTGCTCATTGCCCTTCAGGGCAGGAGGTTAAGCAGGTGCACTTTTTTTCTCTAACTCAACTACTTTCATTTCTCTTTTCCCTCTTGAAATCTCTTTATTTTGCAGGCTTATATCACATTACCCCCCGTCTATCGTCTCTTTCCAGCTGAGAAACTCTGCTTTTCCACATTTGGTTGTTCCTCAAACAGAAACTATCCCATAGCTTTACACTTTGTTGCTGTCCTTCTCTGAACCTATTCCAGATGTACTATATGCTTTTTGAAACAACAGGAGCCAGCGCTACATGCAGTATCCAATGAGATGCAGGCAAAACAGGGATTAATACACGATGCTCTGTTTTGTTCTCTGTTCCTTTCCCAACAGCCCCTAGCACTCTGTTTTCTTTTTGGATTATTACTGAGCTGAGGTTTTCACAGAACTATTTATCATAAACTCTGAAACTCACTCATAGTGATAACAAGACTTGAACCTCAGCAGCAGAACAAGCATGCAAAGCAAGGACAGCAGCAGGGCAGTGGAAGAGAAATCTTTAAAGACGTTCTTTGAGACCTACACCCCATGGCTGACTTCTCAGTTTATGAAAGTTTACATTAAGAATTCAAAATTTGTTTTCATTCTTAATGTAAGCACAAAAGCAGAACTTAAGCAACTGTCAAGGAAGAGTAAAGAAGTAAGTCAAAGAAAAATAAGAATGCAACATCAAGGGTGACTAACAAAGAACAGAATGGTTCAGAAACCGCTGAAACCTAAGGGCTCCCATGTCTCCCACATCCCAGGCAAGCACTGCTCCTCTTCCCTGCAAATGGCATCCGACACCAAGGAGCTACTGCTGAACCAGACCTGCTGCCAAACAATCCCTGCAACAACTCTCTCAGGCAAGCAAAGCCAACGCCACACTTCTACACTGCTTTGTGGGCTAATCCACTCACTCTCTCCATGCACTGGGCTTCGACGTAAGCCAGCAAGACTCCCAAAATCTGGATAGTGATAGCTAGTGAATTGCTTCACTTGAGCTTTAAAGGCTTCCTCTCAGCAGGATTTATGATCTCAGCTGATCATCATGCTAACTGTAGTGACATAGCTGCCTATTCATAGTTCCCCAGAGGGAAAGAAATGTGCTGAAGTATGCTAGCAGAAGACCATAAAGACAGACTGTGAAGACACGTACATCTTTTTTAAAGGAGGACTGCTTGTTAGTGGACTGAGCACCTTTGGATGCTAGCCCCTACTTGCTCTTCGCCTTTCGGCAAATCAGCCAGCATCTTTTCTGGATTAAATTAACTATAAGCACAAGGATGAGATAAAGAGTGACTCGTCGTCTTACCTTCGGTGGTGTCTTATCTACCAAAAAACTGCCCTCTGTCCCTTGAGGCACATGAGAATAGCAGTACACAGACCAGACCAACTTACTTGTTATAAGATGCTGTTAACACCCCAGAAAATCCTACATGAGAATAAAGCACTTGCAGAGTGCAGGGAAATTGCATCACTTTTTGAGAAAGATTATTTACATTCATGGGAGCATGCATCTTGCAGTCAGTGTTGAATAGCCAAATAACATCAGTGAGGGAACACCACAGATTTGACACTTGTGATGCTTTCTGCTGTGAAAGGCAGATAATTTTGCTCCAATCATTTCCAGGGGCATCTAGTGAGTAAAATGAGTACTTTTGAAGAAGTTACATAGCTAAAAGTGTAAGAGATTACACTCCTTGCTCTTTTGGTCACCAAGAAAGTTGTCACATAATGCAAGACTCTGCTCAGACTGAAGTAGAGGAGAAGTCTCTTCTGGTGTGACAACATTCATTGCTATGGCAGACACTGCAGAGTCTGGAGGAAGATATATTAAAGAGAGACTTCATAAATTCATGGAAAAACAAATAAAACTGATAAAGCTTTCAGGAGAATGCCTCACTGGAAGATTATTAGATTGTTTCCTATAAACAAAGACAGGTTGTGTTTACCATCAGATCAACTACTTGCGTCTAAATCTGATGGATCCCAGTTGACAACAGTGAAAAAATACCCTGTCCAAGTGTTATCTCTGTTATCACTGGCTTGCTTTGTCACTTTCTAAAGTTTTGTAGCCATTGAAGCTGGCTGATAAATGGTTGCCCATCAATAAAGATCATCCCTTAATGTCTAGGTTTGTCTCAGTAAATGCCAATTTTTTTAAACCACTGAAGCACTTCATCAAAATCTAAAGTGTGCTCATTAATTCAGGACTTCCCAGATTACCTTCTTATCTTAATTCACTATATACAATACTTGTCAGATATTTAGAAGAAAAATTGACACCAATAAATCTGGGGTGGGTGGAGGAGTGGGCAGTAGGGGTAGGGGGGAAGCTCAAGCAGACTTGCACACTGTCTTACCAAGGAATCCTCAGCTGAATATGCAACCAAGCATCCTGTGCCAGAAAAAGGCATGGGTGTATCCAGAATCTGACACAAAAACAATCATGTAAGACATAAGCATTATCTGACACATTCATTTTTCTTGGGTTTTTGAGAGATGACAACAGACAAGATTATCTTTCCTTCAGGTCATGACAGACTTTAGGATGAACAATACAGGAAGTGAAAAACCATTATTTGAAAAGAACCTGGTAATATTAAACTGAAGAGCCTAAAGCAATGTGAAGGTCTTGATACCGTACTTCATGACCATTTAGCCAGGCAGAAATCTATACCAAATTAACGGAACTACAAAGATTTTCTACTTGTTAGTAGAAAGCACAAAACATGAGGCAGCTTCTTGTTTTCTAGCACGTGGGATAATTTAGCTCACATACTTTGCTATTGCTTTGTCACCAAACAAGGACCAAAACTTGTTATTTCCACTGTGACAAATGATCAAGCATGGATACTAATTCAGTTCCACATCACATTTGATAAGGTTGACAGGTTCAGAAGAGGGAAAATCTGTAACTGCTTATTTGGCCAGATTGTTATGAAATGATGTGGGCATTTGCTGCACAGCAGGGGGTGGCTTTTATTGGCCAGGAGCTCAGCAGACAGGAAAGCTGTGTTTCGAAACTGCAGATCTTGAGGTTTCAATCCTGTTTTCTAGTGCAGGTCATATTGAGACAGACCTCTCTTTGTAACTTGTTCCACACTGTTGGAACTGCTACTGCAAGTCTATCTGCTCACATACATTATTAATATCAGCCCCATGTGTCATCCCCCCTCTAACCTTCAGTCCAGCTATTTGAATTTCATTAGGCTATAACTAGAGTCAGTTGAAACTCGGCGCTGAAGACAGACAAATCACAACAATTCTCTTACCTCGTTATTAAAGATTTATATTACAGCACAAGATACAAAGATTACAAACTTCATGTTCTTAAATGAGGGAAAACACCAAAATGTTCTTCTCTGGTGAGGATGAAGTATAGTGCTCCTCAAATACTATTTTCTTCTTATATTATTTTAGAATACCTTGTAAAAATCAGTCCATGCCTTCAGAAGGTTGCAGTTGCAAAGAAACGTAGTTCTCGCAATACAAAAGCATTCCTTTGGGACACATTCCAACAGCAAGAACCACATTAACATAAGGGTTTTCAGGAAACACAGGGGATGAAGGGTACATAGGATGTCTGGCCTAGGTGACCACTTCTTGTTCTTTTCTTCTTTCAAGAAGCTTGATAGATGCAAGATCAGACACACTCTACAGTGTTCAGTAGCAGAACGTACAGCATTTCCTCCAATGGAGAAAAGCCATGCCAACTTTCTCTTTTCTTTTATGTTTCAAAACAATGTCTCAGTCATTGCTGGGAAAAAAAATCTTCAACACCTAGGCTCAGCTTAAGGTTAGCATTTTGGAAATGTTTTTCATGTTAAAAAAAAGCTTTGTGCACAGGTAGGGCAGTTCCATACTCACAGCTACACAAGCGATCAAGCTCCACAAAAGATTTTTTTTTTTCAGTTCAGAACTTGTTTTTCTCTTTCCACACTTTCATACTCTAAAAGGTTGCTATTTCACAGTAGTAAATTACATCATTAAATTTTTTGACAAACATCCCTGGATATTAGGAAAAACAGAGTGGTTAGCTTTTCTGTTAATCATAAGCCCTCTTTATAATTGGTTTTAATGACACAGTAATTCTTCTGTAGTTTTCTTAGTGGCTGTTTGCTTTCCCTTTTATCATTCACATTCATGTACTGTGTGGTGCACTAGCTGTCCTTGACATTCCCTTATTAGGTTTACAAATAATCATTAATTTGTTTTGTGTTCTGCCTCCTGTTTCAGTGATATATAGGCATGTCATCACCTTTCTAAAGTGTATTCATTATTTTTCTTCTTCAAAAAAAGCCCACTACATGAAGGGTTCAAGGTAATTTGCATGGTACACACATAACTCTGTATACTCTTCAGTGCATCTTCAAAGTTTACGTTGTCTATTCTTTAGATTTCATAATGAATGGACTCGTGTTCTGAAGTCTCTTTCACCATTTGATTGCTCTTTCTCTTGACCTGTTTGAAAGGCATTGCACTACAGTGAACAGAATATTAAACTTGGACTCCAGCTTGATTGTTACTCCTCTTTTTGTCCCAGGCCTTTGTATTGCACCATCTCCACTTCCCTCCCACCACAGAGGAAGCAAGGCATTCCTAAAACATGGGCTTGAGCACGGGTTTTTCTGTTGAAGGGGTGGGGGGGTGTTGGGGGGGTTTTGTTGTTTTTTGTTTTTTGTTCTTTTTTCCAGGAGGAACAATCTCTTATTCTGGCTTTGTACAGTACCTGACACAGACCTAGGGAATTAGTTGAGGCCTATAGGCACTAAGGCCTTCTTTTTTCTGTTTCCACTTTCTCCCCTAGGCTATTTCTATTAATTCAGCTCAAGATTTGAAAGTTCTTTGATATAAAGAGGTTGCCTCATTTCACGGCTTGAGGTCAGCATTTATACCAGTGAATGCAGTATTACTAAGAAAAGTATTTTTATCAAAGCTTTGCAACATACTAGAAAATGCTAATTCTGATTTGATACATCAGATGTCCTTAAAGTTATCAGTTAAATTTAAAGTCATCCTCAGACTTGTGTCTCTTCTCTCCCGAGAAGCTAGCTCAGGAATTCTCGCTTAGAATCTCTGCACTCCACTGTGACTGACTGTCAAAGGGGCATTTATTGGCAAGTCATCTGGAATTTAAAGCCCTAACAAACAAACATGAATCTTTCTATTATACTTCCACCTGCCCCCCAGCAGTTTTGGTAACCTAGTTTATGTAGTACTGTAATCCTTACTGCTGAAAAAGTAAATTACAGGGACATTCTGGATAACGAACTTGTTCAAAATATACTCTTAATTAAAAAGTTAACACCACACCAAACCAGTTCAAAATTTCACTTGTGTTTCTGATATTTAGATGCAATATTCTACAGTTAATAAAACATTAATAGCCAAATAAAAAGAAAGCTATGACACGATTTTCTTCTCATGTTGCCAAGAAGGAAGAAAAACAAGCTAATGAGCCTGTAGCCATTCTCAGCAGTTTGAAATTCAATAAACTCTGGAATCAAAGGCCCATTTGTTCATAGTATCAGCTGGATTATAGACAACTAATTGGAAACCAGTTGGAAAGGAAAACTAAAAAGGCACAAATGTGATTTGTGGGACTAGGTGACCCTGATCTGTGCTATAGGTGACCCTGCTTTGGTCGGAGTGTTGAACTAGATGATCCACAGAAGTCCCTTCCAACTCCTACCATTCTGTGATAATGTGACAGGTGGATCCCATCCCCTTGTGAAAGAAGAATACCACCATATATTTCCTGCGGCTAACAAAATTGAAAAGTTATTACAGAATTACTCAATAGTTTAAAAGGATCCATGGAAAAAAATAAGAATTTTTAACAGAAAGTGGTGTAGGGGACAACTTGTCCGAAGTTGGGTCCCATTAAAGCCTGAAAATGTCAGCCGCATTAAATAATCCCATTGAAGTTTGTACAATATTAGAGGCCATGTCACAGACAGTTATCCACAGACATTAGAAAAGCCATCCTGAAGAACAAAGGACACCGACCAGAACCAAATAATTTTTGCTGCACTCTCAGAAATGACAGTCAGGCATGTTATTTAATACACAGTATAGCCCAGGTGATGATGATTTATCAGTTTGATGCTGGAATTAAACACATGGTTATCCAGTTCACCTTCTACGATAGATATGCTCACGATAGATGTTGCCACTACGTTGGAAAGACATACACTAAGACTTTTTTTTCTTAAGTTTCTATCATGAAAAGAAACCAAGAGACCAAGATACAAGGCAGATTACCTCTCAGTGATTTTAAAACAGCAGAAGTCAGATGACTTCAAGAAAGGCATGTTGAAAGAGAAAAAGATTAGAAGTAAGATTAATCTGATTTATACTGGAGTACCAGTGTGAATCCACATCTCTTATGTTCTGCCTTAAAGAAAACAGTAACAAAAATCAGTTGCCATGTGTGTTGCATTTTTTTTCATCCACACTAAGCTAGTACTGAACAAAGTGATATGCCTTGTTATCTTAGTAGAACCTCATAATCAGTGATTCATTCAACGAAATCATTAGACCATATTCAACATAAGGAATTATCTGTCCTGTACTCATAGCTCTATGCATTGACCTGATCCATGCTGCATACCTCATTTCTCTTTATATTGCTTTGTAAGGAGCCATCCCTTATTTTGGTCTGAACATTCTGTCAACATCTGCATATGTGTAAACCAAGTGTAAAAGACAATCATGTCAAAAGTGATAGCGTTTCCCACCCACTCTGTGAGAATGATTACAGTGTGTTTAAGGCTGTGAATCTGGTCCACTGTGCCTTGTGGCAGCCTTTTCCAACACAATCCAACTAAAGTGAGCCCTGTGCTGTCCTTCATGTGATGTTCTAAAACTAATGTCAAAATTAGGGACCTCAGAGTTGAACGAGATTTATTTTTAATGCGTGTTTCAAATCACTGATACGGTGGAGCTGAATAAAATGCAGCTTTCATTTCTTCCCAGAAACAAATTGTTGAAAAGAGTTAGTTATTGCAGCTTCTTGGAAGTAATGTCTTACAGTGACGAATTTCCTTTTCCCCCTTGTATATTGTATTTGTACAAATGACAACAAGAACATGCAGTGTCATGTAGGATATTCACAACATTTTACTAGAGAATTATATTTGCAATATGTTATTCAGCACATTCCTAACACACCTCTGTATTTAGAGATTCATAACTCCAGCGAAATTTCTACTTCACCTGGAACTTGGCAAACAGGTTCTCCACTCAGCAGATCTTCTTCATGTGAGCCTGAGAAAAAAAAAAAAAGGCCAATAAATGGGAACGCATATGCAGCTTATGGCAGAAATTACATTAAAACTGAAAAGAAACTATACTCATTGTATCAGTTTATATACTAATGTGAATTCTATAAGATTTAGAACTGGAAAGCTTTTCTTAAGAAGCAATAAAAGCTATACAGAAAGAATACTTCATCCTTCCTGAAAGCTGAAATTATTAGTGTAAGATTTAAGAGAAGACTGGAAGACTTTTTTGAAAGGTAAAATATCACATATTTTCTCCTTTTCTTGAGTTAGCCAGGTCATAACTATCTGTACCTATGTTAATATTGGGAATGTCTGAAATAAATTGCTCGCAAGTAAGATATAATCAAGAATTACATAGCTATATTCAATGAAAATTTGAAGTGAGGTCTAAACAGTAGAATCAGTCCACAGAATACTCATGAGCAGAAAAAAAATTCTCACTCATTAAATGGACTTTTCTATAGACTCTAAGTAGGTGATTTACAAAACAAAATACAGTAGCACTTTGCATTAGAAAAATTAAATCCTGTTGTTTGGTAAGACTAACAAAACAAACAAGTAGAAGTCACCACATAACAAGTTGCAGCTGCTTTAAAAAAATTGTTTTAGTTTATCTAGAAAAAGTTGACCATCTCCATGCAATCAGTGTCAAAAAACAAATGACTGAGCTTCCCTACAGCGTTTCAATGGAATTAAAATCTGTTAACTGTCTGCACATCAATAATCTTTTGCAACAACCACTTTAAATCTCAAGGCTAAAGGCACACTCTCAAATGAAGTACATCATCAAGTACCGAATAATTTAAAAGGTCATGAAGAAAGTTATGCTTGAGTAGTGTTGTAACAAATAAGCAAACCAAACAAGCCATAGCTCACCCACTTCCCCTTTCTGCCTCACCTAGCACCACCCCTCCTTCCACACACTAGGGTTTGAAACCTCAGGTAATAAAAGCTGTCATGTGTTTATTAAGGTCATGAACATACAACACCTGAATGATCTTTATATCCTTGGTACAACTCCTGAACTATATAAACTGGCCACACTTGTCTTTTTAACAACATCAGGAGTACACATTTTATAACAAACACACAATTTTGACAGTGGCAATAGTTGCACCCTCCCTAAATGTTTCAGAGGGGAAGAAAAAGTGGAATTCAAACCTCTTCCATATTTATGTACTTGCGTCACATCTTACTGAAGACAACCTCAAACATCATACCCTAGGTTACTTATGTATCAGAATTCTCCAAGTATAACCTATAGGAGATATGAGAATCTAATTCAGACAGGCTTTCATGCATGACTAACATTAATCAACTTATAAATCTTGATGTAGAAGTTTAGCTTAAGAAAAATACAGTAATTAAATCAATACAACATTGCTGTTATATTTTGTTCGTCACTACCTATAATACTGTATCATTAAGCGTGTTTAATTCCACATAAAGCAGTCAAGCAGTGAACGCTAAAGCCTTTCTCAGACATCATTTAACCCAGCAAGCCTCAGGCGCCACTGGAAAAAGCATGCAATTTGAGAAGATGGATAAATCCAAAGATAGCACAAATTTGGAAATATTTCATGTCTCAGTGGCCAAACACAACAAGCCTGTATTAATGACAAAATTCTGTCATTGATAATACTCATTATTCATAGCAAGACATACTCCATAAAAGGACAATGATCTTTTGAGGTATATATTACTGCATTAAATACATAAATGCAGGCTAACATACTCCTCCATTACCCCCCTTCAAGCTGCAGTGGAATCACTATAACAAAATGTGGATGGAAGACAGTGAATGACTTCACCCCAGCCTGGGAAAGTCTCTCTCGTCCACTTCTGAAGCAATCAAACAGGCATCCTTCAGGCTCAGCAGAAGGCATAAACAGTGTTTACTGCTCCGTCCCTCACAGGTCACTTAATCTCATCTGTCCTCCAACAAAAAGAGTGCAATGGGGAGGTGTAATGGGTTTGCATGGTGAGGTTTTGGTAGCTGGGGGGAGGAGTGGGTGGGCTATCGGGGTGGCTTCTTTGAGAAGCTGTGAGAAGCTTCTCCCGTGTCTGATAAACCCAGTGCCAGCCGGCTCCAAGATGGACCCACCGCTGGCCAAGGCCAAGCCAATCAGCAACGGTGGTAGCACCTCTGGGATAACATACTTAAGAAAGGGAAGGAAAAAAGCTCTGGGGGGAAATGGCAGTAAAGAGAGAGAAGTGAGATGATGTGAGAGAAACAACTCTGCAGACACCAAGGTCACTGAAGAAGGAGGGGGGAGGTGGTGCTCGAGACGCCAGAGCAGAGACACTCCCCTTGCAGCTCATGACGAAGACCATGGTGAGACAGGTTGTTCCCCTGCAGTCCATGGAGGTCCACGGTGGAGCAAATACCCACTTGTAGTCCATGGAAGGGACCCCACGACGGAGCAGGTGGATGCCTGAAGGAGGCTGTGATGCTGTGGGGAGCCTGCACTGGAGAGGCTCCTGCCAGGACCTGTGGACACCTGGAGAGAGAAGCCCATGTTGGAGCAGGTTTGCTGGCAGGGCTTGTGACCTCCATGGGGGATGCATGCTGGAGCAGCCTGTTCCTGAAGGACTGCACTCATGGGAAGGACCCACGCTGGGGCAGTTTGTGAAGAGCTGCAGCCCATGGGAAGGACTCACATTGGAGAAGTTTGTGGAGAACAGTCTCCTGTGAGAGGAACCTGCACACTGGAGCAGGGGAAGAGTGTGAGGAGTCCTCCCCCTGAGGAGGAAGGAGCGGCAGAGACAATGTGTGATGAACTGACCGTAACCCCCATTCCTCATCCCCCTGCACCGCTCGGGGGGATGAGGGGGAGAAACAGGAGTGAAGCCGAGCCTGGGAAGAAGGGAGGGGTGGGGGCAAGGTGTTTTAAGATCTGGATTTATTTCTCACTATCCTACTCTGATTTGATTGGTGATGAATTAAACTCCCTTTTCTCCCCAAGTTCAGTCTGTTTTGTCCGTGACAGTAACTGATGAGTGATCTCTCCCTGTCCTTGTGTCGACCCTCGAGCCTTTCATCATATTTTCTCTCCCCTGTCCAGCTGAGAAGGGGCAGTGATAGAGCCATTTTAATGGGTACCTGGCATTTATCCAGGCCAAACCAAAACAGGAAGTCAAAAAAATTACACATCCCACAGATGCTCTTAACGTGCAGTTTGCTGTTATTTTACATTTCCATGAACCCTGAGGGTTCATCTTTCAAAATGTGAAATGAGAACTATGCAGTGTCTGCCCAACGTAGTAGGAGAATTACTGAGGAAACCCCTGTTTTCTTATTACACTAAGAGTTACAGATAATCATTCTCACATAGCAACAGAAATCCATTGAAACCAGAATCTCCATCGTCCGGCAATGATACAGGAAAGCACAATTCATCGTTGAAGCAGACCATCAATTGTCACTGAGCAGCGACATCAGAGAATGCTTTCCTGTGGAGTCCCAAGTCATCGGCCTGAACTTCTGCTACATTTTTGCATTAGACATTTGCCTGCTGAGCAGTATTTGCCAACACAGCGAGAGGCAAACATATTAGCCATGGGGAGAACAGAAGGGGGAAAAAAACAATAAAACAAACACAAAAATATGGGAAAATAGTATAAAATCTTGTAAATATCAGAGACAAGAAGTGGAAATAATCCTCATCCCAGCACGCATAAAACACATGAGAGGTTCAGTAACATGCTCCTTCTAGGGACTCCTCTGAGGATTCAGAAGTACTTGCTTATATCCAGTACTTTGGTGTTTATACCTCTATTTTCACATGCGTTTTGACCTAGAAATTTTTGTTCGTTTTCTATTTTCTTACAACTTAAGGTACCAGGTGATAAAACCCTGAATTAGCTGTTCAGATCAGCAACTAAACTGAACCATTTCATATCAACTGAACTCAAATATTCTGCTTTAATTAACCACAAAAAGATCTAGCCCCTTTAGAAACAGCAATTTCTTTTTCATCTTCCAAGCAAATAAGAGTATAAACATCAATAAATTCTGAAATGCGAGTTAGAAATGAAACTTCCCAGATGTTTTATTATTTCAGTATGTGTAGGTTCCTATAGGAATAACCAACATTCCTGCAAGAACACTCCCCCATTTCATTAATAGTGAAGTTGTTAATGCAGTAGACAAAATGGACCACAGTGACAAAACGAACACTTCCAAAAGTCTGTTGATCAAGCAATATCAAAGAAGTAGCAGTGTCTGAAGGAAAGGTAAAAGATCACACAGTAGGAGAAGACTGGGGTAAAATAAGTGGATAATGATTAACTTAGGAAAAGTTTAACATGTAAGGTACCACAAAAGCCTATGCATTGGTTTGTCAAACCTTTTTTTCCAATTTTTTTTTTCCTTGTAGCCATTATCTACATCCCTTCAGTGCTATCTATCTCAGGTGTGACTACACGGTCTATGCAGTCATTCCAGAGCTCAGCCTGATCTAGCTAGCAGAGGCTGTGAGCATGCTGGCACTATCTGACAGCCCACAGATTTTAGACTAAATTATATATACAGTTATGTAATGGTCTGTTTTATAGTACATTACAGAATTTACAATACAGTCCCACAGAGAACCTACAGATGGCAACAATAATGCATTTTCACTTTTGTGAGTGAAACCCAATTATATGTTCAAATCTCCAAACATTTCAACTGCAATTTAAGAGAAGGTGGTGAATTGGAAAGCAAAGATAATAAGAATTAAACAGTTGTGAAGGTCTGTAGTATGGCTTGGCAATCACTGTTTTACTTTAATCATACATATTCAAAACAATTCTCTTCACAGGTTAACACTTTCCTTGCTCACCAACAAGTAATGGGCCAGTTCACTATGGCAATATTTACTGTTCCTTAAATGGGAGCTTAGAAAATATTCTGACAGCCTCCAACTTAATTGAAACTTGTACAGTCAGTGAAAGGTTGAGGGAGGAGATAGACAATACTGAGGATGTAATTTTATTCATTTCAATGCAATCAATGTAAGCCATCATTCAAAAGTCAGAGAGTCTTCATGGATTCAAAAGACAAATATTGAACAGTTCCCTCCCTTTGGGGGGATTAGTACCATTCACAAAACTATATGCTAGTCAGACATTAAAAATGTCTTCAAATTCATTTGCCTCTTGAAAAAAGAGATTACTATCTGCCATTGATAGAAAGAGAACAGAAATTCAGTTTTCCTTCTAGGATAAAATCCTCTTTATTTAGTAGTTAAATTTATTTGAAATAGTGATGAACAAACACAATCACAGCAAACCACTGGAAAAAAGTAGATCCAAACTCTAAATCCACCATCAAAACTAGAAGCCTTCCAAATGAGCATGCCCCGTATTCATGTATTTGCAGATAACTTCACTCTGTCGTCGTGGCCTCTGTGTCAACTTTAGCTTTCATAAGCTCTGTAAATTAACTCTGAATGATTACTGAAACAACTCCACCACAATTTAGAGCTTAGCAAGTCTTTTAAATACTTTTCAAATATGCATAACTATAATTTTTTATTCTGGATCTGCGATCTTGTCATGAGGACATGCAAGTGCACTGCAGAGAAATCATGATTCAGACGATCACAACTTCTCCCACATTTCTCCCATTATGGTAAGGATAGAAAATTATTTCACCTGCAAACCTTTCTTAAACTGGCTTTGTAAAATCTATTATTTTTAAAAACTCAGCCTTTCAAGGCATGGTATCTGAAAAAGAAAAACACACATTCTTTTTAAATTTCAAGTCTTTTTTCCAGCCTTCCTTTATACAATTTCCAGCCTTCCTTGATATACAATTATATCAGATGTGGATTAAAAACATAATCCAGAAATTATGAAATTTAAGTCTTGTTTTTTAAAGTCTATTCCCCTCTTTGCCACTTTTCATAGAGCACTTTCATCTCACTACATGCCTAGTGAGGAAAGACTAGTGTCACATCTTTAACCAATTCCTGCTCTCCTGATTTCTTTTCTTTTTTTTTTTTAAGAGATTTCCAGGGTACAAGTTCATTCCTTATGTGACTAGTTTTAATGAAAAGGGAATGAAGGTCCTGTCCTTTTTACCAAGATCAAACTCCAGGCCTTGTGTGAAGAAAACTGTTTGCTTGATGTTTCCTTGGTAAGCAAGTAGGGACAGAAAGATTTTAGGCCCAGAGGGCCGTCCACAGAACATGCTTATTGCCAGTTAATTCTGATTAGTTTATAGCTCTGAAGTGAGGAAATACAGGGAAAGTAATATGAATTTTACTCCTGAAAAAATATGTTTGCCTCTTCTACATTATAAGACAATGCACTAGTTACACATCCAATTTTGGGACATAATTGGTCATCAGCCAGCCATGAAATCAGTTCTGAGCATTAAGGTCTGTTTGCAAGGACAACTTTTTTTTTGGAAGATACTAACAAGGTGGTTGCACCAAAGGCATCACTAACCACATCACTGACTTGGAGAGAATGTATGCAGAAGTGCAGTTATCTCTATAGGAAAGAGTCTTAAACAGTCAGTAGTATGAAGGAGTTTGTCAATGTTTGTGTCCTATTGCACATATTACTGGAAACAGTCATGCCATTTGGAGAAGCAACAATTTAGGATTTCCTTATGATACATTTGCAAGATTTATTTTGACCTGGCTGATCTTTCCACCAGGGAATTAATTCAGATCAGCATTTGTAGCGCTCTAATCTCTTTAAATGACATACTGTCCCCTCTTGACACATAAGCAGAGGAGCAGGCTAGGCCTTGCTATCTTATCCTTGTCTTCTGTCCCAGAGATGTTGGAAGATGCAGTGCTTATACTGTAGATAGAGTACCAGGATCTGCTTATAGACACATGTGAAATTTGCTGTAGGGGTGTGTAAGTCTTATACAGAAAGACCAGATAATGTTTTTGTTGAATCTTCCTCCACAGCCTGTAAGGCGACGAGGATTCGACCTCTCTGTGTATCTTACCTCCATTGACTCCCTGGCCTATACCCTCAGAGCTATTTCTCTAGAAAGCTGTACCTCCACATTAGACTTCACCTGAATTAAGACAGTAGCTATAAGAAATATTCATGGTAAAATGCATACCTATCTTAGCAAGTTTGGGCACGCTTTCCAGTTAATATGCTTATACGTTAAGGTCAGAGTCCATTTTCACATTACTCTGTTTTTAGGCTTCCACTAATGTGATGATAAATCACATATGCAGTACCTGGGTCCTAGTGTCATTCTAGGTCAGTCTTCCTAACTAGAAATTGCATCTCTTCTTTCTAAACTTAGTACAAAAATCAAACCATATAGCCTGCTAAAGACTTGATTAATAACTTGCTGATCTTTTAAGTGCAAGGAATTTTAGTTACAGACAGTGGCAAAACAGAACATTATTATTAAAAGAAAATGTTTTAAAGTAGATCTGTCACCAACTACGCTACTTCTATTTGTCTTGTCTTGTTACTGTAGAGGCAAAAAGCATAGATGTTTTGTCTTGTTATCAGCTTAGACTTTGTATATAGATATTATACATTTATTAGATAACCTAAAGAAGAATGATAAAACAAAAGTTAGTTTAACTACCCCCACCAATTAGGTACTTCTCCACAGACATCTAACTGGAAATGCAAGAGGGTTATGTCCGAGATTTTGCCTCTCCCATGAAGGATATGTAGACACTTGACTAGGGGGTGAAGAAACGTCTCTGTGCTCTCAAGATCCAGACTATAGAATTACCCCTTGAGGGCAGATGATTGAAAATATAATTTTACCATTTTTAAAACCAATCAGAAGTTTTCTGCTAAGTGTCATATGTAAGTTCTTTGACCAAGGGACTCAAACACTCATCTTTCCAGTGCACACTTGTAAACTATGACAGAACTCAAAAAAACCCCACAAAACTAAAACATACTTCTGTTAACGTTAAACCAGTAATTAGTAGAAGACACAAGCAAAATCCAGTGCAAATATACCTCCAACAAGGTTAGCTGGATTAGAAAGTTTAAAAGCTATAGGTATAGCAGTAGCTCAGCAACAGAAATACTCAGTGTGAAGCATTAATATGAGTGTCTTCACCACATTAAACTGAGCACATCAGACAGGTTGTATATTTGGACATCAGAAAAAAACACAGCTGTGAAACCCCTTAAGCTAAAAATCCACATTTCCTACTTCTTGGATGTCTTACACAGAATGCAACATAGTAAGTATCCTCCTCCTCCAGTAAGGTTTCACAGAACATTTTCTGTATCTAGTTCATGAATAGTAACTACATCCATGCAAGCAAAAAAAACATTATTAACTGCTTACTGCATCAGTCAAACCGTTTTCAAACCACAGTAAAATGTGTGAGGAAGACAGATGCTCAAATAGTTAGGCCAAACAAGTTTAAGAGGTAGAAGCTGAGCTTCAAAGTGCTC
>Ga0065711_1028855_pt1 | contig 38847 bp, 21 predicted proteins | sample Hoacrofraction12_FD_59098 | JGI IMG/M metagenome (GOLD analysis project Ga0065711, IMG submission 59098) | Hoatzin crop microbial communities from Cojedes, Venezuela - Epithelial fraction 12 v2 (version 2) | ecosystem: Host-associated > Birds > Digestive system > Esophagus > Crop | place...
AAAAAAAAAAAAAAAAAAAAAAAAAAAAAAAGGAGGACTAGTGACTGAAATGATTAAAGAATCTGCATTTTGAAGAGGCATGGCTTTTCTATCAATACATCTCCAGTCAAGATGAAAATAACAAATGTGTGTGGTGGAAAGATGGAATGGGTGAGGGGAAATCTGTTCTGTTCGTAACTTATCTGCTAGAAGGGGAAAAAGATAACCATTTCTTAAAAAAAATTCCTTGGTAGCTGACCTTTAAGCCTATTTTTAGACTCTATTTTTATTCATTTTTATTTTCTGACAGGTGACAGTTAAAAAGCCATCTTATTTCTCACTGAAATGTTTTATTCCCTTTCAATTTACTTTCTGGAGTCTTAAAATGACAAAGCTATTCCTACTCCTGTCCTTGTGGCATTTAAATAAAATTGAACAAATATATACTGTCTGAACAGAAGCTACAAAAAAGGACAGCCATAAGGAGAAGTTTGTGTAAAAATGTTTGAGCTATGATACTGCTTTGCATTCCATAATCAAATGCAAATATTGCATTTAATGAAAAATGCCGAAGAGAGCCATGGAGACTGGAGAATATCTGAAAAAAAAGAAGGGCAGGTGGGGGGGAATCCAAAATGTTGATTCTGGTGGGGCATGTGTGGCAACAACGATGGAAAGAATACAAAATGGACCAGTGTGTGCAGGAGAAGAACAGACCAGTAAAAGTAACAGTCAAGATTAAGGGAACAATGGAAAAGAGTAAATAAAAGAGCAACAGAAAGAAGAAGAAAAAACCCAATATAACATTTGAAAAAAGACAAAAATGAGCTTTAAGAGGCTAAATGGGGAATTAAAGCAATAAGAAAATAAAATCCTGAGTTGGGGTAAACTGGTGTCTTTGGAGGTTGATGCTTTAGGAATGTTGAACTTTTTACGTAAGCTTTCTCATAGTGTTAATCTGGTGGCACTAATATTACTTAACCTTGCAAAAATTGTTGCTTTCAAGGAAGGCACCACAGAACTTCCTTGACAAACCTAGCAATTTTGAGTTTTAATAAATACAAGGCTAAAAGCAATTAATGGAAATGCTCTGGTGAGTGCTTTCTGGTAAAAATTCCTCTTAAAATGTTGTTTCTGGGATTACATCTCCTGTACATTTTTAAATACCCCAGAACTGGTAGAGCTCCCAAAATTTGCCTCAAGCAATTATTTCACTATTTAAGAAAGCTGTGAAGAGTGCTTCTGAGCTCAGCTTCAGTCTTTGTCTTTTATTTTGTTAACTGCACATCCATGGGTTAATGTAAAACAACTTTTTCAATATCAGCTTTGGTCCCTTACAAAACTGTTTCCAAGTCCCTTCAGGAGCTGTTGTTTAGCTAAATTGGATATGTATTTAAAACTCTCTTTGTAGCTATTTCTTTCGCTTCCTAGGTCATCTTGTGTCTCTCCTGTGCTGCTTTGCTGGCCTCTCTGCAGTTTTTCTTTCTTTCCTCTACACTATGCAAAATTGAGATGCTTGATTTTAGGTGGATGCCATGGTATGTCACTGCGATAGAAACAATTACTGTCATGTCTTTATCTGCGTTGTCTCTAACTTGCGATATTTAATGCAAAGGTCAGAATTAAGCAGAGGTAATCAAGGTGTGATCTGATCTGGGGTTTTTTTGGTTTGTAGGGTTTGGGGGTTTTTTTGTGGGTTTCTTTTTTCTTTTTTTCCTCCAGTGTCTAGCACAATGAAAGCATTTCCTCCTCCAAAGAATATGTGCTTGGGCACTCCTTCACGACAGCGCTGCTGAAATGGAGGACACAGCCCTCAGATTTGTTCACAGAGGCCTCCGGTGCTTGCAGACAGACCGATAAGCTGGCTGGCTTTTGCAGCAAGCCCTGTGCTGCTCCAGTGCTTCCACTGTCTTGGAGGTGCACGGTGGGTGGGTTGCAGCCTGCCAGTGGATGCTGCAAACGTTTGCACGCGGAACATGCCGAGGCAGCGGTGTCAGCAAGCCCCAGGGCTGGGGCAGAGGGTACCTGTGGGTCCTAGAGCCCTCATCCCCCAGGATCTGGCAGCTCCTCAACCCTCAGCTTCTGGGCCAGAGCGTATGGGCAGGGAGGGCCACAAGAAGCAGGAAAGAGGCAGAAGGCAAGGACAGATCAACAGCTTATTTAGGTAAATGGGTATTTTCAATTCTTCTTTTTTTATGAACTGCAGCCCATACAGTTAAAGGTCTGAGGTCCTCTCCATGCCCCAAGCTAGATGCAGTTTGCTATGCTGAACTGTTATCATTTAATTACAGGCATGCCCAGCATGTGTATCAACGTAAGATGGTGCAGTCCTCATCCACCGAAAAGAAGTTGGCAGGTAGCTGAAGCAATTCACTATAAATAAACAGGGGTTGTTGGACACCAAACCTCATTTGTGGACAGCTGTCAAAAATTCTACTGAGAGAACAGTGCAGTAACGAAACCTTAGTGCAGGTTTACAGTTAATTTTGTTCAGTCCGATTTTTGTAACTTGTGAAGAGCTTTGCACTGGGCAGTGTTGCGTGGCTTCCCATGACGATTTCGGGTTTGGTTTGTATGTGTGTGCAAGTCTCCCCTAACTGCAGTCTCAGTTCTTCAGGATTCCAGTTGCAGAAACACTCCTTATTCTTTTCAGTGCAGTTCAACTCCAGTCTTGCTGTGGTCTAATAAGAGGCTAAATTACCAATTCGATCCACCAAGGAACACAAGTAGGTCGTTACTATTGGAGTAACCTGATTTTGTCTGTGCTAACCCCGGACATAAGATCCATTCCTGTCCTCGGTGGTGACTGCAACAGGTGTTAAAGGCGTGTGAGGATAGGGTGGTCAGGTAGTGATACTTCTGCAGAATACCTTGATGGCTTCCAGTGTTATCACAACTCATAGATTTCTGAGATTAGAGGAGATGACTTTATATTCAATAGCTGTCAATGGATTTTTCTTCCATGAACCTGTCCGGTCATTTTGTGAACAAGGTAAACATTGCACATCCTATGGGAAGGAATAACATAGCTTAACAGCAAGATGTGTAGACTAGTATCTTCTGTTCAAATGTGTCATGTGATACCATCTTTTGATGGCCCTTATTCCTTGTATAGGAAGGCAGTGAACAAGCATTACCTATTCAACTGTTCCATATCGTTCCAGATTTCTTAGATTTTTTTTTTTCCTGTCCCGCTCCAGTTTTATCTTGTCCATGTTCAAGAGTCCTAGTATATACTGTCTTTGTCCTTTTCTGTAATATGTCCTATTTTGCTTTATTTCAGTTTGACTTTTACCTAATGGGCTTTGTATTTGTTCCCCCAGTACTTCTTAACAATTGTTGTGTGTTTTGGGTTTCTTTCTGTGAAATCCTAGCCTCGAGATCTTGTTCCTCAGTCACGATGACTATTTCAGAGCCAATCACAGTACACATTTTTATTTTCCTTATGTGTATCACTTTCATTTATATTGATTTTATCTTTCTTACCATACAGTCTCTTCAAGTTCTTCTGCAACATTTCAGACTTACTCCATGGAATAGTTTATATTCCCCACCTCCGTTGTTACTTCACTGTTCATCCCCGCATCCAGATACAACTTGCCCACTTCCTGATTTTTTTTTTTCTCCTCTTTGCTGGTCCAGCAGTAAATATGCAAGAGAAAGTAAAACTGAGATCTCTTCAGTCATGAACAGGCTTCCTAAAGCCTCATGCAAATTTGACCCCAGCCTGTGACTAAGCCTTGACGGCTCTAGGGATATCAGCTTTACCTTCTCCTATCACTGACAGGCTATTCACCTGCCCGCCAAAGACAAATTATCTGGCTAAACGAGGCACAGCATAGATGAGAGGAGATATTGTGAGGGCAATTAGCAGGAGAGTTATTAACATAAGAAAGCACAGAAGAGGCCAATACTGCAGATTTACTGGCAGAGGTAGAGTGGCACAGGGAAGTGGCAGCCGGGATAACAGCAGCTTGGTCAGCTGTGGTTGTTCCTCTGCCTTTTGCTGAGCCAATGGAGATACCAGTTTTTACAATATCTTTACAAGGTTTTATTTTAGGAGCTCAGAGGCTGCAGATGCTGTGGCTTTTTCTGCTAATCTACAATAGTGATAGTTACGTTACAAGGAATATGAAGTGTTTCTAACAAGTTACTTCAGATTAAATTGTAGATTTATAGTTGATAGATTAGTGTCTGTAAATTTGTTGCTCTGTCCCTGATATTTTTAGAGGAAATTATTATGGGTGTATTAAACATCTTAAATTTGATCTTTTAAACCACTTGAAAGATATGACTAATACATTCGCTTAATAAAATTTTATGTCATGTTATCTCTAACTTTTTCACCACTTTCAGGCTCTAGGTGCAGCTCATCAAACACACCTGTGGCAGTGCGACTCCAAAATATTTTGTCATTCAAGATGAATCTCCCTGGTACTAAATTACTGCTCATGCCCTAAGGTTTTTTTTCTCTATTAATGAAATAGCCACAAATGTGCTTTTCAAAGAAGTATTACAAGGAGCTCTGATGATTACAGCTTGCTCACCAAGTGGACATTGTGTACTGGGAGAAAAAGTTTCAAAAAAGAAATGATCCGTTTCACCGGCATCAGAAATTTTCGTATACCTGTTTATCATTTGCAAAGAGCAACTGAATGCTTCTAGCCCAGCTATTATTTATGTAGTTTACTTTTCTAAAAGACCAGCAGCAAGATTATTTGTGCTGAAGTAAAGCAGCCATTTAAAGCAATATTCAGTTTAACAGTTAACTTACTGATTAATCATTGAACATTTAAGTGTTTACTTTCAGGGCCAGATGAAGTCCTCTTGGTTCCGAAAGTAGCCATTAATATGTAATCTGCTTTAGTAACTGTTATTAATTGTGTAGCCTGTGGTTGTCTATACAGTTTTGAATAACTTAGGTCATATTTTGCCAAATTAAAAAAAAATATTTATAAATCAATAAAAAACCCTATCACTCTATCTCAAAGGAAGCCAAACACTGCTAACTTGGAATATGTGAAGTGTAGTGGATTGACTTCGCTGACAATTTAAGAAGGGTCTGTCATCAAGTGTAGCAGCTGTACTTTACATGTAAATGAAAGTATTGTTATTGTGGGAAAACAATGTAGAACATATTACATCTCCACTCAAGGTCTTTTTTTTGTGTAAGTTTAAATGTTTTGTGAGTTGGTTTTGGGGTTTTTTGTTTCTTTGTTTTGTTCTTCATTAAGCTATTCAAAACCAATTTAATCTGAAAAAGAATGTTTAGTAAGTTTAACCAAAAGAAAATTACCAGCTTTCATTTTGGTGAAGACAGCCCGTACTCGGGCGTCACAAAGCCTTAGGGTCTAGCAGGTCAGGATCCCCTGTTGGGCAGACTGTTCTGATAATCTTTCTTCGTCAAATCCAGGTGGTTCTGTTTAACATTGTTGCTTTCTTCTGTTAGAATCTGGACATTCCTAATTCCCAAACTCTGCTGGTTACTTTTTTTACCAATACTAATAATCCTAGGAAAATGAAAAACCACAGTAACATGACAAGATTGATTACACAAGTTAATAACCTAAGAAAACTTCAGAAAAGCTTTTAAAATAAAACCTGTTAATTAATCCTATGTGCCTGAATAGGTGTAAGAGTATTTGAGCTCCTTAACCAGGCTGGTAGTTTAGCATCCACAGTTGAGCATTTAACAGCATTTTCTTGATGTTATTGTAGATTTTCCAGTATTTAGTCATTCTTCAAAATGGATTTTATCTATCTTGTTCAATGATGCCTTTAAAATTAGTAAGTTCAACTGTACTAATCACATCTTCAGGTTTTAAGGACCAAAATCCTGCCCTGGTTGCAGCTATGTCTTCTAAAACCAGAAGAGAACAAATACCCGTTTTTTTTCTAACAAAGACTCTTAACTTGTCTTTGCTAGTACTGCTGGCAGTGGCCAAGTGTGTTACCAGAATATACTGTTAAAACACTGCACCAGGTGACGTGCTGCAAAGGCACCAAATCCTACAGGTAGCATTTACCTCCCAGCAGCCAATTCCCAATGGTACTGCTTTGTGTGGCAACCGTAAAATGTGTGTTGTCTTTCTGAAGCCTGACTAAGCAGCTTTGGATATTACAAAGCCTCCACTGAGTGTTTAATTTGCATAGATTAGTCTTTCTCCTTTTATTACATTGAGTAATCAGGAGAATTTCTTAGCCCAGACATGTTTATAACTTTGTATCAGCATGTTTGGCTACATAGATAAAATACCCTCTCATTTGCCTGATTATTGCATGAAAACAGTACTCTTGGAAAGGTAAAACACTAGTTTAACAACCCTTCCCTGCCTCTCTACTTTGTCTTCCCCTTTTTCCTCCCAGAACCCACTTGTCTAAATCCTCACCTCCTTTTTCCACTTCTTCACCTTGGTGAAATCTTTTGATGGCACAGAAAGAGCTACTTGGCTCAATTTTCAGGCTCAAAACCTGTGAAATATTTTCCGTTCAAAGTGGAAATACTGAACATGCGTTTGGCAGGGAAGGGGTTTGCTGCGGCTGGAGCTGGCAGCGCTTGGCAATTGCCCCTTCCCCACGTCGTGTGTCAGAACAGGGCAGTCTTGACGGGGGGAAGCAGATGAAGCCACCAAGGGAACAGAGAAAGGGAAAGATGGAGCAGTAGTTCACTGTAGAGAAAGTGCTGGGAAGACTGAGGATACTTTCTTGGGTGTCCAGAGGCAGCTGTAGAGTTACACTGGTGGCTGGCAGGTCTCTGCAGCTTCTTCCCAGGCCATGCGCTGGCAGAGAGGAGGAAACACCCTGACCCTGAACTGCTTCTGCATGCTCAAAACGAACTGCCCTAGTAGAAAAATAAATAATTGATTTAACATAAAATTCAGTAAAATAATAGGTTACTCTGTTTTTATTTCAGGAAAGAAAGTTATGTCAATGTGTTACCAAATCTGCAGAAATGCAGCTCTAGTAGCTTACTCACTGAAGTGTACAAAAGCCTGATGAAGTCTTAACAAAACTCCTGGCCTCTCAGTTTTTCTAACAGATGGATAAAAGAATGTATAGCACAAATGCAGGCCTGAATACTCATTCCAAGTTTTCACTGAAATCTGTATTAGCAGATTTAGGCTTTGATATTTCATGTCAAGTGTTTGATACCTCTGTAATGAAAACAGAAAGTGTTGACTTAGGTTTTGATAATAAGGAGTGAAGCTTAGGAATCAGTTATCAGTCAAAAGAGAGGCAAATTTAAGGATGACACATGTAAACCAATCTGGCATCTTAGTTTTTTAAGATTTTCATGAAGCATTATGAATAAACTTCCAACAATGACTGCTAACAGTTTTGAGAGATGAGAAAATGCCATTTGAAAATGCTTGATTTTTTCATCTTGTTTGGAAAATGAGAAATTTTTCCTAATTTGATTTTTTTGGAAATAGAAATTGTCTACGAGTTTAACCTGAACTCAACAAATAATCAAAATAAAAGACTCTGGAAAAGTTGCAATTTTTAAAACGAGGAAAGTCACATATCTATGTGAATAGATATGAGAATTTTTCAAAATTGTGATTAAATTTAAAAGGCTTTAACATAAATGTAGCTTGAATGCAGTACTTAATTTTCAATTTTTTTTTCTGTTAATGTCACCAGAAAATGTAAAAGACAGTCACCTCCACAACTCGTGGTTTACTTACGGCAGCTGCCTGAGAAGAGCAACAGAGTATGGTGGGGAGATGCGTCTGTCACAGCCTCGACTTATTAGATCTAACCCCATTACAAACCAGCATTGGCTGCGTGCTCCCAGTGCCATCGTAAACAATTCACTTAGTTTCCTTATACAGTCATCTAAACATTGTTCCAAGCAGAGAGAGCAGAGTGAACTGTCTTCATGGATGGATGAATGCGCACTCTGATTTATTCTATCGATTCTGCAAAGCCAGCTGTTTGAATTAAACCAAGGACCATGAACTATAGGCCAAGTGGCCATCAGAGTAAGGGACAATGGCTGATAATTTCAGACACAAAGGGGTAGAGTTGCGGTTGTACTTATTCTCTCACAGAACCAACAGACAGTCAACATGAAGTATTCTGTTACTCTCATGTATGTTCTCGTTTTTCACGTGGGCTCACTACATTTATTTTTTTGCTCTGTCAACCTATCTGTTGCTAGTTCTTTGCTGACACGTTCATGCCTTCTAAATTAAAGTATAGGATCATGGTGCCCTGATTTATTTCAAATCATACTGTATTTGGAATAACCACAGTGCACTGTAGAAGGGTTAACTGCAGAACTATAACATCATTTGTTGTTTTTCTCTGCTTTTCCCTCTTTTATTGTCTTTTAATATGGGGTTAAAGAGCCTATTTGGAACAAAATGCACATTTTACCAGCCTAACATCTTTCACTTTGTATGCTTATTACCTATCGCAGTGGGTTTTCAATTCTAAATAGGGCATCTTTGCATTGCTGAAGTACAAATGCTTCCATACATATTCTAGATGAGTTGGAAAATGTATTGTTGTACCATACCAGAACACCCTTTAATACCACTGTTAAGAATGCTTTCCTGAAAATGTTTCCTAATAGCTATAGAGATCCGTTCTTTGCCCTTAGCTTCACCTACATTCAAAATCTTTTTGCTAGGACTTGTATCATATAGTGCCTGATATTGTTATTAATACTTATCCAAAAGATGGCATTATAAGAAGCCAAATGTATAATTTTGTATTCATGGCTTTTAACAAAAAAAGCCTGTTTTTCTGATCTTACTTTCTCTGTCTGGTATTGTATAAATCATCTGAGCTTGTCTGGAAAACTAATTTTGTGTTACTTCTTGGTAGGAATAGTAAATTCTAATTTTGGCTTGGTATGCATGAACTTTAGTTTTCATTAATTCTTGTTACCACTTCTTTAGGGAGTTAGGGTAGTGGTTTGTGTCTGGATTTGCCCTGTTTTTTGTTTTTTAGTTTCCTTAGGGGTGTTGTGAGTTGTGGAGAGCTCTGTAATAGCTGGGATGTGATAGGATTTCTTTTTTTTTAAATTATATTTAAATTATAGAAATGAGCACAGCAGTTCAAGAATGAGGAACTGTCAGTACAGGGTGGACAGTCAGTGCTGCATTCAAATTCACACCCATATTAATTAGACAGTCATAGTTTAAAAGTGAGTTTATTTAAACTTAGTCACCTGACTATCAGTCTCTGGTAAGAAATAAGTCAAATAAACACATGTACAAGTTTGCCGTTGTCCAATCTCTGTTACCATAAAGTTGAGTGAAGTATTTACCAAGAGACCTTACCTAGGCTTGGAAATCTTTTCCACGTGCTGATTCTTGCAAGTCATTCCGTTTAAATCACATGAATAAGTTGTAGAATCAAGCTCTCCATTTTCCATTTCACTTTTATTTCTTTAATTATAAGCTGTACTATTATATTGTGACAGGTACATCAGAAAATCTAAGGCAATGCCTCTTAGGGTTGTCTTAAGCTGCTTGTATTTCAGTTGCTTTGCATAAATCTGGCTTGCTTACCTTTTACTAAGCTGCTCAGAGCTTGTCACATCACACCTGCAATACTGTGTTCAGTTTTGGTCCCCGCTATGCAAAAAAGATGTGGACAGACTGGAGAGGGTCCACAGAAGGACCACAAAGATGATCAGAGGACTGGGAAGCCTGCTGTATGAGGAAAGGCTGAGAGAACTGGGTTTGTTCAGCCTTGAGAAAAGAAGGCTTAGGGGAGACCTCGTCACCATGTTCCAGTAGTTAAAGAGTGGCTACAAAGACGATGGAGACTCCCTTTCTGCAAGGAGTCAAATGGAAAATATGAGGGGTAATGGGCATAAGTTATTCCTGGAGAGATTCTGATTGGACGCGAGACGACAATTTTCTGCAATGAGAACAATCAGCCGTTGGAAAAGTCTCCCCAGGGAAGTGGTGGATTCCCCGACACTGGACACTTTTAAGATTCATCTGGGCAGGGTTCTGGGCTATCTTGTCTAGACTGTGCTTTTGTCAAGAAAGTTTGGACCAGATGATTCTTGAGGTCCCTTCCGACCTGGTATTCTATGATTCTATGAGAAGATAAAGTTTGTATTCCTAGAGGAAAACTGAGAGGACTGTTGGAGGTATTTAATAGTTGTTGAATAGTGAATGGCATTCCACAAGTTACTGGTTTTAAATTAAAATAGTTTGAAGTTTCATTGAACTATATTCCTTTAAGCACTAGCAAAAGTGTGATAGCTAAGGCTGCCACTGTAGAGCTATGCTGATCTTAGAAAATACTCCATCAAGCATTCTGTATGGTAGCTTTCTTTACATTCATATTGAAAATTAATTTACAATTGTCAAAATAAATGATACAATCATCCAAATAAATGACACAGCTAGTAAATTAGAGTTTGACTATGTTTTTCCGTGAGTGATTTGAAAAAGTCATTTACTTACGATTCACTCATGCAATTACGTGATAGCCTGTCAAACCACCTGGCTTTAAAAATGACTCACTGAAATGTAGAGTTATGTCAAATGGATCTCGGTGACCTGCATTCCCAAATGTTTTCATTTTAGTCTCTCAGGTTCCGCAATGCGTAAGAGAGATGTTTGCGACCTTCTGTGTGGCTAGAAGGAACATCCAATGAGTCTTGTTTCTGCAGCAGTGCCTTGAATACTTTCAGATCTAACTTTTAGTTCCTTCCCACTTGTGGCTGACTTTACACAGAGGATGTTGTGACTGAAGTCTTGCAGATGGTCTTTGGCTTTTGTCACTTTACTGAGTGTAATTTTGCAAAAATGTATTGCACAAGCATTCTTCTCTTTTTCCTGTTTTTATCATAAACTTTGATCACGACTGTGAATATTTAAGAGCAGGATGTCAGATCAGATTTCCACTGAAAAGGTGTGCCCAGTAATCACGCTGATCTCAGATGATAAAAAAGATTAATTACTGTACACATGCTGGCTACTGTTGGAGACTCTGCTGGAAGGAACAGCAAAAAAAAGTGCAGAGCAATTAATTAATTGCTCTGTATACATTCCACTGCTAGCTCTCTCACTCGTTTTAAGATTTTGGAGTGATACTGTCTTTTCTGAATCCTTTATGAACTCTTGTGAGTACTTAAGCACTTTTAAAAAATTACTTAACAAATATGATCTGTGGCACTCAAATCCATTACAGTCTTATCTACCTCCAGATTGTGTGAGACTAATAAATCACATAGGAAAGAAAATAAAATGGCTATCAGTCTTTTTCCTCCACAGCAGATGTGGTATCTTTTATGTGGCAGCAGTTGGGTATAATTTTACCTGGAAATTTAAATTCATAAGAAAACTTTAATATTGAAAACATCTACAGCGTTTTATCTACAGTTTTATGGAGAGTAAAACAGGTGCAAAACATGCCCAGGCTTTTGTACAAGACTAATTTTGACTAGTTTTTCCCCATTTACATTAAAACCAAAACCAATTGCACCACACAGAGTCTGCAGTGCCTGTAGACTACACCTACAAGTGACTGGTGCATTTGAAAATAACGGTTCATAATCATCATAACGGTTCATACTTATTTCATAACATTTCGTACATCTCTCAGGGCTGAGTGTGTCAGCTTTAGTAGAAACCACTTAGACGTGGTGCAGGGAAGGGAGGGAACCCTACGCAACGGCATGGATGGCCGTTCAGGGCTGGCCACCAGCCCGTGCAGAAGTGCCAAGCTGAATTGCTGCTGCCGCCTGGGAGGTGGTGGTGGTGCGCAGAGCTTGGTGGGGTCGGGGTGATGGTTAGCTGAGATCATGCATGCGGGCCTGTGCTCCTTGGCAGTGCGGTCCCTCCTTCACTGCACGGCAAACCCCTGCCCTTCAGCAAGGCAGCAGTAGTGGGAAGGGGTACAGATGTCTTAGTGACTTGACTGAAACTCTCAGCGTTTGTGGTGGGTAACTCTCAGCACTGCCTCCCCTCCTCCTTGCACTTGTGCTTTTTGCGTTTCTTGGTATTAACGTGACACTCCTTTAACTCAGTTTCTTGAATAATGTAGTGGAGCCCTTTGATCTTTGTCCAGATATTTTTATTCATCAAGGCATAGAGATTACTATTATTTATTAATTATTATAGTATGGCAGATAAGCCCTAGCTAAAATTATGGCCTCATTATGCTAGGCAGTGATTCAACACAAAACCAGAATGTTGCTCTGCCAAATACTTTTATAGTTCTTACTTTTCTATTTTATAGAAGGAAGTTAAAGGCAGGGCATGTAGATAGATCTTTTCCGGTGTCCCAGAGGAAGACTGTGACAGAATCTGGAATTTAAGACCTTATTAATCTTAGTCCACTATCTTAACCAGAACAGCATTTTCTTTCCTTACAGTAGTTAATATTGTTTACTTAGTTTAGCTAAGCTTTCTCCATTGGTTGGTAAGAAACACTATTCAAGCATGGTAGAATAATGCTGTAAATCTGAAACAATTAACAGTATATTCACCGGGGCAAAGACTTTGTGGTTTTAATATGTAGAGGATATAAAGACTATTTATTTTTGCTTTAAAGCAAAAATGTGTGTGAACGTTATGTGCAAGTATTTGCTCATGTTTTGCTTTTCCCCTAAAGGAATGAACGAATTACTCCTCTCTAGCAGAGCATGATATACTGAGTAAATGTTAAGAAAAAAAATAGCCAAAGTTAAAATGAGTAGTTATGGTAAAAACAAAACGGAAGCCCTCTGTGAATTCAAGAAATTTGAAGCTAGAATATAACATGTCAAGAAGAAAACTACAATAGAAATTTTTTGTGATATAAATGATGCTGCTCTGCAAGCAAGGATTATGTAGATCTGTCTACTCCATTAGGTTTCATTCACCTTTGAGATTATGGGATTCCCTAAAATCCAAGTGTGGCTATACCTGTCTGCAGGTGTCTGAAAAACAATGCTGTGACAGTGCAGAGAGAGAGGAAGAAAGCTAAGTAAAAGAATATTGTCTTTTATTACTTGTAGTTCATTTGTAGAGGAGGAGGAAGAGGAGATAAATGCTGTTTTTCAGCAGGTCTTTCATTTACTGTGCTCTGTGAGCATCTGTTTTGCAGAGATCCAAGCCATGTAAATGCAAGTGCTCATAGCAATTCCAATCCAACGCTTTTCTCTGTAAGGTGACAGTGGATTTTTGGGTCCAGTAACGCTCTGTGGCCCAGCTTATGACCTGGGCTCTCGTTGCAGGGCTTCACAGTAAGAAGAGGGATCCTCTCCACTGGGGCTGGAAGAGGGGCATAATCTGCTTCAGCAGGTCGTGGGTTCAGAAGTGCCAAGCTGTAAAGGGTTCAGGTACATAAACGGGTTTAGAGTCTCTGTGGTTTTGTAGCTCTAGCCTGAAGGCTCTTGCCAGTGGCCATTGCTATGACAGCTGGAGTTCAGTTCCTTCTAAACCTCCCTCATTGAACTCTCATCTCTCCACTACCATACATTTCTTCCAGTATTTGTGACATATTTGATATTTCTAAGTATTATTTTGTGACATATTTGATGTATTTAAGTCTTTGTGTTTCCATAGAGGTGTTTGTAGCAAACTAATAACAATTATTCCATAGTTGTTAAGTCAAAAAAAGTCCTATGTGCTGTGGATGCTGTGGACTGCATTATAAAAAGTGGCCTTGGTTTAATACATCTGGGATTTTAGCTGGTATTAACAGATGTTAGTAAGGAAGCTATGTCTTCCAAATTGCTAAATTAACTGCTCAGTTGCAAGTAGCAACTAAATAGTAGCAAGTACACAGAACAGTGGGGAGAAGGCCTGAACTTAGCAAATTTGTAACTGTGTTTTGTGAACAGTGTTTGCAGAATCATGGAACGCTTTAGGTTGGAAGGGACCTTTAAACATCATCTAGTCCAACCCCCCAGTAATGAGCAGGGCCATCTTCAATTAGATCAGGTTACTCAGAGACCTGTCCAGCCTGACCTTGAATGCTTTCAGGAGTTTAGAGCCTCTGCAATTCATTATACCCGAACTTTACTACCTTTATCAAGTTTTCATGTCAAAAAGGTCTGGTATTTAAAGCCTAGGACTCCTTGTTTAAGGGTGAGCCACGGAAGTATTTAAACCAAGCTATTTCAGAAATGTGACTGTAGACAAAAATATTACCCAAGAAAATCGGTTTTGGAACATTTTTTATGTTCCTGCTAAATTTTGCTTGGCTTGTATTTACAGATTGGTTTTCCTACTTGTTCTTTACTGGGCAGTGAGCAGTGCTGCGTCGAGGGCATTTGGTTACAGGGGATCCCCAGTAAGAACGTCCTTCTGAGGAAACCAAGTAAACAGAGAAAATATATCAAAGTCTCACTGTTTGCTGTTGGAAAAGAAAAGGAGTTGTGGACAAGTGGCATCAGGCTAGAAGAACTGGAGGTGTGAACAGCCATGACTGGGAAGAGCCTGGGCTGTGAGAAGGGAATACAAGTCGCTGTCATGACATCCCTGTGGCTCTGAACATGTAGGAGAGACTTCCCAAGACCGGGTTTTTGTGTTCATCTGGGAGCACTTTGGGAATCAAGACCCACTTACATAGTTAGAGGTGTTACATGCACTTTTGGGCACACAACTTTTCCAACTGTGTTAAGTAACAGGTATTACCTGTCCCTGAAAACTTGGCTCTTGTAGTCGAGGTAGTCTCAAGATACTGTATTTAATACAACAGCGTGATGTATTTCACTGTATCTGCATATTTACATGTACAAAGACCTTCTGGTTCTTTGGTCCTCTATAAATGTTCTTCCTCAAAAAAACCCTAATTTAATCTTTCTGCCTTTAGTGTTTTCAGCCTGTTTTCTATTCCACCTTTTTCTCCGTCTCCTCTGTTTGTGACTGTGCTGACAGCCGGATCTCTGTGCTGTAGAGGGAGGTCTACACTTGCAAGGAGAAACCACAAAGGTCTCAAAGAGCACCTTACTGTGGTAAACCAAGGCATTAGGAATACCTCTCTCTTCTCAAAACAGAATGGAAGCTTGGGAAAGGGAATCTGAAGCTTTAAAAAAGAAATTGTTCAATTTCTACTTCTCCATGTAAATTTGACGTCTTTTGAGTGGGTAGTAGCCAGGAGCCTGTAATTTTAAAATGAAGCATAAGAAAAATCTTTTTCTTCGTCTTGTTGACTTCAACGACATGCATCAAAAGTGCATTATGTTCAGACGATTTTAGGGCCTCCTGTTTAGGCCTTCCTTTTAACCTGGAAAAAAGAAGTAGTGTGAAGAGAGAGGCCTTAAATGTCATTGTAAATGAAGACAGAGTGCAAACTGCAGTTTTCACTTGTGTTTGGAAGTGAAATTATGTATTAACTAAAACTGTCTTTGGGAGATATGAAAACTCTTCATATATTGGAAGTAATGCAAATAAAACAAAATGTGCATTCGAGAATAGGTTTTCCAGAGCAGTGGTAGAGAATCTTCTGTATCCGGCTCTGATACTTCTTTGGGCAACTCTTCCTGGGTAGTCTGGAATTGTTCACTGATTCTGTGCTCTAAACTGAAGAGGAAAGGCAGCCATTGATGACAGAGGCGTTTCTTGAAGGAATCTATAACAGCATCCTGAGCAAGACAGATTCTCAGGCAGAACACAAAGATCTTTGAGAGCCATACCGCAATTGTATCTCCTGATTTGCGGAGAAAGTTTTTTTGCCTTCAGTTTAACAGAGAGGATTAAGGTAAAGTACAGCAGAGGTTTACGAAAGAATGAATGGATAGAAAGGAAAAAGACTCCCTCATAAAAAATGGAACAGAGACACAGTTTAAAATTATCAAGCATTTAGTAAAAGAAAACAAATTAAGCACTTTGTGCAGTACTTCATGGAGAACTTCAAAATTAAGTTCTGTAGAATTAAATTGTAGAACTTGCTGCCATGGGATGTCGTACATGTCAAGAGTAGAAATGAGCTGCAATGTGATTGGGCAGGTTCATTAAAAGAAACAAAAAGAAACCTATTACCATCTCTCAAATGCAATTTCCAGTTTACAGAGTCCCTGAGCAGTGGGTTGCCAGACTCTGGGAGGTGCACGGTGACAGTACTGCTCTATACTCACTCTGTTCTTCATTGCCGCTGTCAGGTAAAAGATGCTGGCGCAATAGAGGTGTTTTTGTCTACATCTTCTGACTGCATGACATGCATGAAATTAATCCTAAAAAAAGTAAATCTCTGAAGTAAATACATTTAGATCTTTGTGGGTGGGTCACGAGAATTAATTTTAAGGATGTCTTTGGTGATGTTTCAGACTCTTGGTTCCGTGGTCTTTCCAACTTAGGCTTAGTGCTGTTTCCAGTTGAGGCCTCAGAAATCCTTGAGCAGTACCAGCAAATTTAATACACTGTTGTCTGATCTTGTAGGATAAAAGAGTATATAGAAGGCAGTGCAAATAAGCAGCCGATTGAAAGAGGCGAAAGTATGCAATTAGTGGGTTATCTGTTCTCTTTTCATTTTGCGTTATTCATGAGACAAAGTGGAATTTTTCTGCAGGAAAGACACTGAAAGTGTTCACTTGAAAGAGCTCATTTTCCTTTGGGAATTCCACAATGGGCAAATCAAGCTATGGGGAGCACACCGTTGTGCAGACACGGCTGCCTTTCCAGCAGCCGTATCTTCCACCAGATGAGACCAGTTGTACTACTGGACAATGGCTGGACTCAATCTTCCTTTCGCTGAGTCGAGGCAGTCCTTTAAACTGTATCTTCGGCAGCATCCAGCAGAGCATCCTGTTGTACATTTTCTGGCCACAGCACCTTGTGCCTTGGTAGTGTGTTTGCTTAGAGTTCCAACCGGTTCTTCCTTAGACCGAGAGTATGCTCAGGTTAATTTCTTAGCTCTCTGGGATGCTGCTGATGAGCTTTGGAATTAGCTGAGCCTGTCAGGGGACCTGGTGGGTAAGTGGGGGTGGACGTTTGAGGGAGAAATAAGGGATAGCTGAAGGAAGCAGCTGACCTACGTGCGAGAAATGAGAAGGTTTTGTAATGACAGCTTGCACTTTGTGATTGTGGAATGAGGCAGAAACTGGGCTGAAAGAGTTATCTGAATGCATTTGGATGTAAAAATTTAGCACAGGACAAGACAAACTTGTATGGTCTGAGAAAGTTTGTAATGAAGCTGTTCTTACTGGGTCTTCCTAAGGTTGTTTTCTTGTTTTTACCTTTTTTTCCTAATGCTTTCTGATTGTGCATTATGGTTTTTCACTCTCTTTTTTTATATAGCTCTGGTTCATAGACTGTCTTGGCAGAAATTTGAATGTATTTAAGGTGCTTAAATTGGACCATTGAAAAACACAACAGAATAAGACCGATTCTAAATTAATTTTTCTTAATTTTGTTGGAAAGCATGAAGTCCTGGCAATTTGGAAAATGAAGTCGTTTGTTTGGACAGTTTGGGTAGCTCTCCATATTGAAAAGCACAACTTTTTGTTTCTTTTGCAAAACGCTGGCTTTCATTGAATGTGTTGAAGTGGAAGGAGACCTATATACATTGTAGGAGGTGTCTTCCGTGAAACTTCCAAAATAAACATTTAAAGCACTTTTGAAGTAGGTCACAGCATGCATAAGAAACATATATTTTGGCAAAACTAAATCAGAGTTTCTTTCCTGTGGGTAGTCAGTGAATATGAGAAGTTATTACAAATACACTGTGTAGAGATAGATATGTATATATATATAAAAATATACACTTCACATGATTATTTGACAGTGACTTCCAGTATAAAAATTATTTCAATGAAGACCTATAAGATCAGGAGCATACACTATGATGTTTGTGATATGTTTTAACTGTGAAACATTAAGGTTTAGGTTCAAATTATAAAAATGCTTTTGATGCAAGCTTTAAGAACAGTTATGGAAAATTAATTGCAAACAAAACCAAGCTATCTGTTAACTTCCCAGCAGCTTTTGTCAAGTTGTAAAATTTGCCTCTCATCTATATTTAACTTTAAAAAAATCCGGATACCAAGCTTACCCTTTTTTTTTCTCCTCAGTATTGAATCACTTTTTCTGAGTATATTACAGAGGAGAAAATGCAGACAATGAGAAGCAGAGTTTACATGATATAATTTGTAAGCAAATAATGACTAGGGTTGTTCTGTTGCTTCTTTTTTATTATATCATCTGGGAATCTTAACTAAAATGCCTTAGTCAAAATCCAGTACATATTGCTGCATCTCTTACACAAATGCCACTACAGATTCTTTGAATAATCTTGTACTCGGTTTCAGCAGTGTATCTATCTTAAACAGGCACTGTTTTTCTCCTAGAACAATTTCCATTTTTGAGTTGTCAGTAATTACTTTCATCTATAACAGTTTAGACATGTAATAAAATTTCTGAGAGGAGACTGTACCTCATAAATAAGAAGCCAGTACCTCAATAATGTTTTCATATTTAATAAAGCAGATAAATTAAACATTCTGAAAATAATAGAATTTTATGTGTCACTTCTTTACTGACGAGCTGACAAAATTTGACAGCAGGTAGTGAAACATTTTCTGGAAGAAAAACCCCAAACAAACAAGCAACAAAACCCCAGAAACTTTACTCTGCTGGCTACTAGGGAATGTTATAAGTGTTATAAGCTATTCTTTTTTTTATTATTATTTTATTTTCCTCCTCAGCAAATGAAGTTATTCTCCAGATCTGAAAGGAGTAATATACTTTAAATGCTAGACCTAGAAAATAGCTGTCTAGTTCAAATTCAATGCTATAACTCGATGTAATTATTTTTAGCATCTATTTGAATTAATATAGCCTAGATAAAATTGCTATAGCATTTACCACTGTAAGCACAGAGAACCTGGAGTCCTACTAATAAGCAAAGGATGTTTGTTTATGAAAAATCTTGGATGTTTTTATGTACAGTTGAATTCTTTTGCCTCTATACAATTTTAAAATTAAAAGTTTTATACTGTAACACCCAAACTTTCAATCTTTGCTTAGCTAAAACTACTAGTGAAATCAGTCACCAAAGTTAGTGCAAATTTTCATCTGGATAAGGGCTGCAGGTTTCAGTTCATAATTATTAATGTGTTCCAAAATGACTGTCGTTACAGCTCCATTATAGCTCCACTGTGCTCCATGGCTCTGATTCTAATCTGACGATAGGGTAAATTACACGAGGTCAGTGAAGTTACAGGTACCTACGCTATGGGAGTAAAGCCTGTCCTGCCATCTCTGAGCTGGGGAGAATCAACCTAGAAATGATCTTTCTCATGACTCAGTTGCGGTGGTGCATTTTATGTAAAATGGAAGGAAAGCATTAATGATCAAGGCCCTGTGTCACTTTGATCTGGATTCATAGCCCACTGCCAGGGCTGTAGTTCACCTTAGGCCACAAGCCGCAGAGCTCGTTTTTGTTAGTGAATTAAATCCATGGAGATGAGAGGAATGCACATGCAGCGTGACGATAATCTTTCCAACTATGTCCTTGCACTCTGAAAGTTAAAGAAAGAAATGTTTGAATTTCAAAGCCCTCTAGAGCATGTGGAGTGAAAATTAGTGGAAGAAATTCCGTTAATTCCCTGGGCCGCTTCGGAAACAGCAGCCGTTGTTTCTGTGGAAGCTGGTGTTCATTCAGAAGATCAGTGGGTGTAATGCTCGTAATGGCATCCGCTGAAACCTGTAGGACTTCGTTACTCGAAAGTTACACACAAGCTGATATACAGAGGAAAGACTAACAAAAGTCATTGTTTTAAAAGGAAGAAAACAATATAAAAAGTGTTACAGTACCTCTTGGATCCTGCTTTTTAAATAAGTATGCCTGCTTCATTTCCAGAACATTAATAGCTACAAGGAACGTGTATTTAATAAATTACAAAGCAGGAGGCTTTCCTTCTGCAGTTGCTTCATTGTGTAGTCTTATCCCTCATCAAGTTAAAATATCCTCTAACTTGTACAGTCAAATATCTGACTACTTTGTTACTAAGATGATCAAGACTTGTTCTGTGACAGCAGGTGGCAAATTAGTTTTTAACAATCTTGCCTGCTGAAAAAAGTAATTAGTTCTGTGCCTTTTCTGAAGGTTTTGTTTTGAGCTGTTGCTTTTCATGCTGCCTTTGTTACTCTCCAGACTTAATACTCCTTTAGTTACCTGTGATCCATGACTGCCATACAGCATGCAGCCACTTGTTTGGACAACTGCAATGTAGTATTTCTTAAGCAGATGTCCATTAAAAGGGATTTGTCTATCCAAATTTGTTCTTTATAGGATGTAAATAGAAATTACAGCTGAATTAAAGCAGAATGCTCATTGTTCATAACAATCGCCTGTTATTTTGAAATCATATTTTTACTCAAAAATATTTTAAAATTAAAAAAGAATCTCTAAGCCTGTGTAAATGAGAGTTCAGGTGTGTATCCAAGACCTTAGCTACACGAAGCAATCATGCCTGGTGGGAACCGAGGTGAAGAATACAGATCTGTTGAATTTTAGTTTTAAAAATAATCTAATTTATGAAACTGATACAATTAAAAATATAGATAAATGCATAGCTTTACCAAAGAAGTAAAAAACAAATCTCTGTGGCTGAAAAACATTATTTGCTAAAGTAAACGAGATGAAAGTCTGGAGTGTCCAAGTTACTTTCTGTTTATTCCAGTCTAAGCCCTCTTGCAGTGAAATTCTCAGATATGTAACTAAAAATTTAACTCTTGTGTGGCCAGAATCCAAGGAATGACACAGTACAAGAGATCAGCAAAGTCAAGACAGCAAAAATTTGAAGCTGTGTTATCTGTATTGTGAGTGATGAAGTACTGATGGTTTTCAAAATAGGAAAATACTTTTCATTATGAAAAAATGCTCCATTTTTGGCAGGAAAATTTCCATCAATTATCAGTTAAGATTTTTTTTATGACTGTAGGTAAATGTAGTTGATATGGCTGGTGTTAAGAAGACATTTCTGTTATGTACTGCTGACCTCTATTGGCTTTTTTCCGCTACACGCTGATGTTCTGGCACTGTTGTTTTCTTCCCCTGGGAATTATGAGCATGTGGTTTTGTTGGTTGTTTTTTTTTTTAATTTAGGGAGTTTTGTAGCAGGGTAACAAGAACTTGAGCATATGTATTACTTGTCATGCACAAGTAAACTCATTAAGTGACTTTCCAGTCTCAGGTAAGTCAATGGAAAAGTCATTATGTTGAAGCAGTGATTTGGTAGGGGCTTCTCATGTCTATGAATTTACAAATATGCCTTACTGGTTTTACTGAGGTGGGGCCCTGGATATTCTATGCTATAAAAATGAAAATAAATGTTATACTTGCAGTTTTCTTTTGCCTCTGTTAGTCAAACACTACTTTTGTTTTAGAAAGGATAATTTGGCAAATCATCAGACTGTAACACAGCCTAATTGGTTTTGAAGCCACAACATGAAATTTAAATTGGAGAAGATATTTAACTGTGCAAAATATTCTGTTGAATCCCTCTTAAAAGTCATTGCTATAATATTTTCTGATTATTTGCTCTCGTCAGTTTTGAAGTCCCTTCCTAATACCTTACACTGTCTTTCTGATATTTGTACACAGGTGCATAATTCTACTTACATTTGTAATAATAGTAATGTCTTGGAACAATTCTTAACTTAAAGTTGCCTGAAGTGGCAAATGCAAATATTAAGGTGTGCTAGCTCACACTGACCTCCCCAAACTGTGATTTTTGTAAGGACACTCTGCTGATGCTTTTTGGTCTTTGAGAAGTGGAGACTGTAATGGAGATTTATTTTCCAAGTTTGCTTTATCAGAGAGAGGGCCTATGGTTAGCTCTATAACAATTAACACAGCCCCATGGAGGGCATGCAAGGGGTAAGGTGATGCTCAGTGGGCACTTTTTAGGTGAAGCCTTGGTTTGGAGTTATTTTTAAAAGGAGTGATTGCTTTAAAAATTAATTTTTAAGAGCATTTGTGTGAGTTTAGTGGAATTTCAGATCTTTATGACTTCACTGGCTTGAGAAGACAGTTCAAGGAAATAAATGTCTAAGAAATAGGTTTTACATCATGGCAGCATACATGCAGGTTATAGGGGCAGCCTGTAAGATCATGGTGACTCTCCATGTGAGCATTGTATAATCACTTAAGCCAGTGGGAGCAGATGTAAGAAGCGGTCTTCAACGGCTACATTAGGCTCAAACTTCCAGAGATTCTGATCCAAAATAATTTGGGATTTTCTTCTTTAATTCTCTCCAGGGAAACATAGGAAATAACACTGAGAGGACGAATAATAAAGGTTAGGAAATGCTTAGGGAACGCTGTATCCCTCCGCGTGAGTAATATGACACATGCACAAAAAGGAGATAATTTTTCTTATTCTGTCAGGTAGCTGCCGGAGAAAGACCAGGAAGTTTCGAAACCGTTGGGATTCCTTCAGATCTAAAAGTACCCCATTGCCATGTAGTCCTAAAACAAGCAGGGCCATATTTTTGAAAATCAGAGAGGAAACTGCTGTTCTGGCTAGTCCCTCCTGAAACTTCTGTTGGGAAAGAGCATTTCAAAGGTCAGTTCCTTTAAAGCCAGTGCTTCTTAGACAAAGTCTGTTTCCAGAGAAATGTTTCACAGTTCTTGGCTCTCCTAGCAATCATAACTTTCCTAGTGCTTACTATGCCAAAAATATCCCATTGCATCAAGCTGGATTTAACTGTATCAAAATTCTTTATAGACTGCAATTATTAGTGCTCTGGCTATATACTGAAGATTTTTCCAGCCAAGTACACTTAGCCAGTGAAACCCTAAGGATTGGGCTATTTACAGTCAACCTAAGGTTTAGGCTTTGGGCACGTACCCAGGATAATGGGGTAGCAGGGATCAGAAAGACTTGGTGAAGGTGAGGTGAGGTAGAGCCAAGGGTCAGGCAAGCAAAACATCCATACAGCAAGTAGAGTCAGGCAGGAGGAGCATGGGAGGCTTTGAACAAGGCAGAGAACAGTGCTGAAAGAGACCCAGAGCTTAGATCCAGATTGATACAAGGGTCTGGAGTAAAGACAGAGCAGTACTGGCTCTGCGCTGGTCTGCCTGCCTCTGCTTTGGAAAAGCTCTCCCCCCCAGCCAAGGGTGGTACCTACATCTCCAGCAACCGCTGCGGGCACTGGGTAGTGGCCGCCCTTCTGGAGCTTTCAGGAAGTAAGTTTGGAACAGATCAGGGGAAATTGTAGAATAACAGCCTCCACGAGCACAGCCTGGTGTAACTCCATTAGAGTAAAGGGAAAAGAGCCACCAGAGGCAAGTCTGGTCCTCTTTTTTTGATGGGCTACATCCTTGACTAACTGGTATCTGATGGCTGAAATTTCCAGGTATTTCAAGTGATCTGTTAAACTTTGCATTAGTGGCTAGTAATCTCTGTTCACCAAATCACTACGGATGCAGCTAGCCATATTTTGGCATTGCGATAAGGAGTTTCAGAGTGTCCCGCTTGATCTTACGTCATAATGCTTTCCATGGCAGTGCTAGGCACATGCTAAGGATCTAAACACAATCTTTTCTGAGGTTTTTTTTCCAGAGGGAGCTTTATATTCTTATTATATTCTTATTATTATTTTCTAAGAAAAACTATTAAAATTGCAGGAAAAATTCAGTATTTTCCCCTGGAAAGGTTATAAAATTAAAGTAAGAAAAACCATTCTTCCATTTCCTTTTCTTGTTTGAGTAATCAGCCTTGAAAAGCTTGAAATTAATAAAAAATGAAAGTCTGACAGATTGTGTTTTCAGCTCAGATGGGTTTATCTGATTCCCACAATAATTTTACAAATTAGATTTCTCTGTGTATCTCTGCGAGGACACAGTTTCATAATGATGATAGAAGTACTCCTGAGTTGATTTCAAAACAAGATCAAGCTCAGTACTGAAAAGCATCTGAGAGGCTGTTACAGCTCAGTTTGCAGGTAGGGAGAAATATTTTTTAAAAGACTCTACCCGTTTCTTACATTATTTTTTTTGTGAAAAGGCAATGAGCTTGAGGCATCATACAACAGTATGATGTTGTTAAGACACAGTTTTAGGAAGCTCTAATTGTAGTTTTCCTTCAAGCTTACATTCTTGCTCAGTGGTATTCCAGAAGTTTAGAAAAAGTATTGTGCATTGAATCTGTGTTAAGTCTTTGGCATTGGCGGGAGTATTTGATGTTTTAATCTTGTAGACAGCAATGAGTGAATTGTGTTAATTAGCACTACAGCTACCCAGCCTCAGTGGTAGCAATAATGTTTCTTAAGAAAAATGTCTTTTAAAAGGTATCTTTTATACATTGAATGCATGAATTTATCCTCTTAAAATATTTATAATAGAGGGATTGTGTAACTACACTATTTGAGATAGGTTTGAAAGGAGGACCGAGCCCTGTGGTATGTGGAGTGAGTAATTAGCCCTCTGGTGAGAAGGGGCAGAAAGCTCTTTTGTGTTTTCCTGTCCAACTGCCAGCAGCAACATGGTTCAAAGTAAAGGCAGTTTAAGGAAAAGTCCGCTGAATTCTGCAGGGTTCACTCTCGTGCATTGGATGAAGTTTTAAGAGCACGTACAACAATAGACTTGCATGGTGTTAAGAATTTAGAAATTCGTTCCCTCAGAAACCAAAGAAAAATCCAAGTGTCAAAAAATATGTCACTCTTTCCTAATATCTTCCGTATCATCCCCATCATTCAGCGTAGCACTAAACAGTTCTAATACCTATGTGACAAGAGAGAGGTAACTCCACATTTTCTTCTTCAGATGGACTTGTAATCAAAGGGGGTTCCTACCAGCATGCCCTGTTGTGCATGGGGTATACATGCCTTGTGAAATTTTCAGTGCTCTGTGGGTTTGCACTTTGTGGCTGTAGGGGCTGTTTTCCTGGTGCTATGCAGAAGGCTACAAGAGTCTCATATTTTCTTGAAAAAGCACTATTGTTCCTGAAATAGATTTAATAGCCATTTGTTCTCACCACCTTCAGAGCGCCCATGCCCTACATTCAGACATTTCCTCCTCCTTTCTTCATCTGGTCATGGGTTATTAAGTGATGACTGGGGAACAGTGGGTGACATGTACAAAAAGCAGTTAATTATCCTTAAAAGTGCTGTTGTCAGAAGAACATCCAGCTGACTGAGAGCATGTCCAAATTCAGTTTCTTTTATTTGTCAGTGCCACCAGACTGAATTTGTGCAAGTGAATAGTTGATTGACAACATTCAGCCCGGTGGCGTGCTGTACATTAGAAAAGCTTAAAGTTTCCTACGACTGAAACTTTGCTATCTTAGCAGTATTTGGAGCCTTAAAGGAGAGACATTGGAGCCACAGGCAGCATCAATGTCATGTGAATTAGACTCCTCGAGAACCGTTGCTTATGTCCATCGACCACAGAATTTGTTACCCTTCTTCTTGTAAATGGACCCAAGCAGTATGAGTAGGAAACCTTTGACGTCTGAGATACAAAAAAAGGGGTGAAACTTTTTACCAGTCATTGGCAAAATAATCTCTTGCTTGAGGATTTTATTTGGCTTGCCAGACTAGAAAATGTAGCCAGCTGTGTAGCCAAGGGTGAATAAACGACTACCCTTGTGTCCCTATTGAATGGCAGCAGAGACAGGAGAAAGGCTGAGATGCTCTCCCTGTGTTCTTCTACAGTAAAAATAGGAATATCTCTGATATTGAAAACAAACAGCTAATTATCTGTTGCTGTCTTGTTTACTTTTGTATTCCTACCACTGTTAATGTGCTTTTACTGAAGAAGGAATTCACATCTCCCAAACTATACCATTAATTTTACGTAGGTGAATTAATTTACTTTAATTGTGATTTTTAAGATTTTGTGATTCACACTGTACACAACATAATACAAAAGAGCCACAGTTTTGACTGTTGGTGATAAGACATGGCAATGACTTGTGAAAGCTGGAAATCTAGAAGAATTTCTTGTGTTAAATTAAATGCAAAATCTGCAACAAAACAAAAAGCCCCTGGAAAATCGCGTATTCGGGTATCATTATCCCTGACTAGGACGGGAATACTGGATATGATATTGAATTTTCTACTTAAGCATTTCTTCTGGTCATGTTTTTCTCTTCCACATTCCCTTCTGTTATAAAATCTTTCTGCTTGAGGAACATACTATTCTACAGACCAGGTAAAAAAAAAAAAACCAAAAAAGATTGTGACTGCAGGAGGCACTGTTTTGACAGAAGCAGATAAAGATAAGCCATGCTGCTGATTCGTGTAAGAGTGGTGAACATCTTGGATTAACCATTCTTTAAATGTCGTTGCTTGTTTCAGGACAAATGAAGGTATTAGCTTCTTACTGCTTAAGTAGTTGTGTTAAGGTAATAATGGTGGACAACTCTGATAGCAGCGGCTTTTACTCTTTCACTCTGCCGTGAGTGATTCTCAGTTGGTTTATTGTGCTACATTTTCATTCTTGTTGTCATATCTCACCAGAAGTTCTACTGGAGATATTCTGTACTGTAAAATACTCTTTTGAGAAAATGAAATATGAGCACATTGGATATTTAAATTGGATATTTAAAGGGAAAATAAAGCATCCTTGATTGTTGAGCTTGAAATATTTGGGCTTGGAAGAAAAAAATAAATCAAATGGGCTTCGAGTAAGGTTGAAGAGTTTTATTATGACAAAATAATGGTATCACACTATTTTATAATAGCCATTCATTTGCATTATAGAACACAGTCTTTTGACCCTTATTAAAAAATACAGTTTCAGAAAGACTTTTTTTATATTTTCAAATAAAATTTTGCCTCCTATGACATTGTGTTAATGGACGATTACCTTCCTGCTTAATTTTTTCCAAAATAGGGATTAAATTTTAGGAAATTTTAGGATTTTATTGCAAAAGTTCCTGCCTATTAACGATGAATACATCTTGTATAAATAGGAAATTCACTCAGTTGCAACACAATAGGGAGCATAAGTAGAGCTTTTGCTGTATAAGTGCTGCTTCTGCTTAATTCACTTCTTAAAGGTAAAAAAGCTTTGTATGTCTTGGTGCTGTGCTTCATTTTTGTTATAACTGCAGTAGAATCACAAAGAAATAAATCTTGAGAAGTTCAATAGAGTAGTGATTTCTTGATCACTTTTCCAACTGAAGTTCTTTGCTGTAACACCAGGCTGCAACACTGAAGTTTGAGGTGCTTAAGCTTCAGGTGAACAGAAAGGAGCACTGAAGAAACTATTCCTGGAAATGTTGAAGCTCCTGTTTTTGCGTTACAAATGTCAGGAAAATATGTATTTGAGGACTTTATGCACAGATAGCAAAAGGAAAAGATGTTCAGTACTTCTGGGAGTTCTCACTCGGGGAAACTCCAGTAGTGCTATAGGATATTTGTGTTTGTGTTGTGGAAGTGCTCCCATGCATTAAGCGAAAATTGACCATTGAGAGAAGTGTTTTTCTTCTCTACAGTGCAACCAGCTAACGCTGCTTGCAAGTTATCCAAAACTGCGCACCCATTCAGCTAGACAAGAAAATAAATTGTGAATTAATTCCAGGGGATATACAAGTAACAGTAGTCATTTACTTTTAAGCACAGGAAAATAGTGCTTTTGTGCCTGTTGGGTGTTGTCCTCACCCCCAACTCTATCAACTGCTGTGAAGAGGTACACCCTGTTGTTCAGCTCTATGCTGTGTAGCATCTCTAGAAATACTCTGCTATCACTGTCTCACATTAGCAGTGGGAGGTGGAATCACAGATCCTGAGGTGACATGGTCAGTGCTGCCAAGGATGGTTGTGCCTGAGCTGGGAACAGAAATCAGATCATGTGTTGTCCTGCATATAATACCAGTTCTTGCCATGCAGAGGATTTGGTCTAGCAAATGGTCCTACAGAGTGTTGCCATAGTCCTGTGTCCACTTGGTTGGTGTTTCTACATGTCAGTAAATTCTCTGTGCTGCAGTTAAATATTCACTGATACTTACTATGACAGTACTTGCAATGGCAGGTGTACTTAGAAGTATGGGAGATGTTTTTTCTGTCCAGGAACTGTATGTGATTTAGGAAAAGGGAAAGAAGAAATGTTTCAAGTCACCATTTGATCCCTGCAATAGTTACTTACATCCAGTTTAGGTTGCAGAAGAGTGGCTGTTTCCTTGGCAGTTTTCACAAGGACTAGAACAGTGGCAATGAAAGGCTGTCTATAAAGTGCTTATTGCCACACGATTTCAGACTTTCATGTTAAGTTTTAAGATAAGAGTAGTTTTGCATATTTGCTTCAACAGGCCTTTCATCTGTAATAATAGTAATACTTAGCACTTTCCAGCTTCAAAGTGCCTTACAAATGATAATTCCACAACACCCCAATGATACAGTGAGTATTTTATTTGCCCAAGGCAACGAAGTGAGTGACTGTCAGCACTAGGATTACAATAAAAAGGAGAAGGGTAAGTATGGAGAGGAATGTTTTTCAGGGAAACCTTACAACTGCCCTGTATTACATGGGAACTTTTTCCTTTGCCTTTTCCAAGATGCACATTTAAATACTGAAATGCTGAAAGCATCAGCACAAAACTGAGAGAGAAGATCTCGAGTTTGTGTTTGTTCATGGACTTCTCACCTTCTGCACGTCGTTGCACACGGAGATTTGATTCTCTTCCATCTGACCTCAGCATCAGTCTTAAACAACCAGACCTGGGTAGATGTGTCTTTTGGGGAGGGAAGCGTGAAATCTAGTGCTTGAGATTATTTAATGCACTGAAAACCGTGTAATATTGCATGCCCTTAGGGTAACTCGGTCTAAAAGTCAGAAACGAAATGCAGTTCCCTTGGCAGTGCCCGGGATTTTCAGTTTGTGCTTGTGTCTTCAGAGGGCAGCAAAGAGCTGCGGTTGGAAACCTCTGCAGCAGGCACCCGGCGGGAGCTGCTTGGTCGGCGAGAATAGCTTCGAAATAACATCGTGAAGCCTTTTCAGAGCCTGCCTCAGTTTTCTGACTCCAGGTATAATGACAGGGGGTTTTTTGTGGGTAGCGTTAGGTGATGAGACGGGATGGTCAGTACTGACAACTTGACCACAGGCAAAGGATGTTACCAAATCAAGACAAAGTCTCATAACTGCAACCTCAGCTCAGTTTATCAGTCTCAGTGCCTCCAGGTAATTTAAGATATTAAAAACAGGATTTTTATTAAACCTCTGGAAACCTATTCATCGTCAAATCCATTGCCCTGAAAGAGCAGACTGGATACGTATCCCAGGCAGACTTAGCAGACATTAGGCTGAAATTCACTGCTTTCATTACTGTTCAGAAGGAAACCCTGCTCCCCCGTGCACAGGTATTGCGGGAGGCTGATATACTGCTGCAGGGGTGAGGAGTCTTTTGCAAAGTGAGGGAAGGATGGTGAGCTATGGGATATTTGGAGGGCAAAGCCTTAAACATCCTGGCATTAAAGAAAGGCGGGAAAGATGATGGGTGCCAGTCCACTTTCCAGTAGACTCAGCAGCACTGACTCCTTTAGAGCAGAGATGTAATAACAGTAGGACATTACTGTGAAGTCCAGACTCTTACACCGGAACTTTCCCTCATACTCTTCATTATTCCCAGCTGTCTGGCTTAAATCCAAATTTTGGCCCCAGTGATGTCAGTGAGAATTTTGCCACTAATTTCACTAAAGCTAATGTCTGAGGTTCAGTAAGGGCACTTCTGCTCATTTCCTGTGTTCTGGTGTGGTGATGTGTTGTGTTCACAGCCGCCTCTGATTACCAGCTTGTACATTCTGTGATGTGTAACTATGCCTGCTAGTCTGAATGAACCCCAGGCTTCTACCTGTTGTATTTTTCTCATGTTCCAGGACCTAAAAAAGGCTTTGTTTTTAATGTGGTGTGCCACTCATGCACTTTGATTTTTTGGTGTAGATGAAACAGGCTAAGTGCTGACCCTGACTTCGTGCATTGACTAGGATTGATTTCCATCACATCTTTCTTGAAAGCAGGAATTTATATCCTCCTCTCGGTGGAAATTCACTGAAAGTGTAATCACTGGGATCTTATCTATGTGTAGGAATATCTGATAGGATGGTAAAGAAGACGGAGTCAGACTCTGCACAGTGACAGAACAGGAGATGAGAGGCAGAAATTAACATGTAGGAAAGTCCATTTATGCGTAAGAAATAACTTTTTTTTTAACTCTTGGTGTGGACAAGCACTTGACACAGGTAGCTCAAACAGGTTGTGGAATCACTATTCTTGAAGATACCCAAAAGCTGGACATCACCCAGAGCAACCTGCTCTAGGTGACTCTGATTTGAGCAGGAGGACTGGATGGGAGGATCGCTGGAAGTCCCTGCCAATCTCAACCGTTCTGTCATTCCCCACCCAGTTCTTATTGTAAGCTGACTGAAAATGATCAATGGTTATGTAAATCCAGTAAAAGATGCATGAAATGGTTATTTAAATGTAAAAATTAACACTTGTTTTACATTTGATTTGTTTCCGTAAGTCTTAAAAATTAATACAGTATTTAATAAAAACATATAATACAGTATCTGTTTAAAAGATTATCTCCTTTTTCTGCTGTCTAATTTGCATAGAGAAGATTTTTTTCTAATGTCTGCCATACTGTATAAATGTTCTTTTCATATTCCATTTGATAATCTTCCTCCCATTGTAAAGTTTTTGGACTTCAAATGTCGTTTGAAAGTCCTGAGCACAAATAAAACATGGATCATAGCTGAAACGTGCCAAAGAAGTAAAAAAAATGGGCATGCATTTTCTTACTCTCTGTTTTATAAATGTGGTGACATTTCAACTAAGAAGTAAAATACAGCTTTTACTGAACTGTGGAAAAGTAATGGCTAAATTTTTGGTACTCTTAACTGGACATTCCTGAAAGTCAAAGCATGAAGTTCTTACATCAGTCTTACAGCCTCCATGCTGTTGTGTGAGAGCTTTCCTAGTCAAGAAACAACATCAAAAATAGTAATAAAAAAAAAACCCAAAAACAAACCTGAAGCTGTGTTGAACATTCAAAGAGTATCTGGCAGAGAGGAGCAAAAACAATTCACAAACAGTTACACCATGCTGTTTGGCTTGCGTCAGAAAAAATTTTCAGGTGAGCTCTTTAGTAATCTCATGTCATATTAATCATTCTTAGATGTTGGGTCTATCATTTGCTAATAATCTCCAGCAAACGTTAGTGTTTTACTCTTGGAAGCAATTACTTCTGAGTAATTGAAGACTGTTTTCATGTTCTATCTCTTCATTAGTCATCTTATTTTTAGACTGAACTACCCTGATTTATTGTTGGTTTGGGGTTCGCTCTGTTTATTCGTACTGCTGCCATGTGGACTCTGTCCAGTGGTTAACATCTCTCTTGATGTATGGACATACACCAGTCACACTTTCTGCCAGCTAGCAGAGAGACTGCTACAATGATTTGGAGTTGCAGATTTGAAACAGATGCAGATTTTTCAACACAGAACTTTCCTACGGGCTGCTCCCTATCTGAGCCTTCTTAACTTTGAGGCTTTTCAAGTCTTTAAGCTGGAAATCATACCCTGGCCCTTGAGGTGCACATTTGTTTGGTGGGGAGGAGAAGCTGCTCTTCTGAGTCCCTAAGGAGTTAATGTACTGTACCAGATACTGGCTAATGCTATCACAGCAGTCCAGTTGTGACGATTTACCTGGGCTGAATGACCGACAGGAGATGTCTGATGCTCTCCTTCTAGTACAATGTTTGCCATTTCTACAACAGCCTGAGAAGTTTGACATATTTGACTGGTAGATGATAGAACTGTTGAAATCCATGGGTACTTTTGTACTATCAAACCAGTTGTTTCTCATCCTGTATATAAGGATATATATAGTAAGGAACTCTGTTCCTCATCAGAGTTCATTTTCCTGCTTAGAGTCCCCTGTCCCCATCCCCTGTGTTCGTCTGGAGTGGCAGCATTTTTTTTTTAAAAGTGTGTTTCCAATTTGTCAAGATTTTATTATGCTCTTCAGGGTACTGGCAGTTCCTCCCAGCTTGATGCCCTTCTGAAGGTTTACTCTCTATTCTGTTACCCAGGTCCTTGCTGCTTCTGACAGTTGCTGTTTTTAGGTAATGAAGAGGAATAATGTTGAATGAAGAATATTCACCCATCCATAATTTTCTATGTATGGAAAGTGTATAGAGATAGAAACCATCTGCTATCTGTGTAATTGTCCTTTCTTCTTCATCCATATTTCTATCTTAAATACCTGAGTAGTATTACTGTGAGCCTCTTATTTATGTTCAAGTCTATTACTGGAAGTGGAAATTTCTGATCTGAAGGATGGTGGGTAGATCCGTAATTATATGATGTGAAAGTTTTTATACATCTTGTTGATCTGTAGAGCCACAGAAGTGCCTATATTGTTGTTGCTTGTTAGGAGAAGAAAAGGCAGGAGAGAACTGGGGGTGCGTGACCCCCTGGCGTACCTGTGACGGTGTGTCACATTCCTGCCGGGGAGGGGTATATGAGAGGGGGTAAATCTGTTGCCTCTCTGGGCAGGCAGGACAGCCTGATCTCATTAGCTTCAGTTGTGAGACAGAAGAGTAAAGAAATTAGACAGCAGAGAGAGAGAAGTAGGTGATGGATAATACGTCTTAAATTGAAACCTTCTTTTAAACACCAACCTGGGAGCAAAATTGTTATGTTGTTAATCTGAATACAGAAGACAAGTCAGGAAATGAGTGGGTTAGGTTTGCAGATATCTGTGGTTTTGTTTGTGTTGACAGTGATGTTTAAATTTTAGCTAATCACAGTTCCCTATGTTTGTCTTTGTTTGTTTGAAAATAGCTCAAATTTAATGAATTGCAACACCTGAAATATGCTTAAAGGAAATCATTACGGAGTGAGACACTGTATTGAGAAAACCAACCCAAACCTTCCTCTGTGCTTATTCTTACCCTGCAGAATAAAAATGAATTGAAGATGAAGGGTCCCAGAAGAAAGAAACTTGGAGGCCTTAGAGAAGGATAACTTTGTATACTCTGTGTTCTGAATGAATGCTGTTTTTCAAGTGACCTCTAGACTCCCTCAAAAAATTGCTTTGACCCTTGTGATGAGCAGGAGGAAAAAATTTATGACCAAGAAACAGCTAAGAAACCACAGGAGAATAGACATTAATGAAATAAGCATTGCTTCAATCTCAGAGCAAACCTTTTTTTTTCCCCCCCGCCTTGTTTAATGCTGCATAAAGTACCATTAAATCTCCCTCTAGGCTTTAGGAGTCCAACTTTGTAGGTGATGGATCTCAGGCATTGGTAGGTAGTCAAGGACTGGTGAAAATTAATGTCTTTGGAGAGTTCAGAGGAGAGACTATGCCCTGAGGACACAACAAGAAAAAGCTAGTCACTGTCTAAGTTTAGTACCTACAAATTTGGAGCCAGCTATGTTTTCCTGGCCTTCAGATATATCTCTAGTACCACTGGTTTGCCAGCACTGAATGCCAGAAGGCTCTGCAGCTAGGTGTTTCCTGTGATGTCTTAATTACGTTTTTTTCCTTCTTGACAGGATACGACAAAAATCACAAGCATGCATTTTTAAATGTAATATTAAAAGGAAAGAAGACAGTCACCAAAGCTTTTCCAGTGACTAATGTTGTGTAAATACTGTCATGGTACAGTTGGATTTATTTTTAATTGTTAGGCCAGCCTGGGGAAGTGCTGTCAGAGGGCAGTGATAGGCTGTCCATTGCTCGTTTGAGCATAACAAAGGGCTTGACTTGGAGCGAGTTGCAATGCAGACAAAGTATTGTCTGGGTTTATGCTGCCTTGCTGATTCTCCAGCAGCAGAAATGTAATCTAGAGCTGCAATGGAATTTAATACTAGGGCAGATCCCTGAGGAGCAGTAACTCAACTATACATTTCTCAAATTTACCATAATCTTCCATTTTATTGTTTTGATATGGTTTTGACCAGTTAGGAAATAACAATACTGCTCTGTCAGAGATGTTGCTGTCATTGGTCTGTTCCTGCCTTTACTTTGTATTTTCCTTAAATCAGACTTTGTTTTCTTCCGAGAAGTGTCTCATTGTATTCAAATTAGCATTAGACCCAAGAGAATCTTACGATTTTTGTCCTGTATGGATTTGTTCACATTGTGTTGTTTTAGGTTTTCAGGGGATTACACATATGGAAACGCTGTTAAAACCAAATTATAATAAGCTAAGTTGGAATAAATAACTTGCACAAAGTATATCTTATTGTATTGTCTTGCATACAATATGTTGTCTTGTCTTACCCTCTACTACAGTAGTTCTGCTTTTGTAAACCCACTGTTCAGTCTGACTCAGTGTTGCTGCATTTCAGAAGTAGATGTGCACGAAGATGCTGGTGATTTTTTCTGTTGCATAGCTGAGACAGATTGCTGCAATTATGAAAGGAGTTTATTCTGTTTGTTTGAAGGAAACAATGACACACAGGAGTAGCTTATGTTGAGACAGACTGATGTTTGGGGAGAGGAGTTACAGCAACCTGAATAATTCTGCAAACTGAGAGATCAAGAAATAGTCGGTATGTGACATCTGGAGCATGACTCTGTTGCACACATATGGACACCTAATGCCAGTTTAGATGTCCTGAGATATCTGAGGCATCTGCAGAGGGTGCATTGATACGGCACAGGAGCCAATGGAGACCTGTGCTGTTCCGGAAGGGAACCTTGGTGGCCAGGTGTCCAAGAATCATCTGAAATAGCCCCAGATATCTTCTTTCTGGTAGGCAGTTAAAAACTGTCCCTGTACTCTAAGTTAGCACAACAGTCTTGCAGGGAGAGGTGGATCTCAGAGGCTTTGCTGTCTTTATTTCAATTCGTTCTCCCTGCATTCTACTGCCCCATTTTAGGTGGGGTTTTTTTGCTTGCTCGTTTGGTGGGGTTTTGATTGGGAGTTTTTTTCCCCATGGAAGTAATTTGGAAGGGAATACTTTCAGAAAATTTGAAATTTAGGCTGGTGTTATGTATGTGTTTATAAATAGATTATAATAAATTTTAGGATCCTAAATATGGGCTCTTAAACCCACATCTTTAAGCTCGTGCCCACACCCTGGCTGCAGAGGTGATGTGCAGCTGCAGGCAGGAGAGTCCAGCACGGGGAACGTAGCGGTGACTGCAGCAGCTGTGGGTGCAGAGATAGCGGGAGAGCCAAACTCCTCTCAAGCTCACTGATTTTGGAGGATTACTGTGGCATAAGCTGTATTTAGTGTCTAAAGGAGCTATGCCGTATTTCATTCAAATCTCTGTCAGATGAAATCTTCTTCTCAGCCAGGCTTACGTACATACGTTTCAAATGCTTTGGACCAACAAGAACCAAAAAAAAAATCCAGAACTTTATTCTCAGGGTCTAGATGAGGAATGAAGGTCCTGAAACCACACTGGACAACGTCAATCTTCTTTTGCACTAGGAAGAAGTCACGGAATAGTGTCTAGTCTGGTGCCCACAAATAGTACGTAGTATCTGGGTGGCAGAACCATTTTGAGCAGATGGGGAAAGGTTGCAAACCCAGAGGAGGCAGATATGCAGAATTATTTTAACTGTACCTTTTGAACCAATTTGGAAGTTCCCGGGGATTCTGGATGGGAACATAGCAAATATTGGCACTCCTTGCAGAGCACCAGGATGTTCTCACGGTGTGAAGGAGATCCCTATGCAGCTGTTAAAATATTAGAATTTAAAATGTTAATGTGTTTAATTCAGGAAATTCAAAGAAGGTTGAAAATGTCATGTACAACTTCTTTTTCATTATTCCTAGTCAGAGCTATCCAACACATCGTTGCAGATGTTTTAGTGAGTGTCAGCTCTAATCCCCCTGAGAGAAGGCAGTTCTCATTTTTTAAAGGAACAGAATGGCAGAAAGGCTAAAATATTATTGTTCAGAGGATTAGGTGAGGACGATCTGTTATTTGAGGCTCTGTATACATATAATAAGTGTCTGTTCATAAAATGACAAATGATCAAGGTAGCTTCTCCTTCATCTGAGAACCCCTCATTTGAGAAACAGTTACTCCATGTACTCTTCTTGTCATCTGGAAGTAAGTAGCAAGATGTGCTCACTAATCTGCTTCCATGGCAAAAGGAAGATACAGTATGTTAGTTTAAACCTTAGTGGAACCTCCTGTTCATGGTTGGCTGTAAACACGCGCAGAGTGGCTTGAGCTGACAGACAGTAGCTTGGCTAACCTCTGTAACTAGATGGTGGGCTTTCAGCCCGGAGAGGAACGTAGGGCTGCCGTCCTCCTCGTCTGTGCGGGGAGCTGAGGGAGCCTGTGGGAGAGCCTGGAGAGCGGCCCCTGTCTGGTGGTTCCCAGCCAAGGTCACCATCCACCAAAGATCTCCTGTAGTTTGCACAATCTGAAAAATCACTAAAAACTTTTGTAAAGATTTTGGTTTTCAACATTAGCAGTGGAAATGACAGGATGCATTTTTCATGAAGTCTAGAACTTAAATATCTTGCAGTAAGCTCAGAGAAGTGTAATGAAAATCAAAATACATTCTCTAATAAAACTAGTAATGTGGTGTTAAAGTCTATTTTTATTATCCCTTAAATTTCTTTCCCTTTAGTCTCGTATATAAGATGATTAATCTATTTGCATGAGCCACCTGATTCTGCTCAAGTAAATATTTTCGTATCTGTGAGTGAGATTAAATACGCCGTACATACTGGAGTATGTTCCTGTGGCGCAATTGTATTTTCTGTGAAGACATTGTCACAGTCTTTCTTCCCAGAAGTTGTAGAGGATTGTCACAGTTTTGAAAACCTTATTTTTTTTTTCAGACACATTTTTGCATAACAAGTTAGAAATATAAAGACAGTTTCATGAGAAAAGCATGTGTGTGCCCTAATGCTAACAATTTTATCCTTTTTTCCCACTTAGACTTACTTCATTCAGTACTTTAGTCAAGCACCTTTTTATAAGTCTACCATTTCATGATTTTTATTTGGACGATAAAGTAGTATTAAGCATTTGCAGTAGCTAGCTTTTCATTTTTTTACTAGTAACTGCAGTTGTAATATTAGAAAGTTGGCGTCTATCCACAGGTTATCTACAGCTATCTACAAGTTTCCTTCTGTTCATAAAAGTACTGGGAAAAATACAAAGAAAATATTCACAGACATTTTCTCAAATGGAAGTAGAGCATGTAATTTGACCTCAGCCATGCCTCTATTGTGATAACACCACATAAATGTTCTAGCGCAAAAGTTAAACATGGAGATGTGCCTTCGCTCAAGTTCTGGTCTTTAAAATTATTAATTCTCAGATAAAATGACCTAGCCTGGACTCCCATTACTCATCCTGTTACCTAATCTAATGCAGAAGATGTGAACCTCACTAGTTAACCTGTGCTGAGCTGCATGCCGGGAGCAGCCCATGATTCATCAAGTTAGAAGCGTGTGCCCAACATGTAACTTCAGCAGGGACCTCTACCCTTACTCTTGATTGCATTTTAATTTTAAGGGACATGGAAATCATAGACAAGATCTGTATTTCGCATAACTTGTATAGGTGCAACAAGATGGGTAAGAAGAATGTTGTCTTCTCTAGCTCCTGATGATGATTTGCTCCTTATTGTGTGTTTAGCAACATTCTTTAAGATTTTGCAAACAAGTTAGTGGAGCTGATCGGTTTGTTGACGTGGTTAATCTGATGTCTTTAAATATAAAGTAATTCAGCTGATGTATTTTGAAAATTTAAAACAAATCTTTGCTACTCCTCGTAAAATAGTCAGTTATCAGTGCTTCTGGCTGTGGGAAAGGGCTGCAGAAAACAGAGCAAAATTCTTGCCTGCTTACCTTGAAATTAGTTGCACATTAATTACATGCACAAATTAAGTGCACAAAGTCTTGGTTTCTCCCTTCCTTTCTCTTTCCCTGTCATTATTTTTATCATTATATTGCACCTCCCTTGGCTCTGTAATCCCCTGAAACATTTCACAGTCCTGATTTTCACATTCCAGCTCTACATTTTGCCTGTGCCCAGTCAGCTTTGTGTTCTTCATAATCTTTTCTTCTTTCATGCACATGTCTTTATCTCTCCACATCCCCTTATCTGTCCCCTCTCAAATCTCCTTATCCTAGATCCAGAATATGCCCTACCCTTACTTATGCTCCAATCCCATTGCCTTTGCTTTGCTGATGCATATGTCTTTCAGTTGCTCAGCCCTACATATACGTTGGATGTTTATCCCTTCCGATTGCTTTTTCTCTGCTGCAACTGTTTCTGCCCCTCTTTTGGTGTAGTATGGTCAGGAAAGCTTGAATATCTAGGGAATATCTATTAGTATCAATGCAAAAATCCCTTTTTTTTCCACTTCCTACTCTGTGATCAAACTAATGTGCTGTCCATCACCACAGAAAGCTGAAGAAAGACTGGCTGTAATGTTTGCTGCAATAAATCTGCAGTAGTCCTAACTCAAAGCTGGGTCCATAAAACCTATGAAAAATTTCAATTATCCATATAGTAGGAGTTGGATCATGTCTGTTATTAATGTTGCCTTCATTCACTAGCTGTAGACCATGAAAGTTCATAAGGACACTAAAAGAACTTAGATCTTCTGAGCACAATCCCTTAAGTAGCCTAAAAATCTCACTGTCCATACTAGAAGTAATATTCTTTGCTATGTACAACACACTGTAGTTACAGGTTTATGTGGAGTGACCTCAGCAAGAGTTCCAACCTAGGATCTCCCAAACTGCTTCCACGGCTTGGAAATGTGACTTTACTTGGTACTGTAGTAGTCGTTGCGTCTTACATTCCATTAGTTCATGGACAGAAGTGACTATTTAACACACTGATGTGTGTCATAGAATCATTTAGGTTGGAAGAGACCATCAAGATCATCCTAGGCTTTTTGCTGATTTCTTTATTTACTCTACTTTGTTGAGTCTAGTCTGCTCCGGTTTTGAATAAGAATTACTGGGGGGGGGGTTGAGGGGGTTGTTAAAACTATATACCTTTTCTGAAAAA
>Ga0065711_1028856_pt1 | contig 38847 bp, 15 predicted proteins | sample Hoacrofraction12_FD_59098 | JGI IMG/M metagenome (GOLD analysis project Ga0065711, IMG submission 59098) | Hoatzin crop microbial communities from Cojedes, Venezuela - Epithelial fraction 12 v2 (version 2) | ecosystem: Host-associated > Birds > Digestive system > Esophagus > Crop | place...
AAGAGAAAAAGAAAGGGAAATAAAAGCAGAAAGTATTCTCTAAAACCCCAATTTTCCCTCATTTCATTCTATTTAAAATTTAAAGAAATTCTGTAAGCTTTACACACCAGGGAGGCCCTCAAGAAACAACACTTCTGTGTGTCACCTGACTTTATAGTCAGTCTCCTGAAAATCTGTTTATCTGTCTATCAGACTCTGCACAGAACAGTTTATTATTAGTAATTTTTGTAGACAAGACCAAAAAATGATGGAAATGACATGAAAAGATTTGCATTTATCAATCTGGTCACTACAGTTATCAAAGAACTAAGATAAAAAATGCGACATGAACTCCCTTTGTCTAACTGAGAGCCTTCCCTTTTGGGATTTACTGAAGCAAATACTGCCCACTTGCCAGACCTCCACACACTTGCTTTATTCAGCTATGATATCTGTGACCTAATATGAATGCAAAAAGTCAACAACTAATCTTCTTAAGGATGAAATTAAAACCACAAAAATTAAAAATTATTTTAAAAAAAAATCTTCACTGGTGTTGTGGTTTTGCCTCAATTTGCAACAAAAGAACCACGCAGTTACTCTCTCACTCCTTCCCTCTCCCCAGTGGGATGGGGAGGAGAATTGGAAGGAAAAAAAGGCAAAAACTTGTGGGTCGGGATAAGAACAGTTTAACAGAATGGCAAAAGGAGAAGAAAACATCAATAATACTGACAAAAAGCATATACAACATGCAGTGTTCTCACCACCCAATGCTCAGCTTGCTCCTGAGTAGCAAAAGGCCCTCCCTCAGCCAGCTTCCCACTTAAATACTGAGCATGACATCACATGGTATAGAATATCTCATTTGATTGGTGGTTTGGGTCAGCCCAGCCACCTTCTTGTGAAAATTAATTCTGTTCTAGCTGAACCCAGGACAACTGGCTAATTGTCAGCATTCTCATTTATGACTAGTTTTGAGAAAACAACAGTATCAATTCTAACTTGTTCTCAAAAGTCCTACAGTATCAATAAACCTCTTGTATCTTATTTCTGAAGATTCATAATATCAATGCAATCAAATCTGATTATCTGATTATTCCTTAAGTTTTTCTACCATATATTCATGTATTTTTCAAGTATTTGCAACTGTAGACAAAACAGAACACAGACAGCAATGCAAAATAGTTTAAAAATTATTTTAAGTAACCAACTAATTCATTTATAAATTATGTAAAGGGAGAAAATAAAGCAAAGTAAACCAAAGAATTTGCATTATGAATTCTATTTTTAACATGAACATGTGCAGATTGTTCATGCAAAAGATCGAAATTCATTACTGTTCAATAAAAAAATAACCTTATTAACACTTGAAAATGGTCTATAGGGTATCTAGATAATACCTTAAACGTAGCTTTTTGTATTTCATTTCTTGCTGTATTATCTGGGTTAGTAGAACACTCAAGAAAGAGAAAAACAAATAAGTACAATTATTAGTTTACACTAAAGACAGGGAGACCCACTGTGCATTATCTTAGGGAAGTAAGAGATGAATAAACCTGGCAAATAAGAAATATGCTGCTTCACAATGCTTTTACACAACATTATTGCTAATTACTTTGAAAATGTTTAATCAGACGTAAGCTAGAAAGGCAAGCATAAACACATAACCACAGGGTAGGCAAACACACAAATATGTGCCCACATACAAAGGCTCTGAAGAAACGATTTGGAAAGGAAGATTCTGTTACCGTCATCTATCATTCCAAGCTATGCATCCAGGCAGCAATCATCATAACTGCAGAAAGCACTGATAGGACAATTCACAGAGTTCCTTAGTGCTATGATTTTATCATAAAAGTACAATAAAACATCAGTCATCCAATCACAAATGAACTCAGAGGAGAGCCAACAACCAGAAATGAGACCCCAGAAAGCACATTCAGATGCTACAGGTTTCTGTCTAGTTTGACAGCATCCCATGGAATTTTGATTCCATTTCTAACACTAAGGTGTGATAGGCTCAGTGTTTTTAAACTGCTGCTCTGGTATAGAATCATAGAATTGTTTAGGTTGGAAAAGACCCTTAAGATCATCAAGTCCAACCGTTAACCTAACACTGCCAAGTCCACCACTAAACCATGACCCTAAGCAACACATCTACACGTTTTCTGAACGCCTCCAGGGATGGTGACTCCACCATTTCCCTGGGCAGCCTGTTCCAATGCTTCACAACTCTTTCAGTAAAGAAATTCTTCTTAATATCCAATCTAAACCTCCTCTGGCACTACCTGAGGCCATTTCCTCTCGTCCTATCACTCGTTCCTTGGGAAGAGAGACAACACCCACCTCACTACAGTCTCTTTCAGGTAGCTGTGGAGAGCAATAATGTCTCCCCTTATAACAGAATATATGACAGAACTAACATAGTACCATTATGTTACCAGTATCTGAAGTAATAATTTCTAAGAAAAAGAAATTTATACTCAGTGAGTCCATAATAGTTCAATCATTTTCATTGAACTTAGGTAAACCAAGTGTTAATCAAATTTCAAAATCTGGTGTTTGAGGCTACCACTTGGAAAGGTCTTGCACAAATATTTGCAAAGACCTCTGTGAACTCAACTAATTCAGTATCTTCAGCTTTCCAGTATAGCGTTAAGGTACAGGCATCTGCCAAGCAATTAGCTCTACAGCCCTGCTTTCTGCTCGGCTCTTCCGCCCTTCAACTTGTCCAGTAACGTTCACTTTACATGACTACTCCTTCATGTGCACAGATGCAGAAATAAATTCCATGTTTATCACTACATACCTATAAATAAATGCATGTATATCACCTGTCAGCTCAAAATAATCTTAAACTCTCTTTTCAAGCTGCTAATAATAACAACTTTTGTGGGGGAATCAAGTAACAGCAATAAGCCTTAACGCAGCATTTGTGGTCTCGCTTTATACAGCAGGTCTTTCACTCTGGATTGTTTTCAACATACATAGTACCATCAGCTGGCAGCTTCCCTGCCAGAAAATTATTAAAAGGTCATCCAAGTTTGAGACTGTGTTTCAACGCTCCACAGACACCAGCTAGTAGGGAGAAGCCACAGAGCAAGTTACAGGATGCAGAAGGAAATAACAGGATTATGCTGTGCTTCAGCCATCATCCCAGCAGCTTCAGAGGTAGTGCTGGCAGCCTCTGAGGTAGTTAGAGCAAAAGAAGCACCTACATCATTTTAGGACTATATGAGCACAGATTCGCTCAGAGAAAAAAAAAAAAAGAATCCAAATAAAACTGGATTATTGTCCTCGTAAGAAATACACTATGTATAACATACTTTCACAGAGAAAGAAAAAACAAAATTATGGCCTGATTTTGGTTTAATAAATTATATAAGTATTAATTTAATTAACATGCATTTTCTTCACAGTCATTTTATGAATAACTCTGGAAGGTAAAACAAGATTACTGAATCTTAATTAAAAATAAAAATCCAAATGAATTGCAGAAACATAATCAATACAAATTACATTATTTAAATTAAGCAAAAATTAATTAAAGGCACTCACATTTATTCTCTTTGGATCCAAAGCTTTTCCCATTCAAACTGTTTTGTAATAATTTTATAAGCAGCACAGCAGTCAATAAAATTTCACATTATTCCAAATCAGCCATTATGTTCTAAACAAATCAGTTTTATGAAATAAAATACTGATTCTGTCACATGTTAGAGTTTAGCAACAAAACCAGAGCAAGAAAAATCCACTTCACTCTCCACGCAGATTCTGTACATATGCACTACACTACCACTGCCCGTTTGTTTATGGCAACCCATGTTACACAAAGCAACTGAATGATTCTACTGAAGTTATCACCTCTATGCTCTTGCAGGACAAGCACTTGGTGAGTACACACCATAAGAGCTATCCCACAGAAAACACAAATCTGTCTGCAAAAATATATGTAGTATCTCTTTTAAAAGTTGCAGGGCCAAAAAGAGGCAGGAGACTCATTGGTAGCCATTATTAACACTAAAATTCTGTCTGAAATTGAATTAAAAGTTGCTTGCTTTTTAGAGACGCTGAATTATTCTAGCTGTCAACAATAGGACCTAAACATGCTCAGCATCTTCCAAAAGAAATAAAAATGTTTGGTTAGCCGCAGAAGCTTGTCAAAATACATCTATGCCAAAGTAGCTAACAAAAAAAAAAAAAAAAATCATTCTTCCATTACAAATTTAGCATTTAATTTATCCATGGGAAAAATGCTACAAGAACAGATTTTCTGGTATTTATTTCCACATTCTACCCCACACAAAGATGTGAAGTTAAAGAGCATGACATTTTTTGAAAGTTTTCCTCCTCTAAAAAAAAAGTCTCAATAAATTCTAATTGTCCTCCACCTAAAACAAAGACCTAATAATTTTGAATTATCAGATTCAATAACTACAACACTTATACCATGGAGGGGCAGCTTCTTTTAATAAGTCTGACAGACTAGGTCTGCAAGATCAAGGAACTAATAAACAAGTTTGTCAACACCACAAAAAAGAAGAGGGGAAAGCCATTCTGAAGTACAGCAGCGATGTTGCAGCCATAGCCCTCACAGGACCATGGAAGACTTTACTCTATTCCAGGCAGCAGACCCAAGACCCAATAAAAAGGAAGAAAAAGTGAAGATTTAAGAAGAGGTTGACACAATCTGAAGCATGTACAGAATGTCATTCTAAGCTGGTAAGCAAAGATAAAATAACACACATCTTATAACTCTCCATTAAGATAAACAGGAAATGCTCCCCAGGTTCTAACATGTACCAACAGTTTAAAAAAAAATTATGTTTGAAATGTGTGTCTTGGGGTGTTTCTGATATGTTTCCAAAACAAATATTGAGATAATTTTATTTTTTTATATACATATATATGCATGTGCCATACTGCTAATGGACTAACTGGTTAAGAGTTGGCAGACCTGTTTCCCTCCTGCAAGACGTGGTGTAGTGCTATACTTCAGCGGCCAAAGATCTACAGTACAAAGTGGTAAGGATTAAAACGCTTTTCTTAGATTCTTGCTTTCAGTGATTTGGCCATTAGAAATTGATTAATATCATTAATGAGCTTCCATCTTTTTATTCTTATACACCCTGTTTTTGTTGGAATCAAAACAAAGTATGTGAGGGAAAGGTCAGGAATATGGCAAAGCAAACCATCTACCTGTTCTGCTGATAATATCGCAATTATAAGCAAAGATGCTTTACTGAAATTCTCTAAGTTACAAATTGTACATCACCTCTTTGTTCGGATTTACTTATTAATGCTGACTCTTTCTGATCACTTTGTAAGCAGAAACGGGGAAAAAAAATCCAAATATGCAGTAATTTCCTAAAAAGACAACAGTGCTCCATAGTCTCTTTTACAGTATGCTCTAAACTGTTTTATTTACAAGATGTTCAGGATTTACAGATCACAAACACAAAAAACTTTAAAAGTGCCCTGTTTTCAAAACACTATCACCCCTCAGTCAAATCGTATATGAGGAGTTGCTGATGAGTGACTATTTTACATACGTGTGCATGAAACATTTTTACACTAGTATATAGCATTTTGGTTTTTTAAACAGATGATAGAGAACTGCTTGATAGCAATTACAAATAAACCAATGATTTTGAAAACTATCTTGAAAAGAAAGAACTCAATAAGAATGTTCTTAAAGTGATTTATAAACTTTCAATAGTGACAAGTAAACCACATACAATTTTTAACAGTTATTGCAAAGAGCATTATGGGAAGAAAAGCCCTGTAAGCATACCTGTGTCCGAGTCCCTAACCCCTAGCTACAAATATCAAACCTGCATGATTGTATACGATTCATTCGGAAAACTGTCTTGTCCAGAATTCGCTGTTACCTGCTTTGCCCAAAGCAAGAGAACATCTTCTACAACGTCAAGAACACTTTGCACAAGTAACAGTAACAGAACTCTCCCCCAGCTTCCTAAAACTGGAGCGACAGTAGAAATTGCATTTTCAAATTGGGAAGGCAGCATGTGCAAGAGAAAGAAGAAAGCTCTAGAGCAATAAAAATCTTAAATAAACCTATAAAAAAAGATCAAATCGACTGGGTTTGACAAATACAATTTTTGTGTGATTGCACTAGCTCTCTTGAAAGCAAATAGGGTTAGAGTATACCAAAAACTGAATAACTTCTGGAAAGTCAACAAATCAGAGATTAGCAAACAAATCAAAGAGAATTTGATCTATTTCCAATCAAAGACGCACACAAATTGCACACATTCTCTGAGCGCACCCACATTTTAAAGCCACATGGCCAGTAGCACTTTCTAAAAACCAGTAAGAATTTCCAAGTAATTCATTGAGTAGAGCAGCTGCTTCAGCCTGATCCGGGAGCACAAGTGCAGAATCACACAAACTCACCCAACAACTGACTTCCCCGAGACACACCGCTGATTTACCTTTTCAGCCTGCCCTACAAAAAGGTCAGATCCTGAAGCCAAACTCGGAAACACCCTGCTCAGTGTGGCTAGCTGCATGCAGATTAGTAGTTTAATAACAATTAGAAGGTGTAGACCTGTGGTGACCACGTAGTTAGGAATAGCAATAAAAGCACAGAAGGACCAATATCCAGCTACTGTTTTACGAAGGCACCAGCAATTACATTTCATTTAACTTATACAGACCTTTACTAACAACACAGGGCGGGGCTCAGCTGACAAATGGGTTCCTCGCTTCTGACCAAACTCAATGAAAAGTTGATTTTAAATGCGCTTGCTACAGTTTTAGAGAAGGCCTCAAGAATTTTCCTCCCCAGCTCTGGACCAAAACCAAACAGAGACAGACTTTAAAGGCACAACCACCTCAAATTTTCATTGTACTTTTGCACTAAAAAAATGCCTTGTATCTGGTCCTTGTATTGAATTCCAGCCTAAAACTTTAAAATCTTGTGTTTTTTACAATTTTTTTTTTCCAACAAAATACTTCTAATTTTGCACCAATTAAACTATTTCTCTTTTAACACCCTAGTTCTTTTTGCTCAGACTATTAAACAACACTTGAGACACTGCTTGTGAGTGATTAAATTTGTCATGTAGGCAAGTACTACTTTGGCATTAACCTGTTTGCACAGAGGTAAAAAACATTTATCCTCAACAGCCAACAGCAATCAAATAGCAAAAGAGGATTGGAATGGCAAGCACAGAAATTCCATTTGTATCTCCCTCAGTCCCTCAAGGCTCTCACTTTTCTCAGGGCCACACTTTCAGTGCCTCAGCAAGCTATGTCCATTTTTTCTGCACCATTCCTTCTCTCCCTATTTCATGCATCTTTTCCACAAACACTCTGACTCTGTTTTGGGTACAGGAATGTCTCCAGTTGAGGTGAAGATAGATTTAGTCATACCAAGTAGCTTAATATTGTCTTATCATTATTAGCAGCTCCTCTACCTTTAGTGGAGGGTATATTCCCCATCTCAAAATCTGAAATTCAGCCAAAACTACAATTTAACTGGGTTAGAATAAAAATCTAAAAATAAAATCCTGTGTCTTTTTTTCAGGAAATTACTTGAACATGTCAGCTTTCAGTTAAACCAGTGTCGCACCAAAGGTGACTCAGACTGTAAATGCCTGTATCACATCAAGCAAGAAGAAAATGCTCTTCCTCTTACTCCCTGCAAACTCTAGCACATGATGTTTTTCATCTTTTTCTCATTATCTCTTTGAGGCTATATTCCATGCAGGGCACCCTATTTCAATACCCATATTTTTTACTGTTCATTATTGTTTGTCACCCTGATGTTGTAACTGCTAAAAACGTAAGCAATTATTTATTTTTAAAATTGCCCAAGATTATTTTCCAGTCTGACATTTGTCATAATGTTGTTATTATTGCTTTAACAGTTTCTTTCATAACAAAAGAATTCTAGTAAATCCACCACCTCCAAGTAACTTGCTTTATAATCACAGACACAATAGGTAGTTCTATGCTGTGCAGACTTGAAGTGAGGTATCTGTGATTGTTTCACTGCCTTTCTTGAGCATTTTCTAGTAATGGTTAGACCCTACCTCACTGAAGTAAATAAGTCTCTTTTCTCTACCCAGAATGAAACATATACAAAAGAGTAACCCTGAGACCCATCCCTTATTCTTTTGTCTACTGTGACTCACTAAAAACACTCTTCCACTAAACCCAGCAAGCTCTAGCGCACTATTCCTTTATGCTTTTCTTATCACCCCTTTGCAATTATACTCGCATCTTAGATGGAACTGGAGATGAAGTGAGAACAGATAAGAGACTCGCTTAATTAAATGGGCTAAGGTAGCACTCTGTACAGTTCCTAACACATGGAATTTCTTCAGCAAAACTTCAACACAACATGAAGACGCATCTAATTAGATCTCACCTGCACAAGAAAGAAATCTAACTACAAAAACTTTTCCTCTTTTCTAAGGTTTCTACTATAGTAATTTAGATTTTATTTAATCAGAAATATCTGTAAGGACTTTTTCCAAAGTGTGTTATGTCTAGATTCCCTGAAGTCCCACTACCCACTGTGATAGCTATCCAGTAATGTCCACAGAACATCAACAGCATCACCTAAAAAACTGTTTCCTATTACACTGTAATTTTAATTCCAGCATTAAAACTGTTTAGCTCCTGTATTTCATCCACACATACATCTACAAGACACAGAAACCAACAAGTCACCTGATTTACAATAAAGTCATAGAATTATTTTTAACTTCAAACACATAAACACATTTGCCAAGGAATTAGCTCACAGCCTGTTTCAAAGATGTTCAATACCATCTATGTGTATTTTTTTTCTAAAATCTTGTCCAATCTTAGGTACCACAAAAGATTCTTATATCCTGATTAACAAATTAGTGACTGATACACTAAGCCAAGTATATCAACATCCTGTCATTACCTACACAAAAAAGGCAAAAGAACACAGAGAAGCGGATTTTGGAGGGGTTTTTTGATGGTATCTTCCCCTTTCTAAGTAAAATTTTTACAGTTTCTCTCGATTCATTTGAAACAGAAATAGACTTTTAAAAGGCATGAAAAAGAAACAAAGCAAAATTGAGTATCTGAATAACTCTACGTATACCACAGATTTATCCCCACAGCACTCATAATAATGAATCAGTATACCCAGACTTCTCTATCTTTCCTACATACTGTGATTGTTCTCAACACAGTTTGAAAAGGCCACCGAGGCACAGCATTTATAGTCCTGTATCAAGGTATTCAGAAGAAGCAACTGAAATAACTTAACTGCAATAGATTGGAACATCCACACATAAGCACAATGACACCAAGATAAAATAAGTATTTATTTTTCATTCAGATGTTTGCTGGATATTTCAAACCAGACTGCCTCCTAGCAGCAGACACTGTTCTAGCTCCCTGGAGCAATCCATCTTTTTATATATAGTTCCATAGATATATATTTGCAACAGAAACTTCAGGTGAAAAATTCTCCCCCAGAATCCCAAGCGTGTGGGATGTCACATGGCAAAGGTAAGATCACGTGATTTTGCTGTTAAGATCTACAAGTTAGTAGTTGATCTGATGAGGTTGCTCAACATGTAAGACGATATTACACACAGAGAACAAATAGAGAGTCTTAACTGAAGTTATTTGATTATATTAGTTATAAACTTACAAAAGAATGTAGCAACTTGTTTCACTCTAAGAATGTATGCAATGACTGGTCATGAACCATATGGAAATGCACTTTATCTAAAACATTAATACATAGTTTTCTTTGGTGTTATATTGTAACTGAATTAAGATATGACTATATATATCCTTGAAGAAAGACGACACTTTCAAGGCAATTGATTCTACCTTTTCTCCCAACAACTTGAAAGTAGTTCATGATTCAGGAAGAAAGACAAACCTTAAAAAGTGGATACAACCACACAAGCACTGAGGTCTTAATTCAACTTTTTTTGCTATAAAACACTTCGGAAAATTATTTCAAGGTATACTTCAACAACCCCATTTTTGCAAAGTATAGCAGTACGTTTTATTGTGGGTTTTCCTGAAATCAAACCAGTACAAGCTACACAACTGTACAGATTTACAACATTTAAGATTCTTTTCCAGAATTTTAAACCTTAAGACTTTTTTAACTAGTAGCACACAAACAAGTCCCACTCCCTCAAATAGCAAGCACAGTGGGGACACTAAACCAGCAGCTGAAGCATCTTCTCACATTCAGCTGCTGCTTCACATATCTGCTAGGCTACATAAGCTCATTTCTACTAAAAGTTAACATCTACACTTTATTTCTCCTGAGGTAGTTACCTCAGGATGTGCGTGTATCATTTACTCTTCCTCATTCATACAAGTTTTCTCTACTGCTTAGACTAAGTCAAGGATTTTGAATTGTGTATTTATATTTAGAGTGTTTTCTCTCAGATGAAGGCAGTAAACAAGCCATGTGCATTTCAAGCCTATCATACTGCTTTTCAACCTTTCTTCTTCATTTTTATATAATATTCCACAGAGTCTCAGAAAAACAGAGAGAAAATTGCAAATATGTGCTTATCTCCACAGTATGTTTGGCCTGAGCCAAACTAGTGAGTATAGTATCAACTGCAGGAGTGATTCACCTCCAGCACAAGTGAATACTGTAGAAGGTCCCAGTAGAAGATCCATAGGTTAACTGAGTGAAAATCATGTTCATACAACGCTTTATCTCTATACATAGAAGAGAGAAAAAAGAAAAAAAAGGAAAAAAGATAAAAGAAACCAGAAACATTTGACCAACAGAAACTGCATGGAAGAACACCAGAATAGTTTCTACTATCCTGAGATCATACTCCCTTCTGGTGGCAGCAACATACTACGAAATCCATGGAACAGGAGCATTCTCTCTTCCAGCACTAGTCCACCAAGAGGACATTGCTTATCAGCAATACTTAGCACTAGAATTACCTCCTACAACGTGATGACACGAACTCTGTCATGGTTGAAACTTAGAATGGTTGCAAAATAATAGTAACAACAACAACAATAGTAGTAGTATTTAGTTGGGGAAGGGCTTGGTTTATGAGAAGAAAGGTTGGGGGGCAGTCATTTTAAGAGAACTGAACCCTAACATTTAAGTCATCTTTTTGCCTATCAGAATACGTCACCTCCCAGTGTCAAAATACAAAATTACTCTAGCAAGGCTAGAGAACTGACTTCTTCCTAGAGCAGAAGAATGCAATTAATTTTTAGGAAGATCTTTACTTATGCAAACAGTATAAGTAAGAGAATTCAATAACAGATGGCTCACTTCCATTTCCTGGGCATGCACTGACACCTGAACCACTTTCTGGTATCTGTGACATCTGCCTGACCTTTAAATATTCAGCTGGATTCATGGAGATTGGTACTCTTCTGGCTAGACAAAGCAAGGCAAGAATATCTTAAGCTACCTCACACGGTTTGGATACTTGCGTTGCAACAGCTGATTCAAACCCAGAGAGCCTGTTTCATGAACCTAAAATTCATTAAAGTATTATCTGAGTGATAATTCTTCTTTATTCAAAAACCTGGAATTAAAGTAATCTCTCTTTACAGGCTGTGACATTAATATATGGACAGAAAGGTATCTAGTGACAATCATTTTTTCTCAGTACATCAAGGATAATTATAATCTGCATTCTGATTAAAATTAAGGAAAGACAACCTGTATTAATTTACTCAAAATTTCATATAAATGATATTCTGAGAAGGTAAATTTATTGTAAATTATTGACTTTTTCTATGAAAAAAATCAACTTATTTCGTGAAAGATGCTATAAAACAAAATCTTCTAAACATACACCAAGTATGTCAATGTGGTACATTTATTACTTTGATAAATGGAGCTTCTACGGTATCATTTAGAAAAAAAAAATCAAAGGAAAATTAGATTCCATAATTTCTACTCACTCACAATTGCCCAAATGTACTCCCACACTTAAAATCTTACTTCAAGGAATTCTCCTCTCTGTACTTTTTCAAAACTCCATTTAAAAAAAATAATCTGTAGCGTTGGTTTGATTTTGGTTCAATAAAGCAGTACAGCTTGCATGAGAAACCTGTGCCAGAAACATGCATGCATGACTTTAGTCACACGTACTGTCGCATCACACACAAAAAAATTAGGCTATGTACAGATGGAAAAAATCCATGAGTATCTACACTGAACTTCAGAACCATAGAATACACTACTCACAGATAACAACAGTACTTGCATATAGCATAGCAGAGACTGTGAAAACATAAAAACACAATCATATGAGGTTTCAGATTATGAGCTTATAACCACTTGCTCTACAAAAATGGGAAGGTACAAAAACCAAACATAATTCTCTTCTGCATTTACAGGTGAAAACATTGTGATTATTACTATTCCTTTCTACTCCTAAAACCATTACAATTCCAAATTCAAGATGTCACAGTACTAGAAATCTAGACATGCACAAGTTGCTGCCCACAGGGAGACTGGCAATCTCCCCATTACACCAACAGATTTTAGAGTGGGAAATTTTAATATCTGCTGTTGTCAGGAAGTGCTGAGTTTGTGAAGTAAGAACCAAACAAGAGCTGTAGATGATGGCAACAATATGGGCAAAAATAAAACATACGGAACAGATCAAAATAAAAGAAATAAAAAGTAAAAGATAATATTCCACGACAACTGTAAAGCTGAGAGTGTCAGTATGATTATGAAATAAAATGTCAAACAGCAGAACACACAGGATTTGCTCTGAAGTGGTGTACTAACATCAGGACCAGAAATGGAAAGCATGTTTGGTTCCTGAATCCTTGTAAACAGTATGAGGTGGCTAATGATGATTTCCAGTGAGTAAAAACATTAATGCAGTGTTTAGAAAAACCTTCCCTTAACAGCAGTACCTAATTCAAACTAATAAAATAAGCTGATATAAAAATCGTTCATGAGCTTATGCACACAACTAGTTCTGACTTTCAGTACTAAAACATTGCTGTAGGAGTAGCAAGCTACTTCTTAAGCCAAGGCCTTTAAATCATTCACTCACATTTAAAAAAACGCATAACTGAGTAGGATTTTTATTTTTGTTTTTAAACAGACAACTAGTATTTTATTGTACAAAAGCAACCTAAACATAATCCTCACTGAAAACATTATTACCTCAATAAATTATCAGAGATGGAAAAGTGCTTTTGTGTGGTGGGTAGAATTTCTTCTCTGATAAAATGATTGAAGTCATACATATTGTCTCTCAATATATATTTCATAATAAATATATTGTTTGGATAGCACAAGCTGGACATGGCTACCCCCAAGACAATGACTGTCTTTTACCCAAACAAATCAGGATACTAAATAACTTTTCTTCCCTTTGAAACAGCCATAACTGCTTGAGGCTGCTGCAGCACAAAACCAAAATATTTTCACAAAGGTCTCAAAACAGTCAAGCTGAAAATATAAGCCAAAGTTTCATTTAACAGCCTGTCAGTTTTTTGATGTGAAGCTAATGAATGCAGTGGCAAACAAATCCATCAAACCTAACATCAAAACAACTGCACTCATCCCACCACAGGGAAAAATACAACCTGCAGGCCAGCACTTTGATCTAACCTATCCACAGAAAACGTTGTTAAGCAGCTACCACCAAAGAATGCAGGAGTAATTACTGACTTAATTTTATGAAAGAGAGCAATAATATTTAAGTAGCCCAAGTTCCAAGTAGAAAAGGTTGACAGACTTCTCTCCTCGGGTTCTACAGATTAGCTCAACAACAAGCAGCTTCCCAGCACCAACATCTGAAAACAAATCACGTCTTAAAACGAGCTGCAATACAAAAGAATCATTATAATGACTAGTAAAATCACCTAGTGTGACTCTATCCCTGATAGAAGGCAGTAAAATTTACATACATTTATACTGAGTGAAAGTCACCAAGCGGTGCCACAGAAGAGAGACAAGTGAGCAAGGAGAGCAGTATTCGGAAATGCCAGTGATTTCTCTGAAAGCTGCTGAGGGTATGGGTGTCGATTTGGGCAAGGGGCGACAGAAAGCTGCGAGAGACTCTGACACGGGGATTTGGAAAAGCAATAGAGAAGGGAATGTGAGGCTTTGAACAATAACAACACGTAAATGGAAGGAAAGAAACTAAAATAATCACCACTGCACAAAGAAGAATTAGAGAGCCCTGACCAAACCTTCTCACGTCACCAATCTGCTGGACATTTCGTACACAGGACCTCCATCTCAACTCAACTCTTTGGTCTGTGAACTACCTTCTCCTACCAAGCTTATTATGGGACCATGCAGTCCAGAAGCTCTACACAAGGTCAAAGGATGTGCTTTTTAGGGGGATTCCTTGTAATTAGGAACTGATTTGCCAACATCAAAGTTTTTTAAACACTTACAAAACAGCAGCAAGGGAAAAAAGGATTTCCAAGAAAGAAAAAAAAAAAATTGCCTGTACACAAAAGCACAGGATTTTATTCAAAATTTAAATCTGTTTCTGGTTCTCAGTATCAAAGTAGAGTGCACAAAGTTCATTGATCCTATCCACAGGAGCTAAAACTCGGACAGGTGAAAATCATGACTGAGAACCCCAGTTTTGGCACCTGTGAGAGGTCTTGAACTGTAACTCTTACATGAGGGCAATACTGGCATTCATTAAAAATAAAAATTACAACAGAAAAAAATATAAAATTAATAAACATAGATGATCCACAGATTTGGGGGTGGGGACAGAGGGTGTCCTGCCCTGCAGCTTTTAAACATTAGGAATACAAGATTTTTCTCAGACTAGAGAACTGTCTTTTATCCAGTTGCTTCAGAATGATTTTTATTTTATTAGACATAAAAGACTTATGTGTAAACATTTCTATTCACCAAGTCTAATAACTGAACATCACCCCTTGTTCAGCACACAAATTATCTACTCAGCACAAATCAAAGTAGGTAACTACAAAACATACAAGCTAATTGCCACTGGGTCATCTGCTTTACCAACAGTAACAAAACACACTGGAGTAAGGAAACTCAAAATGCACTTCATGAAGCCACACATTTCTATCCAACTCAAATAAGTGTAGCTCCATTAGGAAAATGACAAAATTCACAGAAGCCTGAAGACATATCCTATCTGCCCCCATTTTGTACCATTTTTTTTTTCAAAAATAAACAGCATTCAGCAAATGAAAGTTATAGGACGATGATGATTACAACTATCTAAAGCTTAAGAGTGCCTCTGACCCTCACAGAACATGGTAAACACAGCTAAAGTACTTGCGAGCTGAGCATTACCTACCTTTGATGTTCTAAGTCCTGCCATTACGGTACAGCAGCATTTCACCAGCATCCCTCTGCACCACACCCATTTGCCACGCACCTTCAGGAGAGCGTGACTGGTTTGTTCCTTTCACCAGTATGTCCTATTTATCTTCCTGTGTGCTCTTCCCAGTGGAAAAAGACAGCAAAAACTACACCGTTTCTCCCTTGGAGTTGGGGGACTTTTAGTATATCTATTATTTTTCTATTTCTGCCCTTTTCTTTTTTAATCTACTTTTTCCTTCTGCTTAATCCTGTCCAGCTTAATTCTGCCCAAAGATGAGAACACAGCAGCCAAGCTGTAGCAAAGGGCACAACGGAGGTCCCACCTGGTATAACTTTTCATTCATCGCCCCGAGTGGAAGTCTTACATAAACTCTAGAAAACAAGCTGGAGAGTATGTCCCTGCTCCCAGGGTTCAACTACTACAGATAGATACGGTACACATAATGAAACCCAGAACACAAGTTGAGCACCTTTAAAGATGGAAAATAATTTTTGAAATTTGCATCCACAGTCTCTGATTAACCAATTTTTCCAATACCGAGGGTCTAAATGATCTCTGATTTAACATTTGCAATCCATTTCTCAGTCTTTAACATTGCCTCATTTCACACCAGAATGCAGCACTGTCACACATAATTTACTACATATTTACTACAACTTTAATGGAAATCTTTGCCTGATTTTTTTTTGTCTGAAATTAATGAAGAATGAATATTGATCTTACATCAGGATTTCTTCTTTTTCCGAGACAGAAATCCAGCTGTAATAAACTAGAAACTATTCTGTAAAAACAAAAGCATTCCTGTAGGAAGACAAATAATCAGTCATCAGTATACAATATTCTCTAAGCAGAATACAGCAACAAACTGACCTAGATATTGCTGCATTTTGCTGACGCAGTCAACTTCTGCAGTACAATACAGGAGAACTAGGGGATCCAAAATATTTTTTTCAATAAAAATTCTTGCAGATACAGAAAGAAAAGGTAAGTCCAACACATCAGTAGTCTGAAGAATGACAAATGGGAATGCAAGGTTGTGTGGTGTTTTTTTTTCTTTTAAATGAAATTACCAGATCTGCAAATAAAACCCACTAAAGTATCAGTAGTGTTTGGGCACACAGACTTCTCACCTTTTCCATTAATGATTTCAGGAAGTTTCCTGAGGTTGTGATAAAACTAATCATCACAGCTATCCTCATGTTTTTGTAGAGAAACACCATAATCAAGAAACACAGCACCCAATTTGCAGTAGCCCCATAACTTGTGTGTGCTTTCTGAGTGTCATATAACTACAATTTAAGAACAGAAAAACAGTCATAATACTTTCCCTGTTTCACTTGTTCACCCCATTTGCACGGCATAAATAAATACAAGGAAGTATTATCAAGAATTATTTCACCAGCTTTCCATTAGTTCTTCTGACACTTTTCCATTAAAAAAATATTTTAAAAATCCTACTAGTAGCACTCCCTATCATGTTATTTTTCATTTAAAAAGAGAAGAAAAATGAATTTTAATTCTCATTCTTGTGGTAATCATGTAACAAAAAATTAGCAAGTAACATTAAGTACTCTGACCATTTGCCAAAGAAACTGGAGTTCACATTTGACAATGATATCTAAGATTTATCAACAGAGGGAGACCAGTCATTATCGCTTCAGCTGCCACTTTGAAACTTTCAGACATTTAAATTCAGCTGCAGACATCACAGAACTACTTTAATTTCTTATACTGCATATGTACCATACTGCTCCTATGTGCAATAACCACAGAGCACAGCATTCAGTGTCCTAAGATGAAAGTTTTATCCATATGCTAGAGAATATTGACTAAATAAAACTGTATTTAGAGTGTATATGCCAAGACTTCCTAGATAAAAATTCAGAATTTCAGAAGCACTTTTGGAGTAGTGTAAAGGAATAAAATTTCATTAGCTTTAAAAATTATCTTCTAACTCTGCTGAATTTAAATGTGACATTAAGTTTACGGTATAATACAATAACTGAGAGGCACACTGGAGGCATAAAACATTTAATAGTTTGTGCTGGGGCAGCTGCACACCAATTGGTAGACCGTTTTTTTAAAACTTAAGATATATGAAGGCTGTACACCAAATGGGATGTAGCTGCAGGTATCACTACCTCAGCTTTGCTACATCTGAAGATAAACTTTGCCATTCTTGAAGTCCAGCTGAATCAATTTTAGAGTTGCAGCACATTCAGACCTTTTAAAATCCAGGACAGTTTTACCTGCCACAATTAACTCGTGTGTGTCCATGCCCATATTCCTGTCAACTTTGTTTCACTGTACTATCTATAAATATTCCAAACTATCAAACACATAGATTTTTTTTTAATTAACTTTACAGTCTACACCTTATCTGTTGGCTCTTAAAAACACAACTTTCCCATTAAAGACCAGCCTGAACATGTTAGATGCAGATTGATGTTTTTAATACTTTTGACTACTGTTACTGTATGCATACATAGCACATGAAAAAAATATTTATAAACTTTTTCCTTTTGAAGCATATTCCATCCCATTAACAATAATAATCAATAGTGCCTAGAATCATAAATTTTCACTATTTGAGAACTTTCTTATCATGGTCTTCCAAGCCCAAGTGTTAATGAGAGTTCACTATCACTACTTTATTGTTAAACCTGCACATCTGATTTTGCCCTTTATTCCATGTCATCTTATTAGCTAATATATTAAGTATCCACTATTGAAAAGGGTTTTTTCAATAATGGACAAGTCAATGCAGAAACTGCCTCTGACCTGAACATTTTGGGAAGCACACTAACCAAAGTTTATATAAGCCATAATTCTGAGAAAAAAAAAAAAAATCACAGATTATTGACAAACAGTAACAAACTTCTGCTGAACAAATTGCACTTTCTTGATTTTGTGTATTTACTCACACGCTGTACACAAAGCAAAAAATGTATGCCATATAACAAAATTTCAGTCTAAAATATCTTCAGTAAAACACACCTCATTTTGAAACCTTAAAATATCTACTCTAAGTTCACAGTCCCTTTACTATCTTGTACTAAACAATATGTGATGACATTAAAGATCAGAAAAGTTGAACATGTTTCTTTAAACTCTGTTTAAAATTTAATTATTTATGTTTCTTTCCAGGTATCAAAATTCCTGTTGAAATAAAGTCACTTCACAAACAGTAGAGCTTAGAGGAGATCTAAGTGTAGAAGTCAGTTGTCTTCACATAGGCTAACCTCACTATATATAGATTCAACTTCAAAATATCCATAAATAGAACTGGTTTTGAAGAACAAAATATACATTAAGCTGCAAACAAAATTCATTGCTGAGAGGAAGACGCATTGCTGGAAGTATAATACCCACTATAAAAAGAGCAACTATAAACAAAATTTCAATGGCAGTATAAGGTTCTAGTAGTTCTCCCTTTGTCACCAGTTTCTACAGACTCTCACAAAGAAGTAACCACAGGAAATATTTCTCTTACACATCAAATCTCTGCAAGACAACTCACCAACTTTGCTGCTTTTCCATAATCAATCCATCGGATGGTGGCAAAGTTTGTTGACTCTGCACAGTTAAAACCATGGTTAAATCCTGCATGGTATCCATATGGGAAAGTGATCATAAATTCTCCTGCCTCTTGTGTAACCTATAACATTAAAAACAAACAAACAAACAAAAAAAATCAAAGTGAACAACATTACAAGAGCAGTTGTGCCGCTGAAGCAACGAAAACTGTATTTGCCTTTGCAACTACCTAGAAAGAAAAGGATTTTTTTAACCTTGCACACAGTTGCGATTTAATGCAAGCAGAAATAGCATACTTGAGACAACACTGTTTGCTGTAAAATACATAACTGCCTGTATTACTTTACAAATTCAGAAAGTGCTTTCAAAAAAGCTAATCTCAGAGCAGAGGTTCACTGGTAATAAAACCTGGAAGTACAGGGAGCTAGAAAAGACAGTGCAAACAATATATCAATCTTCCTGACTGAGAGGAAGCACAGACTGGACCAAAATATGCACAATTATCATTGCTAAATACTAGTACAAATCAACTGTTGAAGAAATTATTCTGTCCACCACCCTGAAAATGTTTCTTTGGAATGGCACCAGAACCTTTATTGCAAAGACTGGAGAAAGAGCTCATTCTCATTCTCACCCATTTCAAAAAACTATGATTTGCAGACCTGTGACTGAGGGCTTGATTTGCATTTTAAGTTACTTACTATTGATGATCAAGCATAAAGTAGGAGAAACTCTAAGATAATGAGCCTTAGCGTTACAGAAAACAATGTTGTTCACCCTAAAGGAACACACTGGATACATTAAGATCCCTTCAGGCAGTATCATTAAATCATTTTGGATAGGAAAGGAGGAAGAAGACTTAACAACAATTGACCTGCACCAATTCTTCAGCCTTACAGCTACTAACACCAAGGGGATTCTTGCACTGGAAATGCCATGCAGAATGTCTCAATGAAAGCCATTAAAACACCACTTCAGACATTACACAGAAAAAAATAAAATAAAATAAAATAATCTGCCCCTGTCCTTCCCCTCTTTAAGTACAACTTAGAGAGCAGAAGGACTCTGGTGCTATTGATAACAAGAATTCCAAATACCTAAAGGACAAAGGACCTGGGGGGACATTTTCAAGGAAGAAAAACTTGACTACAGTTATGCTCTAACATTGCTTTAGAGAATGAGCAAGGGTAGTTCCAAAGGACTGCTCTGTTCTTTACAAACAGAGTGAAAAGCAACGAAAGGAAAAGCCACTGACTCGAAAAGAAATCACAGAACACAGAAAAAAAGGAAAACAACAACAACAAAAAGAAAAAAACACTACCACAGTAATTATATTTTGTATAGCCAAAAAGAAACCAAATTCCTAGTAGTTATAAAAGAGATACCAGATGTAAAAGGCTTCTAGAGTAAATTACAAAAAAAGTGGTGTAAGGTAAACAAATCACTGGTCAGAACATTCTCCTTAAAGGGAAAAAGCTATACTTTGATGGAGTGCTGCTCTCCTCTGGACATGAAGAAAAGGAGAGACAGCACTTCTTGTCAGTCACTAATATTGTCTTCACTCAGAGACAGCTTTAATCTCTTAAAGTCAGACCGCCAAAGACGGTATGAAGAACAGGCTAGCCAGAGACTAGAAATGGTCTTCTGAACCATCTGATGAGAGTTAATAATAAACTAGAAGATGCAGAAGTAAGAAGAGATTCCTCTTAATTCTGTTTGAGATGCCTTTTAACATGAAACACACATCAGACGGCATGCCCACTGAAAAGCAAACAGATCCATTTAAATGAAGCAAATAATCCAAGCAATGACTGATGATTGTTAAACAAGATGCATTTGCTGATTACGGGAAAATAGGGAGACTTCTTAGAGATTAAGTATGCTGTTTTCATTGTATGACAATGCTTCGCATAAGCAATAGAGAAGAAAAACTGAAAGGACAAACATGACTCTTTTTAGGGAAATACACTTACAATTTGAAATTGCAAAAAGGGAGAGGTAAATTTTGAAGAATCACCAAAAATTAAAACTCACAACTCAAAACATTTTTCCTTTTAACATGTCAGGTCTTAGATCTCATCCTTTTGCTGGCATAGATGTCTTACATTCAATTTCTGCTTTTAGAATCCCCATTCTTCAAAATTCTCATTTTAAAGTTTTACTAATTCTTTGTGTGCTTTTTTTTTGCTCAATGCAAGAATAAATACACAGGGATAGCACTTCAAGATTTGTATTTCTGGTTGTACTATGGGAGGAAGGAAAGAGATGAAAACAAGAAAAATACTCTTAACTAACAAAGCTAAAGAATAAAATTGGATCTTACACTTTGCATTTGCACTTTGCAAGGTTAATTTTTTGTGGGTTCATGTTTGGTATATACACATAAGTGCACATACAGATGCATATATTACAACTGCTACTGCAGCACTCCAACAATCGCTGTGGGAATGTTTAAGAAAGATTATTCTCAATGCTAAACAATTCCAAAATTTATCTCAATACACCCTCCCACTGCTGACAGTTTAGCAGGTGTTCTATTGCAACAAGCAGCAGCTCAGCTGCCACCTGGTAGGCGTAGGCTGACTTATCAGCATTCAGCACATTTCCACTTCTATCACTTTGAGCCATGAGAGATCACAGCCTGGTTGTCTCTATTCACTTTCTCACTGAATCCCGTTAATTACAATTACACTTGGGTACAGTCTGCTTCCTCCCAAGACTAGGTGACAGAACCAAACTTAAATATTTAACTATTTCTAGCACATTCTTAGTTTTGTTGTTTGTTGTTTTTTGGGGGTGTTTTGTTTTTGTTTTTAATTAGAATACAGGAATAATCAAGACACTGAAATAAGAACATCAACTCCCTTATCTGCCTCAAATATGTGGTTCATGATAAAGTCCAAGGCTATGAAGGGAATCAGTATTTACCTATATATTGCAAACACTGAACTCAGCAACTATATTTCCATACGATAGTCTATCATTCAGAAAACAAACTATTTAATATACGAGTAATGTATTCAAAAAAAGTTTGCTTTCCAAGGCAGGCAGTATCATTCTAAACACCTGCATTTCTTCAGTTTTATACATAAGTTGATTAAAGCATGAAAAGCAAAGTGATATTGCAGAGGGCATGAAACTAATCAGTGCTTTCATCCCCCCTGTGCTGCAAACAGTGGTAATAACACAGGGCTGTTTTAGTTACTGCTGAGCAGTGCTTACACAGCGTCAAGGCCTTCTCTGCTTCTGATATTGCCCCACCAGCGAGCAGGCTGGGGGTGCACAAGAAGCTGGGAGGGGACACAGCCGGGACAGCCGAACCCAGCTGACCACAGGATATCACAGACCATGTCACATCATGCTCTGCAGTGAAAGCAGGGGGAAGGAGGAGGAAGGGGGGACGTTTGGACTGATGACATTTGTCTTCTCAAGTCACCATTATGCGTAATGAAGCCCTGCTTTCCCGGAGATGGCTGAACACCTCCCTGCCAATGGGAAGCAATGAATGAATTCCTTGTTTTGCTTTGCTTGCACTCAAGGCTTTTGCTTTACCTGTTCAACTGTCTTTATCTCAGCCCATGAGTTTTCTCACTTTTACCCTTCCCACTCTTTCCCCATCCCACTGGTCCAGTGTGAGCGAGCTGCTCTGTGGTGCTTAGCTGCCAGCTGGGGTTAAACAACATCAATACTATACATGAAAAGATTCACTTAAATATTATTTCTATGGGCTATGTTTCATACTGTCACAAAAATATGAACTAAAACAGACAGAAAGCACTGGGTTATCCTATATTCTAGGCCGGGGCACATGATAAGCTAAGCTTGTATACGCAGGTCTACACGATTTTGATAAATAAGCATCACATATGCTAAAACAGAAATCACAATAATAAACAAAGAGTGGCAAGGACAGTTTACAGGACTACATTGCAGCAGGAATAGAGTAAAAAAAAGTATACATTGCCTGGTTCTTCTGCACACCTGAAAACATCCTGCACAGTGGGAAACCAAGAATCATAACCCCTTAATGTTGAAAGGCTTTTAAGACCCAGTACAACATAAACAGACATTCAGGCAGAGGAATCTTCTTCTGAATCAACCTCTACTCTTCCGAGTAGGCTTACAAAAGTCCTGAATTTAGAAATTCAGAATTTGCAAAGCATTCAGGATGTAGAATAAATATACTTCAAGAAAAAGCAATGCAGTAGAAACATTTTTATTAGCTACCACCTACAGGAAGTTCAAAGTGGAAAACAACAAGGTAGAAAATCTTTTAGGAAAAGAGAAGAAACTGAATACTTCAGATGTTTTTGAAAGCAGATGTGTATTAAATTCATCCACAAACAAAAAAGCTATTCTTCCCACTTTCTGTTTATATTATGTTCTTATCAAATGTCCAGTCTGCCACTACCTAGCAGCACAAAATAATCATTCATTCTTTTTCTAATATGTTAGTGCTTTTAAAAGATATTTTAAATTAAATAACAGTTCTTTTGGTTTTACTCCACCTGAAATTTTTTAGATCATAATACTGAAAAAAGTTACTTTTAATTGCATCAGAAAAACAATATACAGAGAAAAGGAAATGAAACATTTATTTTGAAATATTAGCTATGCAACTTAACACAGCTATTTAAGAAGTGTTTCAGTCAAGAGAAAATCACATGTAAGCTTGCACGGAAATAAAACAGAAATAAAAAAATATTGGCAATGTCTTAAAAATCACAGACACTTATAGCATAAAGATTATGATGTCTGCCAAGTGTCTTCTGCTAGAAAATTCCAACCAGAATGTAAAAGCCCTAACACTACAAGCATTTGTTTTCATCTTTTCATGGAGTCAGTGCCTAAAAAATTAGTAATAATTTTGCCTCACCTTTACTACAAACAATCCTTATAGTAAACACAATCTAATTCAATGCATGAATGCACAGTTTAAAAATAAGCACTAATTTACCTTGTCAAAAGGAATTCCATACTTTTTCAATATTGATGGAGAAATCAGAGTCATCTTATGGCGAAGAAAAGCATCACATCCTTGACAGCTGCTTGGGAAGAACCCTAATAAGATAAGCAAAACTGGGTATATCTTTACATTAAAAGAAGCAGGAAATCTTTGTAATATTTTACAATACATAATACTGTTTAAACTTGTTTTAGTATTTTTATCGTGTCATTGCCAGGTTCTGAGAGATATGTATAAAAATCAAATGTACTTCCTAAGTTTTTCAACTTATTTTCAGGGGGAGCGGTTGCATGGGTTGGGGTTTTTTTGTTTGTTTTTTAAGAAGTGAAATAATATAAAATAACTTTGGAGCTGTAAATTTAGGCATACTTTTCTTACACTTTACAGAAGTATTTTATTGTTGAGGAGTGGTTTTTTTACATTAATAATCATTCTGCAACCTCCATACACATGAAAAACAACTGAACTACATAAATTTGGAAGGATTCCACAAGGATTAGGTTTACCTAGCATTTCCAGACCATCTGTACAGTAAACAAACACAATTTTCTATCTAGAAAAGGCTAGAAAGTGTAGCTACTTTCACAGAGCTATCTGGTACAACTAGAGCAGGCGGGGCTTCTTTGCTTCTTTATACCTTGTCTTGATTTCTGTGAACAAAGGTTGCTTTCTATGTTTCAACTTTCATGATTATTTATGTACCAGTCCACAAACCCTACTTAGTTTATTAAACAATTATATAATCTGGCTGATGACAACATGGAGACAAATGAGGGGAAAAGTGAAAAATTAAAGATGAGGTTTCAGTGTTATTAAACGCTGGTATCTGACCCTCTAACCAGGATATGAAAGCACCTCAGCTACAGTTCACAAGAGCTACCCAATCTTTCATTCTCCAAAACGAAACCATCAAGTTCTTTTCCCTTCAACCTAACCGTATTACGGTAAGAAACCAATGTTACAAGGAAAACAGGAGAAGATGAGAAGCAGAAACAGGGGGAAAGTTTCCATAACATGGCTAGTTTAGCCCTTTCTGACCTCCTTTCAGACTCCATTCTAGAAAGAAGGTAATACACTGAAAAACTGAAACCACAATTCCTACGAACGATAAAACAAAGGAAAAGAAAGTCATAGAAGTTAATGAGAGCAGAAGGCTCCCAAAAACTTCAAATCAAAAAACTGAAGGAACATAGTGAGAGTCATCTAACCACCTACTACTTTTTCTGAATACTTGCTCTCAATCCCTCTTCCACTTAAGTACAGGTGTATTACTTGCTCTAAGATATGTCTTCTGTGGGAGCCAAGTGGAATACTTTTGACTGTGTCACAATGCAACATCACAGAAGTCTCACAAAGTTACAGCACTAACGTCAGCACAGCTGGATTGACAAAAGGGAACAATTTACCCACTAATCATAGAATCATAGAATCATTAAGGTTGGAAAAGACCCCTAAGATCATCAAGTCTAACCGTCAACCCAACACCACCATGCCTGCTATACCATGTCCCAAAGTGCAACATCTTATTGAACACCTCCAGGGACAGTGTCTCCACCACTTCCCTGGGCAGCCTGTTCCAATGCTTCACAATTCTTTCAGTGAAAAATTTTTCCCAATATCCAATCTAAACCTCCCCTGGCACAACTTAAGGCCATTTCCTCTCATACTATTGCTAGTTACTTGGGAGAAGAGGTCAACACCCACCTCACTACAACCTATTTTCAGGTAGTCGTACAGAGCAATAAGGTCTCCCCTCAGCTTCTCCTTCTCCAGACTAAACAATCCCAGTTCCCTCAGGCGTTCCTCATATGACTTGTTCTCCAGACCCTTCACCAGCTTCACTGCCTTTCTCTGCACACACTCCAGCACCTGAACGTCCTTCTCCTAGTGAGCTTGCATAGGGTTGTTATGACCCAAGTGCAGGACCCAGCACTTTGCCTAGTTGAACCTCACATGATTGACTTCGGCCCATCGATCCAGTCTGTCCAGATCCCTCTGTAGATCCTTCCTACCCTCGAGTAGATCAACACTCCCACCCATTTTGGTGTCATCTGCAGAGTTACTGAGGGAGCACTCAATCCCCTCACCCAGATCATTCATAAAGATATTAAACAAGACTCAACCCCAAACTGAGCCCTGAGGTACACCACTTGTGACTGGCCACCAACTGGATTTAACTACATTCACCACAACTCTCTGGCCACCCAGCCAGTGTTTTAGCCAGCAAAGTATACACCCATCCAAGCCATGTGCAGCTAGTTTCTCCAGGAGGATGCTGTGTGAAGAGAAAGTATTTATTACCTTTATTATTATAAACGTTATTATTATTATTATTTATCTTTACAGTCTCTTTACTATTTGTACCCAGTTTGTTTGTTTGTACCTTTAGCAAGAATCACTATGAGATGTACTATGAGTAACTGCAATCCAGACATTTAGCAGACCTGGATAATACATAATTTCACTGTATCAAGAACATAACATTTTAAAGTAAACCTTTTCTCTGGAACTCAACTGTATTTATTATGGTTTCTTCTGTAGAGTGTATTTTTCAATGTTACCAAGACTTCTTAACATCAACAATTTAATGTATTGTATGTCATTTATTCTCAAGTGATTTCAGAGACTTCACAAAGACTGGCAGGCTACAGCTAAAAAAAAAATTATTTAAAAATTGTTTTTAAAATTTCTTGGTTTTCAGAACACAGAACCAAGGCTAATGAATTCACCACCTCTAACAGTTCCATAGGAAAAACTGCGAGCAAACAAGAAGATGAAACAAGAAGTGCTGGCTCCTTAAGTGTTTAAACACAGCCCTTTCTTAAAACATACAGGAGGAAAGGACAAATTCTAAGTTTTTAAACCAGTGCAGTATGAATTAGCCTGACTCTACTGTAAAAAAGTCTATGATAATGACATTGGGTAAAAAAGGATTCTCCAAAATTATCTTAATTTGTATTATAAACCTAGGTAATATTCATATGATAAGAACATCCAAATATCAAGCCATTTAAAAATTATGACATTTTTTTCCTGGGTACAAGGAAAATACACGTAATCCTGTTCTGTTATGCAGGAGAACTACCTGAGAAACATGGGCAGAAATTAAAGTGAAGCAAACAGTAGTTAAAAAAAGTATATTTTACCAATTATCTTGCATAGCAGCTTGATACTGGACAAGATACAATGCCAGCACTTCATGATGAAAAGGTGTCCTTAATGATGGTATTAATACTGATTTGGAAAAAATATTTTTGCTTCATTTGTGCATAAAATGGTATTTTATGCCTGAAGAACACAAGACCTTTGAGAGAGAGCCAGATTAATAGATTACCTAGGATTATCCAAGGTGTAAATGCCTGTCCACAACAAATATATTAACCAAGATCATCACTCAATTATTCTCCAAACTGAATTGTAACTGTGTTGATGGCAAAGCCTGGTAATTGTATGAAAGTAGTAAGAAAAGGGCACCAAAGAAATATACAGGAAAAAAATTAACAAAAATGACTAGACAAATGATACAAAAACTTTGCTTAGTGGATACAAAATTAGCCACAGGACACTTAGCTAGTAAAAGGGCTTTCTGCCATCTCTTTACTGTGTTTGCACAAGCTGTTGTATCCCTCTCATGTAAATGCTAGTTTCTCATTCATAGAAGCAGTTTCATTCTTGGAGCAACATGCTCACTACTCTATTACTAAAAAAAAAAAAAATCACCTTCAATCAATTAACCATCTAAATATTTTTAATGACTTGAGGAAAAAAATATGAAATCTCATCAAATTGTCATAATATATAGCCTTGTCTGTAATGTCAGATCTAATTGCTTCTCTCTGGTGAGTCTTCTATTTATGTTCATTAACTACTCTACAATTCCAGAACAATTTTAAGTTGATCACATTATAATTTTCCTATTCTTTGTACATTCTTTTCTAGCACACTCCCCAGTCCTGGGAGAACAATTTTTTTCTAATTTCTCAGATATAAGGTTAAGCAACACTTAAGCAGCAAAGGCATAACATACACACGTGCTGACTGATGTACTAGAAACTCTGCTAAGATGCCCTGAGATCAGATTTTATTCAGATTTATCATGCTTTCTTCTTTCTCCCCACCAACAGGCACAGAATTCTGTACTCTCTTTTGGAATTTCTGATGGTGTCAGGTGGGATAGAGTTAATCTTCCTCCCAGTAGCCACTGCATTTTGGATTTAGTAGAAGAAGCATGCTGATAACACTGATGTTTTCAGTTGTTGCTGTGAAATCAAGGACTTCATCCAGTCTCCCATGTTCAGCTAATGCGCAGGTGTGCAGGAGCTGGGAGGGAGCACAGCCAGACAGCCAGCCCAGGCTGGCCAGTGGAAATATTCCATACCATGGACGTCATGCTCAGTTTATGAATGGTGGCTGGCCAGGGGGAAGAAAGCGATTGGCGTTTCAGTTTTCTGGGAGTTTTGAAACCTCTCTTGGCCAGGAACTCAAACCTTTTTTGGGGCTGTGAATAGGTCATCGGGCAGTGAGAAAAAATTATATGGTATACAGTTTGTTTTACATATTCATTATTATAATTGTTATTATCTAGTATTACTATTTATTTTGTTGCCTTATTAAACTGTCTTTATCTCAACCCAGGAGTTTCCCCTTTTGTCCATTTCTCCTCCCCATCCTGCTGGGAGGGAAGGGGAGGGGTTAGCGAGTGGCTGCCTAGTGCTGAGTTCTCGGCTGCTGGGTTAAACTACAACAAATTGTAAATAATGTTTATTATAAGTTTCAAAAAGTAGTATTTGGTAGGTACAATTTCATCATAGACTTTCGCCTTCACTGACTAAAAGACAGTTAAAAGAAACTAGCCCACAATTAGTGGGCTCCAGGAAATAAATTTCAACTATTTTGTCACAATTAATGTCTATAACATAATGACAACAATCATAACTTGGCATCTACAGCTTATGAGCTTCAAGAAATCCCAGTCCTAAGCAGCATAGTAGTAGAAATATACTGGAACATGCTGCTAAAAAAGCGAGTGGAAGTGATACTTAAGACTGAGGAAATAACTGGTATGAAAACTTGCAAAAATCTTGATTTCTAAAAGCAGGGAAAGTTTGACCAAGTTATTTTCTGGGAGAAAACAAATTTTGTACCAAATTCTGTTACTGCAATATGCTTAATTAGCTCAGTGTAGGATGATACAAACAAATGACGGGCAGATATCCAAAACTTTATTTGTTCCACTACAGCTTGAAGAGATCAGAAATAGTTGTGAAAACCTCCAACCAGAAGGCAAGCTTGTAGCTGAATCCTAAGAAGGCTGCAAACAACACAGAACATCAGAACACAACCTGGTCAAAATCCATTAAGAGAAATTTACACAAGAACATTTGCTGTGGTTACAAAGCCCTCACAGCGAAATCGAAGTGCAGCCTACACAATCTGTACCACTATAAAACAGCTTTTGACTCTGTCAAAGTCTACACTTACACACATTCAAATTTTCTAGTCTCATTCACCTCACTTTCTCAAAAGCACTCCCCTTCAATGAACAGGGGAAGAAAGAAAGGTAGTATTTCCTCATTACAAGACTCTGTTTATTAGAAGGTCATTTGTCCTTCCCAGGCTAAAGGTAAGGTCACAGAAGCTTTTCTTTCAGGGAAGAAAAGCCTTGTGGGAGAACCGGTTAGCAGACATAAAAAATATCTAACAGCACAGTGAATATAGGACATGGCATTAGAAACATCACAAGACCATCAACAAATACATTAAGTACTGTAGTACATCCATGTTCTTACGAGACACATGAAATCTTAATTTAATCTATTAACACTAATCCATGAACTCTAAATAGTTCTACAAAAGCAGGAGTTTTGAGGGAATTTGCATGCAACACTAGTTTCTGGGATGGTCTCTTGAGACATGGCAGACCTCTTCTACACCTCTTCTCAATACTTATTTAGCCACCTGTACCCTACTTCTCTTCTCGGAAATGATTACACAGAACACAAAATAACAAATCAAAACAATTACTTCATAGGAAGCAGTAAGAGATAATCAAAGCTCAGCATAAAACAGGATTAAGTTGCTCACTGATTTACATCTACAAGAAAAAGACCATCCAGATGAAAAATCTCCAATCCATGATTTACATAAACACTGACATTCTCAACACCTAGAGCAGAATTTGAACATTCTACAAGCAAAAAAGCACTTGACATCACCTACCTGGACTTGTGCAAAGCATAAGACACTGTCCAGCACAACATCCTTGTCTCTAAATTGGAGAGACATGGATTTGATGGATGCATCACTCAGTGGATAAGGAATTGGCTGGATCGCCACGCTCAGAAAGTCGCAGTCAATAGCTCAATGTCCAAGTGGAGACCAGCGATGAATTCCCTTCCTCAGGGGTCAGTAGTGGGACTGGCACTATTTAACATCTTTGTCAGCAACATGGACAGGGGGATTGAGTCCACCCTCAGCAAGTTTGCTGCAACACCAAGCTGTGCAGTGCAGTCAACATGCTGGAGGGAAAGGGAGCTTTCCAGAGGGACCTTGACAGGTTTGAGAGGTGTGCCCATGTGAACCTCATGAAGTTCAACAAGGCCATGTGCAAGGTCCTGTACATGGGTTGGGGCCATGCCAAGCACAAATACAGGCTGGGTGGAGAATGGATTAAGAGCAACCCTGAGGAGAAAGACTTGGAGGTGCTCATTGATGAGAAACTCAACATGAGCCGTCAGTCTGTGCTCGCAGCCCAGAAGGTCGACTGTAGCCTGGGCTGCACCAAAAACAGGGTGGCCAGCAGGTCGAGGGAGGGGATTCTGCCCCTTTGCTCCGCTCTGGTGAGACCCCACCCGGAGTCCCGCGTCCAGCTCTGGAGCCCTCAGCACAGGAAAGACATGGAGCTGTTGGAGCGGGTCCAGAGGAGGACCACAAAAATGATCCGAGGGCTGGAACATGTCTCCTATGAGGAACAGGCTGAGAGAGTTGGGGCTGTTCAGCCTGGAGGAGAGAAGACTGCGGGGAGACCTTACCACAGCCTTCCAGTACCAGAAGAGGCCTACAAGAAAGCTGGAGAGGAAGTTTTACAAGGGCATGTTGTCATAGGACAAAGGGGAACGTCTTCAGGCTGAAAGAGGGTAGATGTAGATTAGATGAAGGAAAGAAACACTCTACTCTGAGTGTGGTGAGGAACTGGAACAAGTTGCCCAGAGAAGTTGTGGCTGGCCCTTCCCTGGAAGTGTTCGAGGCCGGGCCGGATGGGGCTTTGAGCAACCTGGTCTAGTGGAAGGTGTCTCTGCTCGTGGCAGGGGGGTTGGAACCGGATGAGCTTTAAGAACCCTTCCAACCCAAACCATTCTAAGATTCTACGCAAGTCTGGGATTCAACATGTTTGGGTATGCGCAAATAAACTACAAGCAGAGTACATTTATCCCCCAAACTGAGAGTCCCACTTAGGCTTTTTAAAAACCTTATCTAGTTAACACAAGCAACAACAGAAAGAATATGTGAAAACATAGGCTTCAGACCGTGCTAACAATCAAAAACATGCTCTCAGAAGACTCTACATACATATTCTGACAGATAACATAGCCCAAAATAAGATAATCTTACACAAGATAACCAATGATACTCGTACTAACAAAAGAAACTACTTCTTGAGTATAGTGTCTTATCACTGGGCTGGTGAAGACACACTCTTTGTCAATGCTGTTCCACCTCAGTAGACAATGACATTTCCATGCAATTTCTGGTTTTATGGTCCATACTCCAGACACAACTGAAAGCCTTCTCATCTTTGGGGGAATCTGGAAGCAGTGGGTACTAAGCAGATTCCTAGCTCTGTCTGTGGAAGACAGGATTCCCACATACAGGACGTTGCTGCACTGAGAGACTTTATAACGTATGTGAAATGGTTCAGGAATAAAAAATATTTTAAAATAAGTTCAACTATAAATTACTGAGGGACAGTGAGCACTGCTACCTGGAAGGCTCATTTTTTTTTCTACCCTGACAGTATCATTCCTACATACCACACATGGCTCGTTATCAGATGACCACATCACATCACAACTATCACTCATGCAAACTGAAGTGGATTGGGTTCCATTCCCTGGTTGATTACTGTTTTCAAGATATTTGGAATGCTTATCTATGGTACTAAGAATGTGTCCATATTGTTTTCAATTAAACTGTTCAGCTACAACCATATATGGACAAATTACAACACTATTCCCGCATGAGTAATTCTGTAACTCCATTGACCTGAACAGGGCAATTGGCTACATATTACCTTGTATCATCAAGGATATCACAATCTGGCGAATAATAAAGTTATTGTTTAAGCACACACATAAAATCATATTGTTAGGGAACTTTCAAATCAAGTTCTAACCAGTCAATGAATGAGGCTAGACTTCCTATCTTTTTCTACACTTCCATACTCACATTTTCACGTGAAATTTTACAGTAAAGGTGCTGTATTCCCAGTTTATTAATATTAATTGAAATACATAAAATATTAAAATATAAATATAAAAATTTAAGACTTACAACATAAGAAAGAGAACACTCTAAATTGCAAATATCTTTAATGTAATTTAATTAAAAATAATCACAATTAACACAAGCTCAAAGTTATCATTTTTTACTTAATAGATCTTCATTTAAAGGACATAGAACATTCAAAATATTAATCATAATTTGCTGATCAGTACTCTTGGAACACAGGCAGAGACGAAAGGAGGACTTAGTTTTCTAGTCATTTTACTTTGGTAGGTATAAATACAAACTTCATCTAATTTATTTAAATTAATCTGCAGTGATTTGAACTAGTTTGATTTAACTTTCTGTATGGCACATAAAAGAAATTAGGAAAACGAGTTTGCATGCCAACAATCCTCACAAAGAAGCAGTGGCAATTTGTATGCTATACAAAGCAGAGTACAAAACCCACAAAAGAAGCAAGTGCTGTGAAATATGAGTGCTGTTATGCCCAGAGGAATATGTTTCAGCCTTAAGTCTATTACCTCTTAGATGCAACTTTCCTAACTTAACTGATCTAACTATCAATTGAGACAAAGGTCAATTCTTCAGCTGCTCAAGTTCTCAGATTCAAGACCCTTAGAAGTTATGCAAGTTCTACACCAAGTTTCATTTCAACAACTACTTATACTTGTTTTTTTACATAACAGGTAATGACTTCTGCATGAAATGAATTAATTAATACTACACACTATACAAAGCTTTTTATAACAACCTTACATACTTACAACATATTAAACTTTACTTCAGTTTCTTCTTTAGCATTATTGAACACCACAGATAGAGTCATCTCCTCTCTAAAACAGTTTCTGCAATTAAATAATCTATTAAAAGACCTTGAAAATCCTTCAAACTGTCATTTCTGATTTGCGACTCTGCTTCTATTCTCTTTATTTTCTAACCCATTTTGTGAAACAAAAAAATCCTTAAGAATACCATGGTATTACAGATTAACATAACAACAAGCATAAAAATTGCAGTTAACTGCGCACTTGAGATTTTTATTACATTTATGTCTACATAAAATTGAAAAAACCCTACATAAATGAAAAAGCAGCTGAAGGGCAAAATCAAACTGTTGTCTTTACTAGATGCAAGTCTAATGTCTTTTAGATAAAGTATTTGTAGGTGCCACAGTCAATCAAGATTTCAAGGGAAAGCAAAAATGAAAGCATTCGTGCACGAAAGGCATGTGTGGTAATTCTGATGTGTAGACAAGATAATGGAAAATATTCAAGCCTTCCTTTAATTTTATGTAACTGCTGCTTTGACTTAGACAACCTGTCACACTTAATGCATTACTTTATTATTTTAATTATTTAGGAGCATTTTATTAATTCGGTAGGCATCTGGTCATCACAGCTAACCTTCCTGAATAAGCCACCTTTTTTTTTTCTTCAGATGTTGCACTCATGCAGAATTCTGACAAAATATTTTCAATACACTTGTAATTGTGAAGATCTCGTTTACACTATGTTTTCTTAATGTTCATCATTAAGCGACTTGCAGACATACAGCTTAAATTTTCATGTTTTTAAGACCTTACTGCAAAACTCAGATGGTATTTTAGCTGAAACTGCCCATTCTATTCCCTCACTCTCAAAGAAAAAAAAAAGTTTCAATACACACTCATTACAGAACATTTAAACCTGAACAGTTTTAAAACACTGCACAGCTATAATCAATCAATAGGAAATCTACAATAAATGCCACAGAAGCCTCACCACATCAAATGAAAAGTCTGTCTACCCACAGATCTTGTTCCCAGCAATTGTCAAAAGTGGATGTACACAGAAATGTTTAAATACAGCAGGAATCTTTCCTTCCTCTGAATTATCTAGTACCGAGTCACTGCTCCAAGACTACCAAAGCAAGATGCAATTCCTATGCTCCTCTAACAGTTTTCTTTGCTGGTGTTGTCCAGCCTCCCATGAATCCATGAAAAATTCTAGAATCCACCATAGACAGTGAGATCATACTGCGAAAGGAATCATCATCTTCTGTTTGTTTTGAACCTGCTAAGAGTCTTCATTCAGAGTCTCTAGCTGTACTGTAAGACCCAGTGAACAATCACTCTTTAGACACCTTTTCCCCGCCAATCAAAGGTCTTTATCACACCCCTTTCCCTTTATTTGACACTCTTTCAGACTGACAAGTTAGAGCATACTAGCAATTATTAAAACAAAAAGGCAAGCAAATTTTTCATCAGTCCTAGCGTCCCTCTTTGAAACTTTCCCAATTTTCTATTTCTTTTAGTCCTTGCTCATTTCCTGTAAATCTTAAAAATGATTATTAAATCATCCTATAATAAGTCAGTGTCACTTGTCTAGTCTACAACATCTATCAATTTGAATAGTGAAAATCAAAAGCTTCAAGGTATGCACATGAATAGTTCTATACTTTGGAAGCTGGAAAAAGAATCCGGAAAGCAAAAAAACTAGTGACAACGTTCTCAACTGAAACTATGGGAAAATTTAGGAATAGTAAATATAATTATCCACGCTGTAATCTGTCTGAGACATGTTTTTAAGACTGCAAGTTCACAGGTCTTTACTTTCACATCTCAGTGATACATGCCATCTTACTACTCTTACCGATAGTTTAAAAACTGCTCAGAAAAATAGCCATGCACCTCTATGGACATAAAATGGCTATGAAAAGATGACAAAAATGTGCCAAAAATTTTCAGAATTTGGTTCTGATACACAGTATCTAATTATCAAGTTTCAGCAGCATTTCTTATATAGTGTGGTAAACAGCAGGCTATAAGACATGGGCTGCCAGGCCAAGAAACATGCCTAATTATTCCCATATTCATTAAGTTGCACTCTTAATCTAGAAACAGAGGTGTATTGTTACTGAAAATAAAATAAATTACTGTGTGAGAATACTTTTCCTATACACTAGTGATTTTTATCCCTTAGAGCTCAACCTTACAATATGCGCTGCTCCTTCTCAATATACAGTCCTCACACCTCTGGAGGGTGAAAACCAGTACATGCTTTGGCTAAAGTGGATTTATATGCCCGCTCACTGGCCAGCAGGCTGCTACCAAATAAGAATTAGTGTTGGTACATTTTGTCTGCTTCCCCCTTCCCAGAGGTACTAACCAGATTTCCATCCTCTACCCAGCCATTAACTTTCATGAAACTTCTAGAGACTTGGCTGTCTTCAATATTTCTATCTTTACATGAAATTTGGCCAAGAAGTTAAGATTCAAAAGTTACTGATGAAAAGAAGCTATGACAAGAAAAAGTAAGGGCACAGAGGAGACAAAGATGCTAGCAATGAAAACCTAGTGAAAATACTAAGCCTTGTTTTCATAAGCTTCAACAAGCTAAAAATGCCAGTACAAAATAAAGTTCTAAGAGAAAAAATAAATTGTTTCTTAAGAATTCATCAGAGTACTAGCAAGCGTTCCTTGTTTGCAATCATATCGTAGACAGATAAAAGTCACACAACATTAAGTAATAAAACACAGTAGGTGAGTCAAGGATAGTATTTTTCACTTTGCTGGAGGTTTGTCCTTCAAATATCTTACATATGGAAATATTGAAAGTATTACCTTGAGCTAGCCTTTCAAGCCGTTTCCCGTGCTCTGGAGGAATAGCATACCTAAAATTCACACAAAGAAAAGGATGAAATGCTTAAAGACATTAATTACTACACAAGCCATGATTCATGTATGATAAATATCTAAAAATACTGAAGCAAAAAAGATTAAAGACTGAAAAATTTTAAAAGAAAAATATACCAATTTCTAAAGAAAAAATACAGAGGGGTTTTTTTTGAGAAAACATTTTAGCTTATTTGTAGTTTAAACATTATAAGATGTAGTTCAAGAACCACAGAATCACAGAATGTTAGGAGCTGGAAGGGACCTCTGGGGATCATTTAGTCCAACATTCCTGCTGAAGCAGGTTCACCTAGAGCAGGCTGCACAGGACCACATCCAGATGGGTTATGTTGAATGTTACATTCACTATTTAAAATCATGCATATTGACAATATTTTATATGGTCACACCACTCCAGTTAGAAAAGGCATATATACTTTCATTTTCCAAATAAAACAAAACCACATAAAATAAGTCTAATTTATTCAGGTTTAGTTCCTTTGAATTTTACTGTCCTTCATAAGACACAAGAGTTCAACAGAAAAATATGAGCACTACACATCTCTCTTTTTCTATAGCCAATACTGTGGAATAGAAGGGCCACTTGTCTTCGGGAAAATCATTACAATTAAGTTTAAAAATTGCTTAAGAAATACACTTTCTTTAAACTAAAGAACTGTACATATCTTGGAATCACTCTGTTATTACAACAAAGTATTTTTTAGAGTCCATATGCTATCTGCTACAAGTCAGTAACAATATAAAGAACTGGAACTAACCTCATGTTATTTTTAATGCCTTTTACAGCTAAAAAAAAAATCAAAGATTACTGAAAGACTATAATTTCATTTTGTTTTTCTGAACACTTTGTTATTCACATATTTACTGCACTTCATAGACTTACTGTGTGTATTAATTAAGCTTTATTACTGTCTTTAAACAAAAACAAAAGCCAGTTATATCACATATTGAAGTAAATGTTGCAACACCATTGATTGTTCTCTATAAAAAAAATGGTTCAGAAAAGGAGAAAATGCATATTCAGCTGTACAACATAGTCCCCATTCACATTTTCAAACTAAGTCGACATACATCTTTTTTCTTTTACTACACTGTGAATACAGATTTCATTCACCTTCCCTGACAACTCACTATGAAAAACAAGTGAAGGACCATAGGCCCTCATTTTGCACAAGATATAAACATCCTCCTACCTCAAGATCTCAATTGCACACACAAAATCTTACTCTTGCAACTGAAACTGCTGCATAGAAGCAAGACCCTTCCACCACAGAAGTCATAGCTCCAAGTTCAACTGTAGCAAAACCCCTGCCTACTGCAACCCACTCTAAACATTATTAAACAAAAATTTCAGCTTGACTCTACCCAATGTTTGCAGTTTTAATCAGAATTTCACTGTTTTACAAAAACGGATTTTGTTTCTCTCCATTTGTACTTCCAAGGTGTTTGTGCCTGTTCTCCACTCCACATTACACACACATCAACGTATACATAGTAATCTAAACTACGTATGCATCTTTCACACCCCAGTGGAGACAACTGCTATGTACAGCATTATACACTGCACTGTATGTCATCAAATATACAACTCCATAAAGTCAAACACGAACAGACAGGCTTTATGTCTAACAAAAAACTCAAACTAGAGACTTTTCTTTCCTTTACCTGTCTCCGATTGGACTGGTATTCTTCCTAAAATACTACTCTTCCAAAAGTACATTACTACATTTTTGTGACAATATGCAGCCACATATCCATTTGTACACATACACATATAAGTAATTATTAATATTACAAAAATACAAAAGTGGACAACTGAGCTCTCAGTAAGTCTTGGAAAGATAAGACAGGGCACAATTTAACTGGGCTATAGCTATTTATTTAGCTAATCTAAAATTACCAGGCAATAATTCGTTCAATGCAAGCTAGTACTTTCCATCATTGCCTTCATTTGGGGTCTGTGGTAACATCTGCTCCTCAGTCCTCTATTTCTTCCCACTGTTGCCATTTCTCTTTTCTCATAGCTAAGAAAAGGACCGAGGAAAGGAGACCATCTTTGTAGTACCAGACACTTGGAGCCCCAAAGTCACTCTCCAGGCCCTTCAGGGTTGGTTCCAAACACAATTTTTTTAGAAAACTGAGTTTTTTTTATTAAACATGTATGTACCTGTGCCTTGAATACCAGTTAAATTACAGTGACATTAATCTTACTGATCCTTGTCTGTCATAGAGCACATTAAACAACAAAACCTCCAAACTCAGATCATTACGTCAGGGAAAAAAAGTATTCGCTCTCAATAGTTAGCTCATACAAGAACTCCAGCAGTGTTAAAAGCTTTTAGAAAAATATTTTTCATCATCTCGTGTCCAGCTTCCTTTTAGCTACATTACCAAGCAGCCATGAATGTTTGTCTGACTTCTCATATCTTAAGGCCAAGTCCAGCCATCTTTAAAAGTAAATACAATGGACATTAAATGCTAAATCACTAAGAGGTAAGGAGAATGTTTCTTGGATAGCAAGCAAAGAAGCAGGTGAAAAGGGAAGAACAGATAAAAAGGGAAATGTTGATGCTAACTACATTTTCTTAGGTCAGGAGCTCATATTTGTTAAAAACTTCAAAGACAGATAAAAGCTGAAGAGTCACTGTACATTGCTACAGTCATACTACAAAGAAAAAACATGGTACCATACATTTATCGAGTATTGTTCAAAAAGATGTTCTGAAATACAGAATCACAGAATCAAGAATGGTAGGGGTTGGAAGGGACCTCTGTGGGTCATCTAGTCCAACCCCCCTGCCGAAGCAGGGTCACCTACAGCAGGCTGCACAGGACCTTGTCCAGGCTGGTCTTGAATATCTCCAGAG
>Ga0065711_1028857_pt1 | contig 38847 bp, 15 predicted proteins | sample Hoacrofraction12_FD_59098 | JGI IMG/M metagenome (GOLD analysis project Ga0065711, IMG submission 59098) | Hoatzin crop microbial communities from Cojedes, Venezuela - Epithelial fraction 12 v2 (version 2) | ecosystem: Host-associated > Birds > Digestive system > Esophagus > Crop | place...
GGGGGGGGGGGGAAATCACAACTAAAAGGAAAACAAGCAAACTAAAGAAAATCATATTTACCATGAAGCAGACTTGAGTTATCTGGTAACCGTATAACATTATGATACAGATTGACACTTTAATCTTTTATTTTTTAATACAACCCACTATGTTAAAGAATCATATTTTTTAGAAGATTCTTTGCCATTATTCTGATTGTTACAGATATATAGACAGAAGCAAGGCAATACTTTGAATTGACCAAATGTCAACAGAAAAGTGAGTAGAAAGCACTTCGAACTAGAGTGACAAAGCTGGGTTAAACAACAGAAATCATTCATACTAAAAAGTAGTCAAAAAACTAACACTGGAGTTGTACCCGTATGTTTTTCAAATATCTTCAAAACTACGGGGTTTTAAAGGAACACTTTGGAATGTAATTTTTTCTGACACAAACAGATTTTTTTTCTTTCAGATTCTCAACCGAGGCAGAGTTCTATTTGACCATTTGTTCTACATCAAACTAGATGTAACATGCTACCAAATATAATGAGGCAGGAGGTGGAAGCTAAAGGAAAATCACATCTAGAACAGATACTTATATTATAGAACATCTGCTATTCAGGAACTGAGGAATACAGTTGGAATAATCCTGCAATAAAGGAAATTGAATCCATGTAATGTTTAGAAGAAGTAATATGAGGGTCCTGTTTCCAAATGTGTCAATGATTTCATGCTTGTGTTTCCCAAGAAAATATTCTGGAGAGACTGTAGCTTGTAGGAAGCAACAATGAAAGCTTCTCTAAGCTTTTAATTAAAAGATAAAATAAAAGCGTGTTGTACCTGATGTTATACAAAATCTGATCTTGAAAAGTGAACTTCAAAGGTTTGAAAATCTATGAAATGTCATTTATTTCTAACAGGAACATAGTGAACACAGGCTTGATTGAAGTGTATTGCCGGGGTTAAAATCTATGATGGAGATCTTCTGGACTGAACAAATGCCTTCATCTCCTAAGTTCAAGCCCACAAATCTCAGTAATGCAGAAGAATGGATTTCAGTATATCACAACAGTGATCCCATAACAGCAAGATCATGTAAATTTAGTGAAGATAATAATCAATCACAGCTGTGTTCATTCCTTTGCATACGAAAGTAGGAAAGACTTAACTGTATAAAACTGCTTTTAACTAGCACATTTTTAAATAAACAGTGTAGCCAGGTGTACTACTGCAGAAAGTTAACAAGCTACTGTGTAATAAGTGAATAACCCATTGCATAGCTGTTTTTAACTTTAAATATAGAAAACTGTAATAGCAGGAAAAAATTTCTTGCTACGGTACTGGAAAATCTGTAGTCTAGGTTCTACTTGTATTCTACCTGTATATTCTACTTATATTCAGAAAAGAAGTGCCACTTTCCTTCCTGTTTCATGAATAAACTTCTTTCACTAATTTGCAAGACAATTAGCTTCTGGTCATTTCTTTTTTTTGTGCAATTTGCATGTTCAAATAGCAGATGGTCTTGTATTTCTTTCTCTTAATATACTTAGGACCCTGTTTCAGAGGCAAATCTGAATTTTTTCCAAAGTGAGAATTACTTCCAGAAAAATTCATTGTCCTTAAAGTGCAGAAAGGTTACTGTAGAGCCTGACTGACAGCTTCAGCTAGCACAGTAATTTACTATTTGTGCAAAATTATGATTTTATGATTCTTCATGAAAATAAATAATTTCTTTTTTTTCTGGAAAGTAACTTGCAGTTCAACAAGTCCAGTTCTTGCTATTACAGACTTATATCACAGGATAAAACTGCTCAGTTCACATAGTTTAAACCAAATTGGGATTGAAGTGGTTTACGGATTTACCAGTAACACAAAATTAACTGGCAATCAGTGACCTTTATGTTCAGGATTAGTACTAGCCATACAACAGAGAAAGCACAGCAGTAGAGAATTACAGCTACAAGATTCTAAACACCCCTCTCTCTATAGGTAATCTCCAAAAGGGCTATTCCCCATCCACTGCTCTCTCCACAGGCTGTGTGGTTTACACACGTGCACATGGACGCGCAGACCCCTGCCTCCCTGCTGCCAACCAGCAGTGCAAGTTCCCTGCTCGCTCTCCCTGGGGAAGGTAAGGCTACTCCAGCCCTACACACCTCCATGCCAACTCCACAACTGCTCACCTACTTAGAACTCCACAGATGCTCATTATAGTGAGTAAGCCCCACAAGGGGATCACACTCCCACCCCCTACGAGTGGTCCACAAGCCCCCTCATGGTGGAAAGCTTCTCCTGGCATGCCTTGGGAAGGCTGCACTTCAAAGCCGAGGAAGGGACAGGGAGTCACTGTGCAGATGCTGCACCACTACCTGCTCTGTCTCCCCCCCACTACAAATCTTCTTTTATGCTTTTTTTCAAGCTTACACACAATTATAATCATTATCTGGTCGATGTCTGATGTTAAAAATGGGGAAGGTTATTCCCTCTACAGTAAATCATCTTGAAATGTCTTTCCAGAATTTCATCTTATCATGTGGAATTTCATCTGCTTTAATTTCCAGCTTCAATTTATTCACTGTCCATTTGTGACACGCTGTTCTTCTATCAAAACATATTTTATTTTCATTTACAAATGATCAGTTTTTGGGAGAAATTATTTCTATCCACCAAGAATAATATGCAAAAATCAGAAAAATTTTAGAGGTTTAAAGAGAATAATTTTATTTGGATAAAATGTTTTAACTGACTCCCAAACTCAGGCTGAAAATACTATTCTGTAGGAAAAATGCAAATGCAAATGTCTTAGTTTCCTTTTGTAATGACAAATGCCAAATCAAAATTTCTAGTGAAATCAAAGGTTGTTTCTGTCCTTTCTTGGACTGGAGTTTCAAACAGACAGTAAAAGTAGTCTTGATCTCTAGACTGGCACCTACATTTGTGTGTCTAAATGTAGATGTACACATCTGCTAATTGTCAATGCTCCTGGTACTGTCTGTGGAGATCTAGATATGTCAGACAGTGGAGTCATGTTCGTTAGACCACAACTCAACTCATTCTGAAGAGGACACTTAAAGGTCAATTCATCTGGCCCACAGAGTTATCTACTGTCCTTTGAAATGTCTTATGGCACCTGAGAAATTCACATGAATTTCTTGCAAGATATCGCATAAGACCTATGGATAACCTGTGCCTACTTTGGTAGCAGAGGGCCTGGGGAAGTATAGTAACTGTGTTTCTCTTTTAGTCAACTAAGTATATAACTTGGTTAGACCTTCGTACATGTAGGCACATACACCTAGGTGTGTCAGCCTGAAGCTGATGTCCACATGTAATTAGAGTTATTGTAGAGATAAATGACTTAACCTGCAGATATACTGCCTCACTAAATATCACTGTGTGAAATAACGAAATAGAAAAGAATACATGATCTCCAGAAGAGAAGTGGAATAAGAAAAAAAAAAAGAAATCAGGTCAGATTTAGAAAAAAATGTTTCATCTTAGAAGATTAAAGTAAAAGAAAATCAAAACATGTAAAATGACTAATTTAGATTCTTTTGCTCTGAAATATATTTCTAGTTTTGTCAAACTTAAACAGAAATAAAAGACATTTTAAATTCTATGAAATATTTCAAGTATATCCAGAATAAATCTGTTTTGGTTTTTTTTTTCTGTAGTCTTTCCACTGAAACAGATACTTCATTGCTTTTACAGTTCAATGGCTCAGCAATGCATTCAATGATTTCTGTAGGCACAGCAACAGATCCCTTAATGATAATGACGATCTTGCTGTTCAGTCACTGTCAGAAAACAGAGCCCAAGAGCTTGTTCCTAGTGCTAGCTTGTTCTCTGTGGTACGTTTGTCATTTTATAACAATCCAGAAAGTTCTGTTTCTGGTTACTCACCAGTTCTCAGAAGAAGCAGGAAAAAAGTCAGGAAAGGAAAATGAATGTTTGGGAAAGCCTTAAACAAAGATGGATTTGCTATCTGGCAGTAATTTATTTTAATAATCCCATAAAACATGCACCAGGGCACCTCTTTCTCTTGTTTCTTGTGCAGCGTTACCACTGAAAATATCTCTTTGCTTTTGGATGTTATAATTCTAGGTGGGTGCAGAAAACCAGGAAAAAAAATCCTATTAAGTAAAAAAACTTTTAAGAGATTCTGGATATGTTGCTTATTCTTTGGATTTTCCTGTTTGTAAGACAGATAACCCCGTGTTTTTTATCTATTCTATTCAACTGGCTGAGCGGCTTGTGCAGAAAATTCTCAGTCTGAAGTTGCAGACTGGTTTGGAAGGGTAATATGTAGCTTTTGTTGTTGGGATTCAGTGTTCAGAAGCAAATATTATTGGCATTTGACCACAATTAAGGCAGAGAACACCAGTGAAGGATCACCAGCTGAGAGGTTTTATGTCACCATTCTTTCACGAGACTCACAGGAACAAGGGAGTCTAAGCAGGTTTCCTCTTTATACGTTAAATTTTGGAGGGGATCAGAAAACCCAGTCCCCTACTACTGTTTTGCCATCTGGATATTACAAGGTACTGAGGTTTTGGGACTATTGTTTCTTGGAGTCTGCCTGTGAGACACTGTACAGACTGTTTAACAAGGCAGGCAATTGTTTTTGTCTTTGACAAAACAACCACTTCTCATTCCTGTCAGGAATCTAAAACATCTGATGACGTCTTGTATTGTGATTTGGTGCCCTAGTGAAGGACAACCGTTCTCAGAAAGTCCTTCTTTCCCACAGTTCACTGAGTTTATGAAAATATTTATCTCCATAAACATCTCAGCTCTAATGTACTCCCTCCTTTGTTCTCCACCATGGCCTGTGGTTGTTGGCCACTTCTTGAACAAGACAAACCAGGATATAATTGTCCTTGGGAGAATATACATAGGTAAGTAGCCAAATGACAGGTAAATGGTGAAGGAAGGAAAAAGTGAGCCCTTACTGAAGAAAACAGTGGGTGAAAGAGATGGGTATAAATCCTCATATCAGTTGTCAGGTACAGTCAGAGGATATGAGTAACAGCCAGTTAGAGATAATGGGTAACATCTTCTGGTGGTTTACCTGGAGATACAGTCCCTGCCTCAGTAATTTCTGTAATATGGCAGTAAGTAATGATCGGGCTCAAACAAGCCTCTTTTTGTAGAGCTGCCTGGTGAATTCAAGCTGTATTTGTAATGTAGAAAAGTAATGATTTGTTGATGGTTTTTTTTGATCTGGGTGGGAGTGTTTGGGCTTGAGGGCATGGTGCCCTGAATGCTGGTACAGAATGAACCTACTTTGGCTGGATGTAGCGTACCTGTAGCGTAGAAATGCATAAACCTCTCCAGCCTGGTTAACAGCAACAGAATGGCCTTTAAGAGAACATTAATAGAGCAATAGACCTAAGCAGTTTTGTAGTAAGGGCTTCAGGTTGGTCCAATATTTAAACTCTTACTGTTCAATTTTTTTGTTTTTTGTTGTTATGAGGATCCTCTAATACATTTTTCTGTACACTGGGTTTATATATGGGCAGTCCTTTTACTCCACAGGTGTATGTTACTCATTTTCCTTCACAAGTCTTTTACTTTCTTCCCTGCCTTCTTAGCACAATACAGACTATAAAGTACTCAGAAACAATTCTGTTAAAAAGTGAAGGCATGCCACACTATGATCTGTCTGCATTAATAAAGCTTTTTCACATGAGGAAATAACTGTTGAATTTGAATGAGGTAGTTATAGGCAAATGCATCAAGAGAGGGGTCGACATTTTAAAGATTCAGATGCTAATTGCCTGTGTTGTGTTGTTCTTAGTGGGTATCTTTCATTTTTGCCCATGAAAACTAGTATGCTTGCAGCCAGCTTTCTCAGATGTGTAAAACAAGAAGAAATACATTGATTTGAGAAATAAAAACCAGCCAAAAATGTGAACAAGATTTGCCTTTTTATTTCATCAGAACACTTTTTCCTTTTAACCCTCACTGAACTCTGGTAGTTTTCTTGCTAAGACGCTTTTATCGCAAGGACAAGATACTTCATCAGATGCAGCTATGATCTGAGTAAGGGGTTATGCAGCTGTGTGGCTGCATTAAATGTACTACATAAACAAATACTTTGCTAGACTGTTTTATCAAGGGAAAACTTTCTTCTTAACCCCCGTGGAAGTCTTTACCTGTGCTAACTGATGGATTCAAAATACAAAACAGTTATGGAATACAATTCCTTATGCAGTGTGACTTCTTTGGAGTTGGAAGAGTGATGCTCTTCTCCAATGATCAGTCCACATTCTAATTTACCCAATCAATTTCCATTTCACTTAGAAGGTGGGCATCAAATAACCTTTCCTTTGGCTACGACCTTTAATAATTTCCAGATTTGTATTAATGACATAAAGATTATATATCCTGGTACCAGGGTAGGCTCATCTGCCTACCTTGTCAGTTTTGCCGTTTTGGTCTTTCAAAATCTTTACCAATTCCAAATGCATCTGACACTACCAGGAATTTACTAAAACTACATACTTGTTACTCTTTTAAGAAGCATATTCATTTCTATACTAATTTTAAAAGACACTTTTCAATTTCTTGTATTTTTATGGTGGAAAATTCTCATTGATTCCTTAGCTTGATTTATCATGTCTTTCATAGTTCAGCAAGAAGAATAGATCAAATGCTAAAGCATCAAATCCAAGCTAGAGAAAAAGAGTCAATAAATTAATGTATTTTCATCTGTTACCTTTAGTTTTTGAGTTTTAACCTTGAAGACATAATCTTGGCATAATTTCTCTCTTTTCTATTTCAGAAATTTAAAAATATTAGGGTAGGATCTTGAGTGAGACTCAGCTCAAAATCACAGTATCCAGAGCCCAAGTCAGTTGCCTCAGTATAGATATCTGGAACTACTTGGGATAGTCTAAGTAAGCAGAGAAATCTTCAAACAGCTGGCAGACATGATGAAGATGCTATAAAAATCACATACACTTCTGGTTCTGGGAGGTCTCAGTATTTTAGTTACCTGATTAAATCCACCTTATTGTACTGGGATCTGAATTTCTGGTACAGTCAACAGAGAGAGATAAGATCTGTGAAGGTCTTCAGACTGAAGTCATATCTGTTGAAGTGACTTGGTCCTGGAAGGCCTTGGGATCACATATATGCTTCTGGACAATTTGGCAAATGGAGGATATGCAGGCACTGAATCCTTTTCATTAGAGGATGGTTTCATTAGACAGAGTAGATGCAGGTTACTTTCTAGGCTAAGCAGTTTGAAATCTGTAATTATTTTAAGTAAAGCAAGTAATACAATAATACCAGGAATTCAGACTTCTTTGAAACCTCTTATAAAGAGAGATTTACAATTAAAATCATAAAAATATATGAAAATGCAACAGAAAACTAGATTTCTAACCTTCTCATTGAGGTTCTGTGAAGGCAGGCTTTAGCAGAAAATAAAACATCACATTAAGAGAAAACACGAAAGACACGGCCAACTTCATTAAAGAGCAACATATATCAGAAGTGGTAGTGATCCAACAGCAGCAGGATGGGGGTGCATGTGGACTGAGAGAACAGATCTTGAGAAAAGATATCAATAAAAGAAGAGCCACGTTACAGGTAAGTGAGAAAATACAAATTCTATTAAGTAAAACGTGTCAAGCCTTGAAATGAACCCTGTTCACCTCAGGACAGCAACTCACCTGGAAGTGTCTACCAGTTTCAATATTCAGGTAGTTCAAAGCCATTAAACTGTCAACAGAGCAGAGACTTGATCTGTCTTTCACAAAGCTGCCACTGATCATTGGTTGCTTTCAATGTGAAAAACTCTGTTTATTACTCTTGCCTACTACTACTTTGGAAATTAATTATATTATTATAATAATTTTTGTTATGCAGTTTTCCTGCAGATCATTTTGCCAAAATTTATAGACTTTTTTTAACTCAGATGTTATCAAAGTTTATCTTTCTACTTCAGAACTGCTGCTTTCTGTAACGATAAGCCATGTTTTGTGTTAAAATGTAAAACACAAGTAGCTTTTTGAAGATCATGTTTATTAGTGATTATTAATAATACTTTATTATTAGAATAACAACAGAATAAAAAGTGGAGCTTCTTCTTTTGTGATCTTTCTGTGACCAATTCACAAAAATAACTTCATTTTCTTTGAACTCAAAGATCTCTTCCATCTGTATTTTCTTATTTGAAGTACTGAGGGTTTGTTTTTTTCCTCCCGTCTCTTTCAAATAACCTGGTTCTCCTTAGTCTAGTTCCTAAGCTGGTTCAGCCACCATAATAATTATCTCTGGCTAGATTTCAATTACACTTTATCAACAAAGAATTGTTGTTTAGTGAGCTGACAGGTTTGGCCGTGACATTGAAGAATTTGTCCTGTTGTACATGGAGAAGATACATTAGAATGTGGTAACATTAATGAATGGAGATCAAAGAGGACAACACAAACAGAGAAACAAAGGTAACATCCTTCAAAATTCTACTAAATTTCTCCCTGTGTCAGTATCCTACTGGACTACTCTGACCAGCAAGTGAATCTGTCTCCACGGATTCAGTGAAAAGGCTCCATCATGGGCTTCTTTTGGAGGAATTATTCTACAGGGGAGGCAAAAAAAAAAAAGGAGAGATTTGTTAAAACGGAAAATACCCAGTAAATATCAATAAAATTTTCATAATTTTAGCCCAAGTTTTAAAAAAGAATAAAATTCAAGTCACAATATATGTAACAGCAGTCCATTAATCTGCTGGAGATTTTTTAGGATGCAGAACATTACAGAAACAATGTGAACAGCATTGTCTGAAAAGACTTCATTTAAATAGAATGAGATTCTAGATTTTGGTCAAACAGAAAAAATCAAGAGAAGCTATATTATTCGTCAGTTGAAATGTATTTAAAGTATACTCATGCGGAATGTTTCACAAAATCACATGATCTCAGAAATTCAGAATATAGAAGGACCAGAAGGACCAGGATCCTGAAATTAATTAAGGAAAATTGTAATATTTGCCTTAAGTACCAAGGAAGGAAATATGTTACATTAGCCTTTTCTATGTCCATTTCTTAATATAAAATACATTTATTTCTTGAACTAATTTCCAGTTTCAAACATCCACATTTTACCACCTGTTTTACATTCAGCTTGTCTTGTGAGCAGTTTTATACTCAGAGCAATAATTTTGTATACAGCTGACATGCCTTAGCGAAGTCTACTAACCATGACGTATGAGCTGAAAATCAGAGAAAAAGTCACCTCTTAGCTTTCCTACCTATTTCATGCAGGCTTTTTGGCAAAATTTACATAAATTCAGTGTTTCTTCCTACTGCTTATTGTACCTTTGCTTGAGTGTCAATCATAACACAAAGATATTTCCAGGAAGCGAGAAACTGCGAGGAGTTTGCAGAGTAAGAATATGTCCTTTTCTTCTGCATATTTGCCCTGATTTATGTGCCAGAACAATGAATGAATGGAAGCTGTTCATTGTCACCAAGAACAATGTCTGTCTCTGTCCATGAAAAGAGGATTACGAAATCATATCACCTTTGTTTTGCTAAAGAAGAGGAGAACATAGTTGTTGGTAGTTCTAAATCTAGAGAAAGATAAACCAACTGGAATTGACAGATTTTCGAGGGGAACACTGGGATTTTGGATCAAGGTTCAGCAATATGGAAGCCCATCATCAGGGAGAGTTAGTGGAACTTTTTAAATACAGATTTGACTTTTGTATTTTACTTTCTTATGCCCGTAACATGAGGATGAGATGTGTGTTTTTAGGGTTCCAGTTCTGGTTGCCTTTCTACATCTGTGTAATATCATGCAGAAGGCCAGAATGTTGAGAGAATGATTCCCAATAGCCTTTGATACCACAGCTGAAATTCTGACTTTGAGTTTTAAATAAAAAACCACACCTTTGATTCATCTTTGTAAGTCAAAATGTAGGCAGTGTGAGTGAACAATAGTTTGAGCTTTAATTCAAGTTCAAGACCTGAATGAACACCCTAATGTGAACACAGATCAAGACATTACCTGTTAATGGGGAACCCAGGAAAAAATGAAGCACTGAGAAAGAATAACGCTTTTCTTCCTCCCAAATCATTAGGCATTCTAGCAGGTACACTCCATGTCTGCAAGGTCTTTTTTAACCTCTTTATGGGAAATTGCTGGAAATGGTGGGGAGATATAAAATCTTTTCTGCATTACTGAGGAAGAATTAGAAGAAGTTGAAAATACTGTTGGTCTTTGTGACAAAGCCTGTCTGATCTAAAGTTTGCCCACCAGTTCTTAGGCCACAGCTTGAAATACCTTGGGAATACTCATGAAGAGAACACCCCAGGGAAAAACTCTTTTGCACATTTAATTTTTTTTGCCCAACATTTTCAGTTTGCACTTTGGATTTTGTCACCATCCCATAAGAAAATATTTCTGTTCTCTGGAGAAACGCATGAGAGATACGAACTGCTCAGGGATATTTCGGATTAAGCTGTAAATGCTTACTGACTGGTGTACTTGAAACAGCTATCTTCAATCTACTCCTGAGCTCACTTTTATTCTTCACAGTGTTATTTTAGTAAAGATTTTGGCAAGAAAGTATCTTTTCTTCCAGTTACCATCAACAATTTTTGTTGGTTGGTGTTCCCTGATTGTAGCATCAACAACTTCTTATGAGCGGGTACCCACAATTTCTAGTTTAATTTCAGCTGGGTGCAAAGTCTCAGTGGCCTGAATGTTAACATAATGTCAAAATTTAAACTGAGCAATATAGGATGAAAAATGCAGTTTCATACTGACAACATCTTGAATGTAAATTAAAATGAGAAAATAATTTTTCATTTTGCTTCGTTTATTCTAGTCCATTTTTTACTGCTCTGGTAAAATGGTTGAAGCTTTTCCAAGAAAACTGAAATAAAAAATTGTCATTGAAGGAACAGAACTAAGCATCATGAATTAGCACCTTTGATATTGTAAGAAACTTAAGTTTTAAAAATAGATTATTTCATCAAGTCAACACTCATTTACATTATTTTGCTATTCATTTTTTGTGCAAAAATTTCAAATGAGACATTTTATACATTCTAAAGAGGAAAATATGTGTTGGCAACAGGTGTTAATATTAATGAATCTGTCAAATTCTTGGACACATCAGTTGTTTCCCAGGGCTCAGGATGCTGTTTTTGTAACTGATGTAGTATTTGGTGCTCTTGTGACAGGAAGAAACTGTGGAAAACTAATGTCATAAACTTTAAAGATATATTCTGTGTCTTAAAGGAATTGTCATTGGCTGTCAGAAAAGATAATTTAGTATTGACAGGTTGTTCATAATTTACCCTGCAAGACAAATTGACAACCAAAGCTATATTTTATATTCTATTTATACAGCCGGGTTTGGATTTCTTTTTTACAGAAAGTATTTCTGTTTATAGACAGATTTCAAAATATTCAAGAGAACACATTATTTCTGTTGATATCTTCCAAATTACTTTTTGTAAGGATTAGTTAATGACTAGACTTCAGCTTATTTGAAATTGAACTTTTCTGACCACTGTTAAGAAAACAAAATGTGGAAATAAAGGTAAGGTGATGCAATATGAAAATGACTTTCCATCAAACAATGTTTTGCTCATTACAGGATAATTTAGGCTGGAATGGGTTTTTGGAAGTCATGTATGCTAACCTGTTCCTCAAAGCAGGGCAATCACTAGAGCTAGATCATGTTTTGTGGGGTCTAGTGGAGTTTCGAAAGTGCCCAAGGATGGAGGTCCCATAGCTGCTCTGGGCAGCCGGTTCTAGTGTTTAAGCACACTCATTATGACTTGGTTTCTAATCTTCCTTCTTCTGTCATCAATAGGTTAACTATTTTTTCTCATGTTACAGTAAGCTTTGTTAAATTCTATTTTTTTTTCTGTGTGTTTTCCAGATCGACTAACAGATCTGCTTCCTTATTGGGTCTCAGCTGCTAAAGATCATCTTGTGGGACACAGGCACAGTGCACAATAAAAGTAATATTACTAAAGGCACATGCAGTTTTAATTTGGAGATAAGAAGGTCTGCAGAAGGCTAAGAGAAACAATAATATTTTTGGTGAGCTCTGTATTTTATCTTTGTGTTGCAGACTTTGAAAAGTATCTGATTTTTGAATCCTTTCTTTGAAAATTTCCGGATAGTCTGAATGAAGAACTGAAGAGATCTAAGGCTCCTTCACTTGCCAGCTTGCATAGGATAATCAAAAATAGCATAATGGGAATAACACATAGAAAAGCACTACCTGTATATGTTACTAAAGGAACGAAATGGCAATATCTGAGGACGCTGGGAATTTAAAGTGATCGTTATTTATCCAGTCAATTATTATTTTGGAAGCTGTTGTTTGTCCTCTTTTTTTGTTTGTTTCAGGCTTTAGTCATTGAGTTGATTCAAGTTGACTTTTGGGTTACTTAAAATTATGATTTGCAAATGAGTTGCAAGTGCTTGAATGTGAGTATTTCTATGTATGTGAGAGAGAAAACATATGCATAGTTCTGTGCAATGACAGGCAGAGTTACAAGGGGCATAATTATAGTAGCTGGAACAATTGGTTGTCATGGATTTCTTGCTCTGAAAGAGTGGCTTTGGATATCTTTTCAACATTGTGCTATGTTGACATCCCAGGCAGAACTTGAAAATGACGTCCCAAAGATTTCTATTACTCTTTGGTGGAGATATATGAGAGATTTCACTCGTTCTAGGGACCGTGCTACCACTGCTGATTTTATGTGAAAGGCACATGGTTTTTTTCTTGCTTTCTCACTTCTGCATCAGCAACAGGAGTGACATTTACTGTAATTAAGCTTTTGCAGTATGAGATTTGAATATTTATAGTTATGATGATTTTTCCTTTTACTATAAATATCCTTTCTCCTAAAAAAGAAATCCTAAAACATCACACTGTTAAGTTCCCAAATCTTATGCACAAACAGCTGTACTCTGGGCAGAAACAGTTATTGGTTTACTGTGGGGATACCTTCACCATTGAGGTGGAAAATAACCATAACTATAAAGCTATTTTTTTAAAAAAAGGTGAAAGATGAAGCAGTAAATACAGAAAAAGAATGTTTGTCAGATAACATTTTGGTCTGATGTGTGACTAGCCCTGACATAGTGCAAATGAGGAATCAAAACATTCTCCAGTGATTACTGCCACCTGCAAGACAGAGGGAGACCCAGGAGTGGGCAGAGACATCCCTATTAAGACGGTAGCCTACTTTTTCTTACATAGCTATTAATGTCTAAAAAAAAAGTGAAAGACTGTGGTGATATCTCCAGTCTCAGAGCAGGAGGTGGGTTTGGAGGAGGAGTGGGACTGACTCAATGTACTTTTTCAGCAGTTTCTTGAAAGATTAGTAGTTCATGTGCTGACTCAAATGCCGAACAGTGCCTTAAGGCAATGTCTCACTAATTGCCACTAGATCTAGCTTAGTTTTGCCACTATCGAAGATGTTTGAGGTTTCTAAAATGTTATTGTTTTTACTGCTTGTGGAACCTGCTGCATGTTGGGGAAGAGAGAAAGTATATTTAATCAAAATAGTTTACAAGCAGGTTTCTGTGGCGAATATTACACAAGTCTTCGTTAAGGAAAAGGAGCAGAGTAATTGTAATCATTCTAGCTAATGATGCACAGTAACTGTGATAACCAGAGACAGTAACCTCTCAGACAGTCACAGCTAGTAAGGGTGACAGTTTATGTTTAGAACACACAGACTCCTGTGCTCTATCCATAGTAGTGAATTACTTGTGCCTGGGAAGAGAGGCATAGAATGGCCCATCATTAATAATAAATTTCCTTAGATCTGAGGACACAACTTAGAGCACACAAACTGTCTGCTGGGAGTGGTCACTCCGGTCACCACTTGAACACGGGTGGTAGAACTACTTAGCCTAGACCAAAACCTGTCCATGGACCATTCTTGCAATTTAACAATATAGACAGCTGATTCTTAGCATTCAAGCTTATGCTCCACCACTGTTCCGTTTACCAATATTTTTGTAGCAACAGGCATTCTTTCAGATGGTGTAACTACTTCTTTCCCACAACAGCTTAGTGGTAGGTGTATTACAAGAAAGCTGTTTCCCACAGTGTATGTTAATCAAAAAGTCCTCCATTTGCATTGCATTTACTGAGTTTGAAGATGTTCAGGAATGTAAAGCTCTTTGGATACAGTTCCAAATTCTCCATTCATTTATTTCTGTCTATTCTCTCTCACTTCCCCCAGCTGCCCCTTTGGAAACTGACAGTATCTCTAAAGAAGTATGGGGTTAGTTTGAGTGCTTAGCAGTCAATGCATAGTCCCCAGGGTGATGCTGGTGTTACCCAAAGAAGTAACTGGTCAAATACAAGCTAGTCTCCACATAATTTTGTTTAAAATAGCCAGTTGAAATGCATGGAAAATATGTGCCCAATTCAGGGGTAAACACTCACTGAAGGCCACACAAAGTCAGACACATATGGATCTTGGGTGCTCAGCTAGCCATGCCAGAGGGTCCTCTTAGGCTGGTGGTGTCCAGGTAGTGTTGCACAGCTGCCACATGGTGTGTGCAGCCGGACTTATCCTGCAGGTAGCCTTAGACTTTGCCCTACCACAGCTTCAGGGTCTCAAGCACATCCCTGCTGTAAACTTCTGGGGCTGCCAAAACGTGTACTACTTGGAAACTGCTACCCTGGCAATCTAATTTGGCCCACTGGGACCTTATCGGCTGGGCCTGCCTTTTTCTTGACCAGGGCATTAAAACCCATTGTATGCTGTTCTTTGCTGACTCATTGCAGCCTTAGACAGTTCTCGCTCGCACACCCTGTGAACTACCAAAATTTGCCTCAGTCTGAATAGCAACACTAAAAGTCACTATCTCAGCTAATGTCTCTAAATGCTTTTGACTTCCTTTATAGTTCACAAAAAGAAATGGGTAATTTTTCTGAATTTCTTAAGTGTACATTAAAATTAGATTAATATTATCCTACAAAGTGTTAAAATCCTCTGACTCTAAAAAGAACTCGTAAAAATAGCTCAGCCACTGGTGTCTGTGTTCTGGGTGTCTATATGGGATGAGGATGATCCTCAAGAGCCTCTTCGCAAGTCATCTGCAGTTCATAACATTTGATGAGTTATTCTTTAGAATACATAATACATTAAGAAATGAGCTGTCATTAATTGCTTGTTATACTGAGACATTGTCCTCTTGAAATCTATAATTAGAAAGTCCATATAATTGATTTTTACTACTACCTTATTCTACCTTCTCTCCTTTAGATGTCTCAAAATTAAAGCAGAAAGATTCATGTTTCTGCAAAGATTATGGACATTAGGAATTTGTTCCCTGTGCAACTCGGTACTTAGAGCTGGGTATTTGTAGTATTAATATCTCTCATATCAGGCTTCACTCTGCATAAGCAAAAGAAAATAAAAGAGAAAGGACCTTCTTATGGTAAAAGCTAAAATTAGGCTTATTCATTATGTTCTGCTCTATAGTTGTGAAGAAAAGAAACAAAAGCCAAGGGTCCATATATTTACTTTAAAAACTTTTTTTTTTCTAAATTATTTTGTTTTACTGTAGCTGCCATACAAGATAAAAGCCACAGAAGACTTTGGGTGTAATTGTTGTATTCATATGTAAAGAAGTATCTTGTCTCTGTGGATTAATTTACTTGAATAATGATATGTAGAATCTCCATTTTCATAAAGTTGTTTTTGATATTTCTTGTTTATTTTAATGCTCAGCTCTTGTTCTACATCACTAAAATAAAAAAAAAACCCCAAAGCTGAAGACTCAATTTGAAGTTTGTTTCAGATTTTAAAACAAATGACTGAGTTTGTCCTTGGATTAGAATTAATTAAGCATGTCTCTGTTTTTGTGGAGTACTGACAGGGGAATGGTAATTTCTAGACATTTCTAACGAAAACAGTTCATAACAAGATCAATAGCATGACTGTCTAATTATGAAGTTCTCACTATTATTCAAGTACTCACTGTAATCAGTTTAACTCATTTACCGGCAGGGGGCTCACGATTAAAAATTTGGAGGCGTTGAAACACAAAAGCAAACTGCTGTCACCTTGTTACAAAAACATGTAGCTAAGTTGCTTGATGTCTCAATACAGTAGGCTATCAAAAGACATCCAACAACACTGCTGCTACACCAAAGGTTGTTAAAATGAATTGCTAGATGTCCCTCTAGGAAACTCACTGATTACAGATATTAGATGATTTTCAAGCTAAATATAAATGCAACAGATTTAACATGTAGTTGAAAAAACAGTGTGAGAGATACCATGGACACCAGGCAGCTTACAGCCCGCCACTGTAGGCACACTATTCATATGGTGCTGATATTCTAGCACCCACTGCCTAAGATTTCACAGGGCACATGCCATTGTCCAGTTTACAAAATCAGAAGATGTTCAGTGACAGCAGGGAAAAAAAAAACACTGGCATGATGGTAAAATTTGTAGGTCATTATTCTGAGAAAGCGTTGTTTCTGGGCTTTTTAGTACAGATAGGTCTTTTTCATGGACTATGAATGGCAAGATTCCAGTTTCTTTGGACCTGTCTTGGTAAAATATAATTTAGTGCTGCTATGCTGGCAACCTAGTAATTACCATCACACACAGAGTAAGCTTATTTGTCTCCCTGTGATAAATATAATGTACACAAACAGAGAATACTCACTTGAACATAAATATATGTTGACAGCCTTATAATACAAACTAGTTTTAACAAGTCCAGTAGCATGCAAAATTTATCTGACCAGCTTACAAGCAGTGAGATATAAACTAAACTGGTAGCATTTGTGGTTAAACTGAAAATATAAGGAAATATATAGGAAATATATAGAAGAAAGTCAAGTAACAAAAAAATATTTTTATTTTGAGCATTTATTTAAAAAAAAGGGAAACTGTTTAAACTGGGTTCCTTCCAGCCCCAATTTTGTGACAGATTATTCTGATCAGAATCATGCCAATATTTGATTGTTTAATTTGTGGACTGAACTAAGGACAAACTCAGGTTCAGTCATGCCTGAATTAATTTTGTTTGTCTTTTGAAAATTAAGTGTGTGTAATAGAAAACACTTGTGGATACTAAAATACAATGACTTAGATATATTTTTACATTTCTGAAATGTTCCAATAGGTATTTAATAAAAGTAAAGATAATGAAAGAGTGAATTTAGAAACTATAATGGATAGTAGAAGTATTTCTTACACTCTACAGTACGGCAGCAGTCAGAAAAATGAAGTAAGATGTAGAATCCATATTTATGGATTTAATCTGATTTTTTTCTCTCACAGTAAAGAAGAGAGAGAAAATATCATTTTTTCTGCCCCAGTAAAAGCACATTCCCAACATCATGCATTTTAAGACACAGTTAGTCTTAGTCTCTGCTGTTGATACTGTTCTTCTCTAGATTAATTATTGAAGTGTTCTTTAACACATCAAGCAAAAGCTTAGGTCTGTAGTTCAGTTGTCTAGATCTATGCTTAGCTTCCAGACCTTGTTACAATGACTATTAAATATTTAGTGAAGGTAGAGCAGAGTCCCTAGGAGACATTGACAGCATCCTTTCTCAAAGCGTTCTATAGGATAGTAGAGTATGCTCACTGGATATCTGGGCTAAGATCTGTGAAGAAAAGCAAAGGAATTCCGTCGCAGACTTTGGATGAATGCCCTAGTCACTAGGTTATTGGATAAAGAAACAGTCAGAGCCTATGCCGTAGGTTCGCAACTCTTCTTGGTTTTGTTGCAGGGATGGGGTAGCCTTTGTTACCTCTCCTGTGAATGCAGGCTGAAAGAGTCGGAGTTGTTCAGCCTAGAGAAAAGAAGGCTCCAGGGAGACCTTATAGCAGCCTACTAATACATAAAGGGGGCCTACAAGAAAGACAGAGGGGGACTTTTTCAAGGACACGTAGTGATAGGACAAAGGGTGATGGCTTTAGACTGAAAGAGGGTAGATTTGGATTAGATATAAGGAAGAAATTCTTCACCATAAAGGTGCTGAGGCACTGGAACAGTCTGCCCAGAGAAGATGTGGCTGCCACCTCCCTGGAAGTGTTCAGTGCCAGGCTGGACCGGGCTTTGATCAACCTGATCTAGGGAAAAGTGTCACTGCCTATGTCGGGGGGGTGGAACTAGATGATCTTTAGGGTCCCTTCCAACCCGAATCATTCTATGATTCTATGAAAGCTTTCCAAAATAGACCATTCGAACACAGGGAAACAATTCTTTCAGTTTCCCCAAACTTCTTACTGCTTTGGGAAGAATTTTTCGTTATATGGGCCTTTTTTTTTTCAAACAATCATAGATTAAAAAGACAGAAAATAACATCTGATCATGGAACAACCCTCCTGTGTGGCTAAGACTAAAGTATTTCATTTGTTTGTCATGGTATGAAGACCAATAGTTTGTGTCTGGCAAAATTCTTCCTATCCCAAGGAACAGTATTTCTTTTTAGACCTTTTCAATGTAAAATAAAAAATATTTTCTGTTTCTCCTGACAATTATTTAAATAGTTAACTCTTAAGATGAACTAGAAAGAATAAAAAGAATGTAATTTTTCAAAAATGCATAAACTTTGAGAGTCGTTTTGATGCCATTACAGAAAGAAATTAAGATCTTCCAAAAATCTCTAAAGATACAGGTAATCAAAGTGTGAAAAACTCCAGTTCCTGCTTGGACAACAGTCTAGCTGTAAGGGCTCTCATGGTTCAAGTTTTTTCTCAGAGCCAGACTAGAATCTGAAATACTTTTATCACTAAGGATGACCTGTATGTGCAACAATCACTGTTGCCTATGGTAGAAATGCCATTCAGGAACTGAAGAACTCTTCATGTCATATAGCAAGTTCAGGGTTTCCACAAAGAAACATGCTTTTGGGAAAAAAAAGAAAAAAAAGAAAAAAAAGGTTAGAATTTCTATACTGCTTGCTGCCAAGGATAATGTTTTAATTTTGTTTAAACTTGAGTTTCTTTGATAATTTTAGCTACCGTAAACAAGATAAACCTCAGTGCTTTCTTTGTTAATCTAAAGAAATAGATCTCTTGAAGCTTCTCAGCTGTATTTAGTCTCCTAATTTTTCAGTTCTGTTTTTCATTTTTTATATTTGTTTTTCAGTTTTCCAAAAGCCATATTTAAGTGTATACACACAACTGTCACTCTAAATTGAAAAAACAGTTTCCATACGCTAAAAGCACAGATAAAACAGTCTCACTCACGGTAAGGTTTTTTTTCAGTTGAAGAATGGCTATTTTGTACCAAAATCGTAATGGATGCTATCTATCATTGAGTGTTATTTTTAGCAGTTCCTAGATCTTTTCAGAATCATGAAGTTCATTTTTCCCCTTCCTCATCTGCGTAGTTGGCTATATTAGATCATATTTTGTGCAAATATACTTAGTTTATGAAGTAGTCCATATTGCTATAAAAAATTGCCTTCTTGACCATTGTTTTGCTTTTATGCCAACCTTTTCCTCTGTAAACTTCATCAGCACTACATTTATGTTTTTAGTCTTTATCACTGCTAAAAAGCTGAAAACCATAAGGCTAATCCTAATGGGCCTAAACTAGAAACACTGCTACTCGAATGTAATTCCTGGTGGTGGTTATATATTAAATCTATCAACAAGCTGACAGAATCACAGTGTCACAGAAAGGGTGAGGTTGGAATGGACCTCTCGAGATCATCTTCTCCAACTTCCCTGATCAGGCTGAAATATCTGGAGGAAGTTGCCCGGAACCTTGTCCAGACGGTTTTTGAGTATCTCCAAGGGTATACTCCACAACCTCTCTGGGCAATCTGTGACAGTGCTTGGTCACCTTCACAATACAAAAAAGCGTTTCCTGCTGTTCAGGCAGAACCTCCTGTGTTTCAGTTCCTGCCCATTGCCTCTTGTCCTGTCACTAGCCACTACAGAAAAGATCGTGGCTCTATCTTCTTTACACCTTTCCTTCAGATACTTATGTACATTGATGAGATCTCCCTGACCCTTCTCTGTTCTAGGTTGAACTGTCCCACCTGTCTCAGCCTTTTTTTGTAGAAGAGATGCTCCTGTCCCTGCTTTTGCTGATAAATATCTTTAGCAGCAGCAAAGGTGTGCTGTTTGGTCCTTTGTGATTTCTTGCTTAAGATCCTTCACCATCTTAGTAGCCCTTTGCTAGACTTTCTCCAGTATGCCTATGACTCTCTCATACAGAGGAGCCCCAAACTGGACATAGTACTCTAGGCGTGGCCACTGCTGAACGGAGGAAAAGGATAGCTTCCCTTGTCCTACTGGCAACACACCTGCTAATGCAGCCCAGGATACCACTAGCCTTTTTTGGCACAAGAGCATATCTATGGCTCGTGTTCAACTTGTACCCCCAGGTCCTTTTCTGAAAAGTTGCCTTCCAGCTGGCCAGCTTCTAGTATCTACTGGTGCCTGGGGTTTGCAGGACTTTGCATTGTCCTTATTGAACTTCATGAGGTTCCTTCCTGTCCACCCTTTTCTCCAGCCTGTTAAATTCCCTCTGGATGGCATTGCAATGCTCTGGTGTATCAGTCATTCCTCCCAGTTTTGTGTCATCTGTAAATTTACTGATGGTACACTGCCACATCATCCAGAACACTAATGAATTTGTTGACCAGTATTGGACCCAGTATCACACAGTTATTGCACATGTTAAAGTCAACTTTACTAGTAACATTTAATACTTATTTTATTATGACATCATGTGCACATTATACTCTACCTGTTTTATCAAAAGTATTACATTTACATAGCTCTCTTTATCTACCAAATCTGTTCTTTCAGTGCCTGAAATACAAATTTGCTTGATAGGCCATTTTTCATAAAACCGTCTCCTATAATGTAACTGAATATTGTACTAACTCATTACTTTGTGTTGAAGTTGAGAATTTCAGTCTTCAGGAAAGCAAAATGTGATATTCCACATCCTGCATATAACCTACACATCAGTAAACCAGCACAGATTTGGGATTTGAAATAGTGAATACTCAGAATAAACTATTTGTGAACAGTCTACAGTCTGGTAATTATTCATGTAAACTGAAGAACAGGAAAGAGTCATTATGAATTATTCAGCCAACTCTCTTGGATGAGTGTGTATGTAATCATTTATTGAAATCTGTATAGCATATTGAACAAATAAAAAGCTATATTTACTTGGTCTAAAAGATGATAGTAGGCTAGAAGTGGAAAATGTTCAAATGAATGAAATGAGAAAATCTCTGATTTTAAAATAATCAGGTAGTGCTCTGAGACACAAAGGGAACAGTGGGATGATAAGAACACGATTATACAAATTTAAATGTTTTAAATAATATTTTATGATGTGGTTCAAGATTAATGAGTTAGTTACAATTTTGCAGAGTACTGAGGTGATTAAATAAAAAACAAAAATTTGAAATCCCTCCAATTTTTATTAAGTTCAGTGAATTAATATCAGAAAACAAATCATGGCATTTTTTAGTTCAAGACTCAAATGAACAAAATATGTAGCCTGGATGATTAAACTGAAGCTTGAGAAACAAGATACTTATCATCATTTTTTTAAATATTGTGTGGAAGTATTAAAAACATTGTTTCTGGAATTTATGAAGTATAGTTTATTGCACAAGAAATAGCCAAATAAATTCAAACTCTATTTGAAGAAATAAAAATGAAGATTTCATTGCTTTTTCTGCTGTGTATTTCCAAAGTGCCAAATGCATGTTGTTAAAAGGAGAAATTAAGTATATATTTATCAGGTATGTTTTTTCATTCCTGTATTGAATGAAAACATATAAGCCACCGCCATCAGCTCCCTCCAATCCATAAACCAAATAATTGAAGCCACAAAGCTTATCAGACATATCTTTATGTAAGAGAACTTTTCTTTCCTTCTCTCCCCCCCCTTCACTTTCAGTTTACAGGTTCAGAAAGAGCTGCTTTGTGTTCTGGAAGGTAGAAGATATATGAGATGTATAGTACTAAGGGACTTAGATTATTCTGAAGTGTTATTAAGCAAGCAGATTGAATTAATTTGAAAGAAGAGACACTTCAGAGAGAGGCTGGAACTCTGTGCCAGGTGGGCTGAGCACAGAATAGTGCAGAACTTCAGATTCTTCTCCAAAACTTCTCTGTATTTAAAAACTACCTTAATATTAAAAGTCTAAAAACTATGTAAGTTTTCTATGGAATAGATTAGTACCAAAAAATGAATGTAAAACATTCTGGAACTGAGATTTAAAACCATTTAAATTTGGATACCGAGTCTTGAATAATAATAAAATTCCTGGGCATCCCTCTGTTCAGCCGAAACTTTTCCATATGTGCCTGGCTAATCAACTGCAGCCAAATTCCATTAGGCTTACAGATATTAAGGAGACAAGCCAAAAATTACAGATAAAACCAATACTCTCTGCAGTGCAGTCATGGAATATTTCTTTAAAAAGAAAAACCTACATGTTCAGTTACTATTTGAAAGCTTATAAAAATATCCACAACTATATATAATTTATGTATTTTATATATTTATTATATTTTATATACACCTATGTGCATAAGTATGTATATATATTCTGGCTAGGCAGATATGTCAAGAATCCTTGTTCTTGCAGATTTCGAATTCAAATCTCAAGAAAATGCTCGTATCTCAGGTATAGGAAAGAAGTGAAAGTTGTCCTGATATTTGGAGAAAGTAACCTAATTAAAAAAAAAAAAAAATGCAAAGATATGTATAAAGAGATGTGAAAAAATGCATAGTCAGGACTTATTTTTTCCGTATGTTTCCCAGAGTGGCTGTACTCCAGGGTTTACACAGATGTGAGGAAGATAAAGTATAAGCAGGCAACTACTTTGAATTGTTTCATCCTTCCCTTTGCTTCAACAGACTCCTCACTACTGATACAGTGGTAAATTTATTTTTAGTGTCTTTCTTCTGGGGGGCAAAATTCTTAAAAATATGTTTTCTCTTTTTTGTAAAATTTCTTAATAAAGTGCTTAGATATAGCTTCAGTCCTCAAGAATGCAGTAGTTTGACTGAAGTTATAAAACACAAACCCTACTAAGATCTGTATAGTCTCTGCATTAAGTTATAGCTTAATTATCTTAATAATTGAGCTCTATTGTCATAATTACTATAAAAATATAATGTGTACTTTCTCCCAACACACAGTTTGTCCTTAGGAGGAGATGGCCATACTGTTACCTCCTTATCAAGAAGAGCAAAGTGAGGCACACAAAGGCTAAATTATTTGATTAATGGCACAGAAAATGTGTTGTGTGAGAACACGGAATTAAAGACAACTTTTCTTTTTTCTGAATTCTAGTGCTCCTTCTATTAACCCTTATCTAAGTCAAAATACAAATATGTGAATCTGCTTTCTTGTAAATGCATTATTATTGTTCTATAATATTTTTTTTTCCAGTACAGAAGCAGAAATAAAAATTGCCAGAAGCTCTGAGAAAGATATCAGTGTACCAGCAGAAGACAAGTCTGAACTCTAGGCAAACTTATACACATTTTGGACAATATTTAAGTGCACATTTAATCCAGATCGAGTCAACACTTTGCAAATCTGCTTAATTTGAGTCCTGCAGGCCAGAACAGTTCCAGCAGCTCTAGACATATACGTACTTACACTCACAGGGAAAATTAAAACTCACAGAACGACAGAGAACTGTTTTATTAGTAGAGAGAGTTCTAACAAAATTGTTTTATAAACCCATATTAAGACGACAGTAGTAGCTTAAAATGTCGTAGTATATACCCAGAAAAGTAACTATTCCACATATAACAGCACTAGGGAAAAGGAGGGCCAGCCAAATAATGCCTAGCTCTTTAGAGCAAACACAATCACTCTCAGCTGAAAGGCTGAACAGAGATCCACAGGCAGCCAGCAGCATTCTGGTGTTTCTCACCACACTTCCCCTGACAAAACTGCAGCTCTAGCCTATATCTGTCTCTGCATGCAGATGTGGGAGCAAACTCTGTGTGCAGTAGTGGATGCCTCCGAGAGTGCAGTTGTTTCTTCATGGGCAGAGTACCTCCAGTTCCTCCCATTCTTGCTTCTCCCCACGCACCAGAGGGTGTAAATCTTACTCTGTAGCTATAATAAGACCTTGAACTGATCTGAGACCCAGTTTCTTATCTGGACCAAAGCTCTGCTCAGCACAGCTGAGAGGAAGGAGAGAGAATAAAGTGGTTTTTAAAATCTAGTTAGTGCCAGTATTTATTATTATTTTTCTTAGAAAACAAGAATTGTCACTGAAGTGTTTGAAACCCTGTAGGGTAATAAATTTCTAAAACTTCAGAAAAAACATACAGTTGCTATAAATCAAAGTGCTGTGTGTTTTCATTTCCTTTCCTGTAATTAAAAGTTTTCTTTGATGTTTAAAAGCACAAATATACCCAAGAGTAGAGTAACTAGAAAGTGTTCATATTTGACGCTTCTGTAAACCAGTGCAATTTACCTCTTATTAATAACAGAAATTTTTAAAAATTGTGTTAAAAATCTCCCTTGTAGAAGGCTTGATGTAATGAGTCATTCCTTACAGACAACAACACACCATAAGAAGTGAAAACTGGGAGAAGAAAACCCTCTGGTTTTTAAGACTTTAAAGTTGTTGGACAGTGTATAGGTTGTAAGAGCTTGGAAGCTGAGAAACAGACACGTTGTTTGAATTAAACCTGTAGGACCCACATAAAACTATGATGAAACACTGCTAGGCAATTATGCTATTCTGTATGTCACTTGGTAAATTGGTTTGACAAAGTGCTACTAAGTTGCAGGATCTGAGAGTGCCTTTTGGGTCTTGGCTCTGGCTGTGTTCCACCTGCATGTCCACATAAGGCATCTTCCCCATCCCTCTTTCTTGGGTTCGTACAGGGTAAACCCTGACACACAGACCAGAAGGCAGTGATGATGAGCTCTGGCTGGTGGACCTACCTGTGGGAATGAGGTCTTAATAATTCAGTGTATATACATTGTGATGCACACACACAGAAAAGAGAAGATCCTGCATTAAATAAAGACATTTTCATATATTGCATACCTTGGAATAGGAGAGTTCGTAACATGGAGAAGGGCTGAGAGAGCTGGGACTGTTTAGCCTTGAGAAGACTCAGGGAGATCTGGTAAGTGTGTATAAATATCTCGTGGGAGGGAGTAAAGAAGACAGAAGCAGACTTTTCTTAAAGCATCCAGTGAAAGGACAAGTTGTATTGGGCACACTCTGAACTAATGGAAATTCCTCTTAAATATAAACTTTTTATTTTTTTTTTCCTGTGAGAGTAGTGGAACACTGGCACAGGCCGCCCAGCAAGGTAGTGGATTCTCCATCCTAGGAGATGCTCAGAATCTGACTGGACACATCCTTGAACAATCTGCTCTAGTTGACCCTGCTTTGACCAGCAGTGCTGGACTAGATGTTCTCCTTTCCAACCTAAACTATACTCTGATTCTGCAATTCTGTGATATTGATACATATATGCATATATATATTCATACACACACTAAGATATCATACATCGTACGTCATATGTTGTATATCATATATCATATATGTATGTGTCTAAATATATACATATATATAAATATAAACTTGAATGTAGATTAGTCATGTTTAATTTACGCATGACATTGCTGTTATATATGGGAATATTCACTTGTATTTGTAAGCATATTTTCTACTTCTGTCCTACTACACAATTTTCAGTAAAAGCCCTCAGTTAAAAGTAACTGTCTCAAGAGATGGTGAGTAGCGTTAGCTACTGTATGTGAGCATATGTGTGGGTGAACCACACAGATCTAGTTCACAGAATGATAAAACTAAAGAGTTGCAGACAGAAAAGAGAGAAATCTTAAGAGAGATGATATAGAAGAATATATAACATTATGTCATCTATGAATTATATGATTAAAGAGTATCTTATCAATGCTTCTTTGCAAATCATACTTTTCAATCCACTGTAAGCAGCATTTTCCCAGCTATTTTCAGGTTTCTGTTTGTTGCAGTTTCCTTTCCAATGTTTCTTATTAATTTTGTAATATATTTTACTAAATAATAGAATATAAAAAATATATATATTTAAAGTCATACAGATATGAAAATCTGCACACCTGTAATAATACTGAAAATAGAATAAATTGGACCTTCTGCAAATATATATATAAATTGCAAACTAGCTGGTCCAAGGCAGAACTAAGAAAGCAGGAAAAAAAAAGGATACACCATTGGTTTTGCTTGTTAGGAATGTGCCCTAAGTATAGAGATTGACAAATGTGCCTTAGAAACAAAAAATATTCCTTTTTCTTAAATGAAAATTTCTTAAATGCATTGACAGTTTACCAAAAGATGCTCCTCCTCCTATGATGTATGTATTTTGAAGTCCAGACACAAATAGATGTTGAGCTCAAAAGATAATCTAGAGCTACTCAGAATTGAAAAACACCCTGAAATGTACTTGGTCTGGCTGGGGTGGAATTTATCTTCTTCAAAGCAGCTCTTATGGTCCTGTGTTTTATATTTGTGACCAAAACAGTGTTGACCAAACCAATATTTTAGCTATTACTGAATAGTGCTTTCTCTCTTTCTTGCACTGATCCCTCAGCAAGTAGGCTGGGGTTGGGCAAGAGATCTGGAGGGATCGCAGGCAGGACAGCTGACCCTGGCTTACCAAGGAGGTATTCCATACTATGTAACATCATGCTCAGCAATAAAATGCGGGGGAACAATTTTTCCAAAATAGCTGGTGCTCAGAGACTGGCCGGGCATTGGTCTGCTGGTGAGATATGATGAGTGATCGCCTGTGCACGGCTTTTTTTTTTGTTTTTTTTTTTCCTTTCACTTATTTAATTGTCTTTATTTTGACCTGAGAGTTTTTCTTGTGCCCTTTGGGAGGTTAGAGGGAGTGAGGAGGTTAGAGGAAGTGAGCGTCCAGTGGTGCTTAGTAGCTGGCTAGGTCAACACTTCACAAATATGTACAAATAACATATATTCATCACCAGCAATTTTTCTCCACATATGTACCCTTACTCATCGTTAGTACTTGCTGATGTGGATGTGCACATCATTCTCAGGCTGTGCTTCCAAATTTGAACTTAGTCTAACTAAACTTCAAATAAAAAGTACCAATCTAAAAATATTATGGAAAAAAATTCAAAATGGATTTTGTTCCAAAAATAAAACCTTCAGTGTGATTTTGTACAATTTGAGTAAGAGTCCACAAGATCAGACGCTGTCAAAGTTTATCCAAACTAATAATAGTTGCTGTTTATTTTTATTCCTCTCCCAGTTAATTGTTTTGTAGCATGACAAGAATTTGTTAATTAATATATTGTTTTCCTCATGTTCCTTTTGAACTCAGATGCTCCTGGAGCTGGAACTAATTGGCAGTTTCAACGGAAAGGGTTGGAAAGAAATGAAAAAGGACCAAATTTTTCTCTCACCTGTAGAAAAAGCATCCTGAGCTTTTGAGGCCAGTAGCAGAACATTGTGAGCACAATTATTTAAGAGGCTTATATGACAGATGCTCTTTTTTTCTGGCAAGTCTAAAAGTATTGGATAAATACAACTTAAGAGGTGAAACAAAAAGGAAAAGCAGCTGTACGATTTTGATGAGCTACTTAAACACAGCATTTTGATTCAGAGTTTCTAGTATTCGCGTATGAATTTTACTCTCAGTCTTCCTTCATTTTTCCCCTAACACATTCTGGTTCAAATAGAAATTGAGTGTAATTATAGTTTTCTAGATGTATCCTGCATTAATTCCTTTTGAACTATTTCCATTTCTTTCCTGGAATAAACATATTCTCCCAAAGTCGCCATGAACAAATCGATTTCTAGATAACCCTAAATCTAAGGTAAGATTAATCCTTTCCTAATTACTAGCCAGAAATAAAAGTATATTGTTTGGATGAGGCATTTGGAATGAGATTAAGTCCTCCTAATATAACAATCTGAACTGTAATAATCGTATGCTAAACTAATTGTCTAGATGTCATCCATGGCTGCTGAATGGATTAAATGGATGAGTCATTGTCTGGAAGTCCTTCTCCGTTTTCATGAGCTAGAAAGGACCTTTTGGTAAATGTAGTTAAGAATAAAATTTCTACTCTGTGGAGGAATTTAATGTGTTTACATACGATGAGATACATATACAAGGCCTGGCTGTCAGTAAGCATTTCAGCATTTTTTTTAAAACATGAAAAAGTGAGAAATTTTATGATTTACAGCCACAGCTGCTGCCTTAATGTGTTCAATGTATTGTTACTAAGAGTTTTGTCTACAAATATGAATGTTTATGTATGTACTTTGTCAAAATATTCCTTAGAAGCTTCTGGACTTAGTTTAATTGCAAGGGAGTCTAGAGTCACCTTTGGTGGACAGACCTCTCCATATGTTTCTGTGTACTGGAATGCTTTCACTATGTAATATTTAGATATATACTAGATACACGGATATCTACCTGGACAATAGTTTCAGGGTCTATAAAATATCTATATATATAATAAAATAAAATATACAAATATATAAAATATACAGATAACACTTGTTTTTTGGGAGCACGTGAAGTGCAGGAATGAGGCCTAAAAAACAAAACATGGAGAAGACAAATGTAAGTAACTTAAAGAAAGCTGGTGCTGATATTTCAGACCCTCATAGGCTGCTGCTGACCATATCTATGTTGTGTTCTAGTTCAGATGTACATTAGAGTATACACCTAAATCCAGTAAATGTTTGGAGAAGCACAGGATTAACCAAGGGAGATGTGATAGAACAGGGTAAAAAAACATCAGTGTACTTCTTAGAAGAGAGGCAGAAATTAGCCGTTTTTCACGAATAATATCTGCCATTTACATTAGTCTTTAATCGACTATACTTTTGTTTCTTTAGAATTTGATTTTCCATAACCTTACCCTCAGCATTTTTTAGTCATTATTTAAGACTATAACATAGAAAAGCTGGACTGAAAACATTTCATCCAGGTTGGTAAAAACAATTTTTCTTCTTGCCAGCAAAGTGAAAGGAAAACAACATATCAGAGATTCCTGGTTTTAGTTCAGTTAGTGTTAGCTGAAAGAGAAGCTACTGAGTATCAATAGCTGTTAGAGAACTCAACTGAATTAGAGTCCCATCACATTGCGCAACAGAGTGTTTGAGTACAGAAGGCTACCTAAATAACTAAAACTGCCAATGAGTATGAGGAAAGCTTCACGTAGGTATTCCTACCACAGGATCATACAGCAGTTGTCAACTGAATTTGCATTCAAAGTCCCTGGGTTTGCTAAACCTAAGCTTGTACCAAAAAGCCATTGCCTTTTAACTCATATCCTAGAAAATCAGTTTCACTTCTTACTGATAGAGGCACATTCAAGTTTTGCACGATCCCACTTTGGAATCTCATGCTAATCTAGCTTCTTTAAACAATCCCATTGCCCTCAGAAACACGTGCTTATAGCGGCACTTGTGCTACCTGATATACCAACATTAGTACATTCAACAGCTGAATGCCGAGTATACCCACAAAATGACAGAGAGCTCTCTGTCATGACTGCATTTTTACTACTTTAAAAACAAAAAGAATGGCTATGTAACTGTTATTTGGAGCATATGTGGTAGTTACCATCACTAAAAATAATATTTTTCAAAGCTGATGATCTTCTAACAAAAATTAAATTAAAATATTCCTGCCCCAAATGAGAAAAAAATCAGAACACTTTAAGAAAAATAGCTTCTTGCTAAAATGTTTAAATGCTAGCTTCAGTAATTTCTTTGCCTAAAAGACACCTTATGTGCTACATGAACAATAAATTTTGGCAGAAATGTGGCGTTTGTAACACGAAATTTACACTTGACTGTAACTTGTAAATATTTCATTCAGTAAGTATTGCATAGTCAATGGCATTACAGATATGACTCATAAAACTTCCTCAGTAAATCATACAAAAACATTTAAGCTTAAAATTATGAGCTGCATAAATCCAGCATTTGTCATTTGTATTTTCATTTGCTTATGATTTAACTTAAACTATGCAACTTACAGAACTTCCTAGTAGTAAACTGAACACAGTGATTACAAGGTGAATGGTTATTATTTTTAGTAATTACTAACTTCGTGTTGATTTGTGGGAAAGAGGCCGGACAGAAGTGTTCCTGTCCATGTGATTTAAATTTCTCAGCTGTATCTGCTACTGTGGGCCACAATATAAATACTGTATGTATACCAAGGCTGGAGAAAATTATTCCTGAGTTGCTGTGTGAGCAGGTGCCATGGCCACCTGGGTCCAAACACATGCATATGGGCTTGTAAGGTTAAACAGATTATTTTCTGGAATTCAGCCATACATGTGAGTCAGGAGTAGAACATAAATCTCAGTCAAGAATTCTTGTTAGTTTGGAAGAGCCTAGTGCTTTTTGTAGGTCTTCCAAGTCTCCCGCCTCTGAGCAGATGGGCGTGTTCTCCTCACCTATTCTGGTTTTTATGCAAAGACCTGATTACTAATTGTGTAAACAGACAGACAAGCATTACATTTTTATGTGGGTTAACAGCTTCTCCCACCTTGCTATAGTCTCCTAAGGGCTTAGAAAGTAGTGCTGCATGAACATTGCCTGTAAGGTATGGAGTATTTCAGACTTCTCTTCCTGTCTTCCTTCAACATGTCCACAATCTCACCAGATTAAACTACAGATATGACTGTGCATCCTACATTCACTTTATGTTGATTGTGTAATTCAGACCAAAAAAGTAGTTAAGTCTCATTTCTAATCATCTGGGCTATGTAATTCTCCAGTCTAAATGATCCCTTTTACTGTCTGAAAGTAAACAATGGATTTTCCTTCCTGTGGCATAAAAATGCACTTCTTTTCCAACAGTATTTCAGATAAAAAGTGTCTTTCAGAGTGAAGGGCATTATCATACCATGTTCATGTTTCATCTATGTTAAAGAGGGAATTTTCTTTTTAAGTCTCTATATGTGCACTTAAAATGTATTTCACTCCTCGTGTGGCTAAGACTTTGCAGAAAAGGCAACGACATCTTGGAAATGCAGATAATGAGCTCTCACTGACACCAAGTTTATAATCTCTTAACCTTTAATCGTTGTGGTCCAATGAAAAGTTATCATTCACTGTCCATAGGTTGAGTAAGGAGTAGCAGGCATTTCAGAAAGAAAATCAAATTCCACTAGATGATTAGGAAGATGTTCAACTTTATTCATTAGGAAATGCTAAAATCCTTTACGCTCTCAGGAGCATAGTTTTATAGGGCAGAGCAGCAAGTAGATAGCTCTATCTATGCTGCTCCAGAAGTTCACAGTAGACTATTAAAGTTTGTTGACTTCTGTGCTAAATTGTAAGAGGACGTAGGAGCAAAAGAAGAGAAGAACAAGGCAATGATAATGTTTTTGTAGTGTCACTCAGGAACAGGGAGGTCTGGAGTTCAGCGTGTTAAGTATAGTTAGACCTCAGTAGAAAACCAAAATGAGTACTTTTACATATAATATCATAAATGTTCATCTCTGAAGAAGAAGGAAAATAGAAGACTGAAAGAGGAACACTTCTTTTTTCAAACTCAATATGCAACAGATCTGAAAAAACATGAGATGACTATCAGTTGAGTTTTGTTGTTTTTTTCTCTTCTACAAGTAACTGTAAGAATTCTTTACTTACATTAAGAAACTGAAGACTAAATAGTAGTATATGTAGCAAACAATGGAAAGCGGCTGAGACTCAGAGGATGCTGAAACATTCAAATGTTGTTAACTGAGAGCAGTCATTTGTGAGTAGGTTATTTTTGCCTCTGGTGGTGAGGAATATACTCAACGACTTCCTCTTTTATCAGGAAACTGTAGCTTTACGCATTTTGGCGTTTACTTTTCCTTTTAATTATGACTAGAAAAATTTAGTGCTAAAGCCATAGTTTATTTATCAGTGTTTACAGTCATGCAAAGGTTTGTGAAGGGTTCATACTATACACATTGAAGTAGTTATAAATAATTACTTTTAGTGATGACTGGATTCTGGTGGCTTTCTGGAATTGCACAGAAATGTTTGTGTAGGTTTCTGTCACTCACGGCCATAGAGGCTGCCTGTAATATGACAGCACTTTTTCCTACTTTATATTTGTTATACTAAATCTTTCATAAAATTTTTAATTTGAAGTAAAATCAAAGGAACACATATTACAAAAAAATTGTAAAATAGAAGTTGCTCTTATATTTTCTTAATAAATCTTTTCTTAACTGTCTCTCTGCATAATCTCACTTTTTGCCCCATGTGCATGTGTGCTGCAAGGACTAAGTGCCAGCTACTGGTAAGACCAGTACTAGTGTGAGTGAAAACTGGTGCCAGCTACTGAACTCAGACCAAGGGTATGGACACCCCTGGCCTGTGGTGCCAGCTACTGGAGCAAGTAGGTGTCTTTAACATCCAGCCACTGGCATAGGAACTGTGGGTGACCCAAAAAACAGCTGCTGGGTGATGCTGGTACAAGTGAGGTGAGTGAGAGGCTCTGCACCAGCAGCTGGAGTGGGACCACACATCAGAGTCAGTGTGCTTGGTGCTGGCTCCTGGAGACTTGAGTTTCTATATCTTCCCAAATCCTGGTGTGGGTGTGTGGGTGTGTGTATTCTCTAGCAAACTTTAAGCTGGAATAGATCGTGAGCATGGGGGGGCCTTGGGTTTGGGCCAGGGTATTAGGCGGGCAGGAGTTCTGTGCTGGTACGCTCAGCGGGACTTGCGAATGTGGAGTGCATGAAGGAAGAACATGAGTGCCGTGTGCTAGCGAGCACCAAGCTGAACTAGTCAGCAAGTAGGGGACCTGTGAAGCAGGTAAGGGGGCCCAGGATCCAGACAAGAGTGTCAAGAAGACAGAGGGGCTATGCTGGTGCTTGAGTGATCTGCAAATGTTTCCTTGTGAATGTGGAGACTGTCCTCTGTGTGCCTTCACTAGGGAACTTCAGTCTCTGTCATCTGAAGAGGAGGAAGGGCACTTGGCTCTCTCCATTTATGTTTTACGTGAGTCCCATGTGTGGGTGCAGTTGAAGGCATCACCTTGTCTGCAGCAATCTGTGGGACTGGTTGTACCAATGTATTTTATGTGTCTGTGTGTGTATGTGTACAATCTTGTGTGTGTCTGTGTGTCTCTGGGACGTGTGCTCAGCTTCGCTACTTGTTGAACCTGCAACCAGGAAAGTTCCGGCCACATCCCTCAGCCTGAGCATAGACCACAGGTCCCTGGGGCACTGGGCTGGGCTCCAGTAGCCAGGCTGAAGATGTCCTGGGCTGGATCAGCTGAAGGAGGTGGCCATACTCTCTTACACCACTTAACACTTGCTTTCATCCCAAAGCAGAATGAAAGAAATTTTGGAGTTTCAAAATCAGTAATAGTGGAGTAGGAAAACCCCTTTTTTCATCCACTTACATCAAGGATTTCTGGTATGTGGACTGTATGTTTCTTTGGCACCTAGCAAAAAGGAAATCAGTCCATAGCATTGGCTTTTAGGTGACTTCACAATATGGTATTAAAGAATCCAGTCCTTACAATTAGGCACACTGCTGATAATAAAATACACTGAGAAATGTATAATTTTCACATATCATGCTGTGCAAAGACTCGCATTAATACTAGGTCATTATAAGGGTAAAGGAAAACTGTTTCAAGTATACTTTGCATTGTCATTGTGGAAATGGGACTGTAGATTTTATTGCTACAGCTCTTACTATGTTGTGTTTTATGGGGAAAAGTAGGTTAGGAAGTTAAAAATCTGAATAAAGGCTTTCACTGGCATTTCTATTTATTTCTCAAATCATACTTATTGCTACTTTGTATTACTTTGTATCAGCTTTAACTGATAGCCATTTTCCTCCTAATTTACACAGGAAACACTAATAAATGAGTGATACCTGCTTTAGACCTTTGTGATAATTTTACTTCCTTCCCCAAGCCTTTTCATACAAACTTACCCTTGAAATCATGTGTTTGACTCTAACAATGAGGGAGACACTTCCATAAGTCTTTGACCTTTCTGTCTTGAGAGCCACAGTAATGGTACTGCTGGCTGCTGCATGAACAAAACCCCTAAAAATATAGAATAGATATGGGACAGATTATATTTGGTTTAGGCTTATTTTTTGGATAGATTCCAAGCCACTTTATGTATGGCATTTCTAAAGTAATGAACGGAATCTCAGTGGGAGTTCTGTAAGTAGTTTAGCAAGAGATGATTAAAAATGAGGAAAACATAAGGTACAGTGAAGCAGAGTACTTAGATTAACAGTGCTATAAAATATGAAAATTTAGGCCCTCACAATGCCATATTTATTTGTGGTATACTATTCTGTCTTCTTTATAGCGTTCAAGGGGGTAAGGCAATATATTTCCCAATAATTGAAGATGGCCAGTTGTGAACTGAAGTCACATGGGGTTCTCACTATTTTACACATTATAATTGTATAAAATTATAATGTTATACATTATAATAGTATTCCTTCGATAACACATCTAATTTAAAGAAAAAATTTATTAAAGTATATTTATATTATAAATCCTTTTTTCCTTACCTTTGAAGGTCTACCACCGTTCAGTCTAAAGACAATCGCACTCTCTGGGAGTGTTTCTGTAGAATCGTGTTTGGAAAAACTTTAAATCATATTTCTTTATTGCACAGTTCACACCGAGAGCTTTTCCTTATAGATCACATAATAATTGATTCTTGTCTTTGAAGATCCTTCAATGGTTAGTAATGTTCAGATCTGTCCTTCATTCCTGTCCTCTATTATTATCTTCTGGAATATTGCCTGATCTAGAACTTTCTCATCAGTGGAGAAATATAGTGAAATTAAATCAGATTTTTCTTTACAAGTCTTTTAAATACTTGGCTAAAGGTACTCCCATGCTTAGCACTCAAAGCATATGTGTTGGTCTTACAGTGTGTCTAAGTGGATTTGCAAAAGAAGAACAAGACATATTCTGAGATAGCTAGTCTGAGACTGCTCCAGTGTGTGTGCGGTGTGCCAAAATATGGTTGTTTGCCTGACATTAGGAGTCCTAAAAGGATGCTAGACTTCTAAACTCAAGTACGGTGCTGCTAATGTGTATATGCAGCCATATATAGACCCACTCTGATCCAGAGCGCCATGAGTGAAACTTTCATTTCTACAAGTGCGAAAGCTGGTAAACCTGGGATATTCCTTTTCTTGAGCGTCTTTAAGAGGAACAATATAAAATAATTGTCATTTTCTTGATATACAAGGAAGCAATCATAACTTAACGGTTGCAAATGCATCAGTAATTACATTGCATGTAATTCCGGTTCTGTATTTGATACTTTGCAACTTTATCTTCATTTTGACTGTATGGCAGATGTATGACATAGTGTGACCAGGACTCTAATTCTCTACATCTATAGCAGTAAATTAAACACAGCAGAAAATCACGGAATCAAAGAATCACAAAAAAATTAATGTTGGAAGGAACTTCTGGAGATGACCTAGTCCTAGCCCATTGCTATAAGCAGGTTTAGCTAGAGTAGATGTCTCAGGGCCATGTCCAACTGAGTTTTGTCCAAGGATAGACATTCCACAACCTCTGTAACCTGTTCTAGTGTTTCATCACCTTCACAATAGAAAGATTTTTTTTTATGTTTAAACGGAAATTCCTGTATTTCAGTTTGGGCCATTTGCCCCTTGTGTTCTCGCTGGATGTCATGGAGAAAAGACTGACTCCATCTTCTTTACTCCCCTCATCAAGTATTTATACACGTTGATCCATTCCTTCTGAGCCTTCTCTTCTTCAGGGAAAATGATCCCAGATGTCTATGCTTGTGTCAGGTGGTCCAGTTCCGTTGTCAGTTTCATGCCCCTTCACTGGACTCACTCCAGTATGTCCACGTCTCTTGTACTGGGGAGCCCAGAATCTGAATAAGCACTCCAGCTGTGTCTCACCAGGACTGAGCAGAGGGGAAGGATCACCTTCCTCAATCTGCTGGCAATGCTCTCTGCCTAATGCCCCCCAGGGTGCTATTGCCTTTCTTAACTGCAGAGGCACAGCACTGGCTCATGTTCAGTTTGTTGTCCACCGGGACCCTCAGGTCCTTTTCTGCAAAACTGCTTAGGTCCTGCAGCTGGTTGGCCCCTAGCATGTACTGGTGCATGGATTTATTCATCTCCAGGTGCAGGACTTGGCATTTCCTGTTACTGAACTGCATGAGGTTTCTGTTGGCCTGTTGCTCCAGCCCGTTGCAGTTCCTCTGAACAGTGGCACAATCATCTGGTCTATCAATTAGATCCTCTTCCCAACTTTGTATCATTTGTAAACTTGCTGAGGGCGAACTCTGTCCTATCATCCTGATCACTGAAGAAGTTTGTCAGCGTAGGGTTGCAGTCATCTGCACTGCTGTGTTGTTAGCTTTGTCTCCTACATTGCTCTGGTCCAAACCTAAATGGCACTGTGTCAGTGCTAACCATTGCCTGCCAGTCGTCACTGGTCCTGCAATGGAGTCACATGGCACAGATGAGGCCATATCACCTTAGCAGTGTCACTCAGTCACAGTCCTCCAGCAATATGGTGGAAGGCTACATGTCTATACCTTCCTGCTCTGCTTCCTGTGGCTGAACTGCCCCACATCCACTCCTGCTGTTGTACTACAGAAGTCAAAGGGATTTATCTGGATTTTTGTATCAGGTATAACTGGCAGGTTTGAGGTGTTAGGGGGCTGCCAGGATGCCCTGTGCAGGAGATGGCCATGACCAACCCTGTGCTGGGCACAGATGGTTCCAGCTGAATGCGACACCAACACAAACAGCCCATCACACCCCAAAAACTGGCGCAGCTGGGGGACCTCCCCGTGCCTCTGCTCGGGCAGCAATGAAATACTGTCAACCACTGTGGGAGAACAAATGAGGCAGCTGCTTGACTAACCTGCCTACCATGAGATCTCATTCACAACACCACTGAGAGGCTGCTGAGCCTTGGTGAGCCCTGCAGATTACCATCTGCTCCTACTATTCCATGTAGAGTCTAACGATACTACGATAAGGAAACTCAGAACCGTCAAAAGAGACTATATGTGCCTTCGAGTACAGTTAAAAGGATGTGGTACACAGGTGGTTTCTCGTCTATCCTCCCAGTCAGAGGAAGGGAATTAGGAAGGAGGAGACAAATTCAAAAGGTGAACACCCGGCTGAATGGCTGGTGCCATACTCAAGGCTCTGGCTTCTGTGATCATGGATCTACCTTTGAGAAGCCTGGTCTGTTGGGAGCTGATGGGATTCACTGACCAAGTGGCGCAAGAAGGTCTTTGCCAACAAGCTGGTCAGACTTAAGCACAGATGTTTAAACTGGAGTTTGAGCAACAGAGAAGAGCCAGGGGCTACTGATGTATTAGGAACCAACAAGGAAACACCTGTGAAATACCTTAAAGGAATTAGAGTCTGTTCGTCTAAAAGGATGATATGGTCAATATCCCAGCTGAAGTGTGTCTATACCAATGCATGCAGCATGGATTGCAAACAGGAGGATATGGAAACCACTGTGCAGCTAGAAAGATGTGATCTAATAGCTATCACTGAAACTTGGTGGTGAATTTCACGACTGGAGCGCTGCAATTTATGGCTACAAACTGTTCATAAGGGACAGGCAAGGAACGAAAGGTGGAGGATTTCCCTCTATGTAAAACAATGGATTGACTCTAAAGAGCTGTCCTTGAAAACTGGTGGATAACTTATGAGTAAAAAACTAGGGGCTACAACAACAAAGGACACCTCGTGGCTGGTGTTTACTACAGGCCACCTGATCAAAGGAAGCCTATTGACAAATCATTCTTACTTCAACTAAAGGAAGCATTACACTCGCAATCTCTGACCTTGCTGGGGGAATTTGATAATCCTGACATCTGTTGTAAGAGTGGCACAGCAAGCTGTAAGCAGTCCAGGAGACTCTTGGTAAGGGACAAGGATAATTTCTTAATCCAGGTGATATATACCCTGACTAGAGGAAAAGTGTTACTGACCTTTGCGTACCAACACAGATGAAGTAATTAGAAATGTCAAGATTGGTGGCAGCCTGGGATGTAGTGATCATGTCCTGGTGGAGTTCACAATCTTGAGGGATATGGGCCATGTGAAGATTAGAATCAAGATCCTGAATTTTAAGAAAGCAAACTTGCAATATTTTAAGGAGTTGACAGATGGAATCCCCTGGGAAACTGCACTCAGGGGTGAAGGAACTGAACAGAGCTGGCAGCTCTACTACGACATTTTTCTTAGAATGCAAGAGCTACTGAGCTATTGATTCCTTGTGTAAGAAAAAGGGCAAGTAAGACAGGGGACTGGCATATCTCAGTAAGAACCTCCTTGTCAAATGGAAGTGTAAAAAGGAAATGCGTAGGCAGTGGAACCAGTAACATGAGTCCTGGGAAGATTATAGTGATGCTATCCAGGTGTGTAAGGATGGGGTCAGAAATCTTAAGGCACAGTTGCAGCTGAATTTGGCCAGTGATACTAAGAATATTAATAACAACTTCTATGGGTCTATTGTCTAGAAAAAGAAGATTAAAGAGAATGTACCCCCACAACAAACAAGGTGGGAGGACTGGTGACAAACAACAGAGAGAAGACTGAGGTATTCAACAATTTTTTTGCCTCATTTTTTGACAGTAATCTCTCTTTCCAAATTTATCAAGCACCTGAACATCAAGACAGGGACTGGGGGAATGAAGTCCCTTCCATGACAAGAGAAGATAAGGTTCAAGACCGTCTCAGGAACCTGAACATACAAAAGTCCATAAGACCCAATGAGATGCATCCCACGGTCCTGAGGGAATTCACTGGTGTGGTCGCAAGCCACTCTCAATGAGGTGTGAAAAG
>Ga0065711_1028858_pt1 | contig 38843 bp, 24 predicted proteins | sample Hoacrofraction12_FD_59098 | JGI IMG/M metagenome (GOLD analysis project Ga0065711, IMG submission 59098) | Hoatzin crop microbial communities from Cojedes, Venezuela - Epithelial fraction 12 v2 (version 2) | ecosystem: Host-associated > Birds > Digestive system > Esophagus > Crop | place...
ATTGGAGTGACATTGGCCTTTCTCCAGTCCTCGGGCACCTCTCCTGTCCTCCAGGACCTCTCAAAGATGATGGAGAGTGGCTCAGCAATGACATCCGCCAGCTCCCCCAGCAAAAGAGACACTTTTGAAAGGGATAATGTAAATAACAGTCATGTCCAGTACATATATTGGGCAGCATACAGATTAGTTAAGATTACTGTTAAATGCAATTTGTACTTACTTTACACGCAAATCTCTCAACATTGGAAGTTTTAAGAATACAACGCTTACCTCATATTAACATATTACCTCCATATTAACCTCATATGGACACTATCTGTTGCATTCATAAAATGGCTGCAAATAATTGATCACGTACAAGCAGACCACCTGTACCTCACGTAAAGAGTTGAGTTACTCAGAGGATGGGTAGGGGCCTTTTTCTGGGATTTCTGCACATCTGTCATCTCAGAAACTCAAAAGCAGAAGGCATAGACAGCAACATGCAAAGCAGCAGGACTGTAGTCTGCTGTTGCTTTTAAAGGTACTCTACAGCCAAAATAAGTAGAACTATAAGGTCTATTTAGCATTTCTGACACCTTCAGTAAGAACAGGAAATGAACTAACTCACCGAAAGCAGACTGTGTGCAGCTGGGCCACAGCCACTGACTGGTGGTGCAGCAAGAACTGACCTCCAAATTTGCAAGCATCTACAATAGACCTTACATAAGCATAATCAACTCCTAAAGGAATTGGTTTAGGTCCATCAGTGTACCCTACCAACATTGACGAGATCCCTGCTTACGTAAGATACTGCTGTCCTTGCTCCCTAACAAACGTACCAACAGTTTGACTCTCCACCATCTTGCAGTCATAATCAGAAAAGAACATTAGGAAATACATGCATGCCCACAGCATACCTGAAGGTACGCCCACAGCTGGTGCAGACATCCCTAAGATATTTTTAAACTGCCTAAATTTGGTACAGATGGCAGAGAAGTGTTGACACAAGGAACTGCAGCTGGGCCAAGTGCCCAAATGTTTACAAATTCTCAGGTAAGTTTTGGCAACTGCAGAGGGGAGAGCGGTAAGGTTCCTTCTGTTAACAGAGACATACCCAACCCAGCAGGCTTCAGTCAAAGACCTGAAAAAGATTGGTGTGAACAGAAATATAAACTTACCTTCACAGAACTCTCAGTGTAAAGTTCCATTGCACATTAACACGGCAATGAAACTAGAGATATCTATGCAGAGAGTTTCACAGAGCTGTTTTTTATGCAATTCACACATCAGCAGATGTTCATTTTGGCAGAAAGATCATTGCAATGGTCTGCTGTCAATAGTCAATTACAAATCTCAAAAGCCATCATGACAGCCATCAATACAAGCCATTCTTTTTGCTTGACAACTGTTACAATTCTACTCCTGTAATGTAATCTTTCAGATGCAAATCTGTTTTTCCAGTGGTACAAGGTCATTTCCTCTGAAAATTCACTGATTGTGCTATATACAGAGTTTAGGAACTAGAAACACTTCTCAGAATCATGGAGATAGTATTTCCTAATCATTTGGGTCTAGTTTCCTTATAGAAAGAATAATTGGCAATTATTCCAAACTGGTAATTTGGCTCCGTGGTGACTACTGATATTTAAAAAAAAAAAAAACTAGTCCAGTGTTTTGCAGCAGGTTTGTTACAGAGAAAAACAAGACAAAAATTGCTCATTTAGAAACAAAAATCTATCAGACTTTCATATGTTGATCTGCTTAAACCATAAAAATCTTTATCTGCTCTAAGTGTAAACACACAGATAGTTCCAGACCAACAGCTGTCCTTTCTTAAAAAAGAAATTAAACTCTGGGTTGTGTCCATTGATTTTATTCCCAAAGTTAACGTATGTTCTCATTAAAACAGCTTTTATGATTGAAATCCATTTACTTCATAAGGACAAATATGAGCTCCTGGAAGCATGGACCGTTAAATATGAGTATGTCTGATGTTGTGGTCTTTTGAAATAGATCCATTTCCTAAACATACTGAATCACCACATTGTTCAGGAGCCTGGAAACATCATAAGGTAGCTGGCATACATCACACAGCAAATAAATACATCTGGAAGTTTCCTTTTGCACAACTGTAAAATGATATGTATCGTTGTTTAGAATCAATAAGCCTAAAAGCCAAAAATATGAAGGCATCTTAAGCTCCAGAGTTAAATAGCAGAATCCTGTATAAATCTGCCACCATGCAGAAATCAAAAAGCTGACTCCATGTAAGAGGAAGGCTTATTAGCTCAAGCACTACACCAGGTTAACAGAGATGATTCTCAGACCAGATCAGTATCTTCACACAGCTCTGCTTGGTGCCATGTAGACACAAGAACTTTGTTGAGATTCACTCAAGAACAGCTGAAAATGCACCACTACAGAATTAAAAACTGATGAAAACTTGACTTTACTAGTGATGATCTCAAATAGCCAAGGGGTAATTTCCAGTAAGCTAGTTGTGTTTAAATTGTTTACATTTTCCTTCAATTTGCTTTTCTCTCAAACAAATACTGTGCTCTGCAAACACCTAGTACTCAATGGTCTACCACTACTTGTGGGGGAACACAGACCTGCAAGTGGTGAGGAAAGGTCACATTTGCTGTGGTAATCACATCAAACTGTAAAGGATCAGGAGCTTTCTATCCAGTCAGGAGGGACAAAGAAATGAGTCACTACTCCATAAATCACAGAATAGTGGAAGATAGATGGAAGGAATTTCAGGAGTCACCTAATGCATCTTGCCCAAGAGCAGGGAAAATAACATGCACTCTCACACAAAACTTATTTAATCTGTTCTTACCAAGTTTTCCTACATTTGTCATGACTGGAGGCCTGCAACTAGATGGCACTCTGCACGATCTCTCTTCAGAGGTCTTGTTAATTCCAAAACAGTCACAAAACAAAGGATTATGAAAGAAAGGTTGCAGAAAAAAATCACTGCAAAGGAATGAAGCCAGCCCAACTTTCAATTTCTTGGGTTTATTTTTTTAAATACTTCTCTGCTTTGATTTTTCTCTTATGTTTGTTCTTTGGGAGGCCCTGAGCTGGGATGTTTAGGGACAACACTAGTGAAACTATGGCTAGCAGTGCCGCAAAAAACTGAAGGATATTTGGATGACTCATGTTTAATGATTGATTGGGTGTTTTAGGAATCTAAATCTATATAGTGAATGAAAAAGCTCCTTGCTTAAACACTCCAAACCAGACTGTCTCTTTCCGCTTACTACATGTGGAGCTTCACATTGTTTTAGTTGTGATCGTATCTGTGGTGCAAAATCTGTCTGCTTTTGACACTCAGACTCTCCAACTGAAACAGCTGCCATACTTGCAAACCAGAAATCTGTCATGTTCACCCTTCTTTATCCAGTATTGCCCCAACATCATCCTCAATAGCATGGCAGCATGGAGTAGAATCAATCCCAGATTTGGTCCTAGGTATATCTATCTTCAGCAGAAAGGAAGCAGAAACTTAAAAACGCCTACAGAGAAATGAATCTGTGTAGATGCAGGTCCTCTGTGCATACAAGTGAAGAAGAGGAAAACTAGATTATTACATTTAGGACAAGGATGAGCTGTCATTGTTTCAGGCAGGCACAGAACACATATTCAAAAAGAAACTAAAGCTGGGGGCGGAGGGGTAATCTCTCTATGTAATTGCCATTGTCCTGCTTGTGATATTCCCCCTCTCTGAGAATCACTCCCATAACAGTGACAAGTTTCTATGACTCACTGCATGACTTACATTTATGGCTAGGAAGTGCTCTCTGTAATTCATTTATTTATTTCCCAGCAAACACATTTAGGCTCCATAAAACGGCATGCATTTTTTCCTTTGGGGGGAGGGATAAAATATTTAGTCTTGTTTCTAAATCCATTTCTTTTTCTTCCTCCCTCGTTTTCCCCCAGTGCGGCTAACAAAATAATCATTCCTTGATGTGTCTCACTCAGTAAAACTCTAAATAAAATGAAAATGTCAACCTGCCTCATATCGTGACACAAAATATAATGCAGATGTCATGCACATAGCTAATCTTACCTATGTAATGTTGCTCAAGCAGATACCACCAGCTACACCAGAGAAACACATTTCCATGATACTGCCTAAGCCATTTAGTATCAGTATGACTTCCTCAGGAATCCAGGTAAACAAGCATGCATCAAAAACAGACCTTTAAAAGGATCAGAAATTAAACTGTTGAAAAATCCTACTGGCTCACTGTCTGCCTGTCCCACTGACAGTGGAACAAGGATTTCACCTCAAAGCTCTACCTTCTGTAATATATGAAATACATTTTTAAGGTTAGTTTACTATTCCTAATTTCTTTGGCAACTAGGAGTATGCCAATACCAACACACTATACTTGTCCACTGGAACTTACTGATAGAAATAAAGACAAAAAATACACCTTTCAAACAATTTGTAATCGGCGTTTCTCTGTAGAACAAGGTCCTATAGAACATGAGATGTTTCTAGACTTTACATTGCATAAATTCTAGGCTGCAATGACCTTTGAAATAGAAAGAAGTGGAAGTATGCCTATATCATGCCTACCATCAAAATGTATCTCTTGAAAGTAAATTATCACTATACTGCAAACACAAGTTTAAGAGGCTCATATTTCTTTCATTAGCTGGCAATCATCTCATAAATTGAATGTTTTGGGTAAAATCTTGCCAGTACTGGCAAAATTCTCATCAGTTCAAACTGGTCCAAGTCTTGTATTTTTTTCCAGTCTGCTTTTCTCCTACACTTGCTGCTAAAACTACCTTACAAGGCAGACATTTGCAATCAATTTTCATCTCTTTATCTGGCAAAAATTCCTTGGACTTAGCAAATTCTTTTGGAGGTCAAGATTCCTGAAGTAAGGAATCCCCAGAATTTTGCCCTGCTTATCTTGGATGAGTTACCAATTCACTCCCAATTGCCTGCAAACTTTTTGCAGACGACTTAACCAGATTTCTCTCCTCGTGTCAAAAAATCCCACCAAAAACTTTGCTGCAGTTGTGGAGCAGACACCCTCCAAGAGGCTCATTCAGACTGAAGACCTGGCAGACTATACCAGAGTATACTGGATATAGACCAGATCTCATTTCCAGTCTATGCACTCAGACTGTCTTCCTATAGAAACAGGGTATGGGGAAAAGGGAGAAAGAGGAGAGACACGTACCTGGAGGTCTCCTCCAGACATGTTAACAGGTCAGCTTCTGTCATACAGGCAAGCTTCATAAAGCACTAGGAGGTATAGCTATAAAAAGTCACTGTTTTCAGTGGGACCAGAATTGAAAACTTAGGGACCTCCCTTTATTCCTGCCTGACACATGCTGTTTTCTTCCTCTCATGTCCTATAGTGTATACGATAAATATTCATTCATTAATTGCAGCAACCACTTTGTCCATTTCTTCTTTGTAGCCATTTCTTGAGAAAATGGTGACAGCTATTTTAAGAAATACTATAGTTGACTTTAAAACACAGCACACAGACTGTAAGCAAGAGTCCCAGCCAGCACAACACAGACTGCTCGACTGTCAGTACACTGATCTATAGCATTTATGACTCACACCACAGCCACTGTAATCAAAATGGTATTCATATTGCTTCCCAGCATGCAAACTGACAAGGATATGGTTGCAGTCTTTACTTTTGTAAGTAAAGGAATGAAGTCCTTAACGATCACACGTATCTTCCATGACGTTAGTCCAATTTAAGTACATGTATAATTTTAAGGTGTTTATGATAAGGAACAATTTCATAATTCAATGTCACATATGTCAGCAGCACACAATCTTGAGGAAGAAAACATCCAAAAGGGTATGATGAAACATGGGAATACTTCCTCACGCCAGTAACTTTTGTCGCATCTTTCAGAAGAGATTATTTGTGACACGGGGCAATTACACTTATGTACAAATGGTTTTGATGTCTTCCCTTTAGTAAGGATTCTGGCATCTGTTATTTTCTCATTTTTCTGCATTTTGCCTACTTCAGGAAAAGCTTCTTCCTTTTTCATGCTATGCCTGATCTCATTTTGTATTCTTCTGTTTATTTTCTAAGCCATTCAAACTCCATTTCCAGAAGGAAAAAGCCAGCGGAATGCATGTTGTCGATCTTATGCTAAGACACCAAAGCTAGTTTATAAAAATAAAGACTTCAGCATAGTCCTGATGTTGAAAATACTTAAACTATAAATAACAGCTTTAAAAATGTGTAAAGCAAAAATGGAGCATCATTCCAATAAATTAGCAAAAAGGACCCATTACACTTATAAAATTGCAAAGCACAATTTGTTTAACACAAAATCAGTAAAACCAGCTGGAGATGTTATTTACAAGCTCCTTAAGTGTCTAACATCTTTCTTTGAAATCTGGTTTTGCTGAAGCTAAACCTACATGGAAAAAAAAGGTAAAAAGAAGGTTAATAATGATTTGTTATCTTTTTCCTCTGTCCTTGCTGTTAATTGAATTTCCTCCGGCTAAGAAAAAAAGGCTGGAAATATCAATTCAGTCACACTTAATTTTATTGAGAACTGTGAAATGTAAATGCAAAACAAACATTAAAAAAAATCAAGCTACAAAGAAGGATTTGGGTATTTAAGAATAGTTGGTGATAATATCTTCTCTGTTGCCTTTAACATTAATTTCCTCTCCATTATAAGAATATTATTTGTATTAACTCTCACACCCTGACAGTTCTTTGCCTACCCTTCCCTCCCAATACAAAAGCTGAGATCCATAACATAATTAAAATAGGTTAAAATGATCAAGAAATAATTTCTTCAAACAAAGTTTGATTATTTTGTACCTGGCTGGGCAAAATTCAGAACTATGAATATTTTTTTCCCCAACACATCTATTTCTGTGCATTCCTCACTTAGTCAATCCAACCCGCTTCCTAGTCTTACAGAAATACCCACCTGTTTTTAAAACTTTGTTAATCCTGGAACAAACAACTGACACTGAGAGTACCTGTTAATTCAAGGTCAAAAAATATTACAGTCATAAACCCACGGTATTCTGACCTCAAAGGAAACTAGAGAAGGACAAGCATGTAGACATGTAAGAAAAAAATCATTAAGGTATCTAAGTAACACAACATTCATAATATTATAGTAATGCTATGGAATACTTTTACAATTAATTAAATTAATACAATTTATTCTGTCGTGTCCCTCGGCAGCACTGAAAAGAGACTGCACTCTCCCTTCACATTTTTTTCACATTGATGAGTTTCCTCCCCAGCCTTCTCATCTCCAGCCTAAGTAATCCCAGCTCTCCCAGCCTTTCCTCAGAGGAGAGATGCTCAAGTCCCTTCATCATCATCACCACGGCCTTTTTTTGGACTCTTTCCAGCACGTGCACTTCTCTCTTCTACTGGGGATACGTACATGTGTATTGTTTTAGCACTGGGGGAAGTGTCACATTATTTCAAGCTGACTTTAAAAATATACTTTTATTTCCTTATGCCACTCCCCATTATTTTGCACAAAGTGACAAATTTTTAAAACACCTATTCCCAGAAATACTTATAAACTATGAATAACTTACCAGATTTACTTCAAAACTTCTAAAAATAATTCAGTAGTCAAGGAAGAAAGGATCTGGATTAGCATATTCTGTATAACTCACACATAATGTGAACAAATCTATACCAAAATACAAAATTCCACTCAACTTTATTTACAGTGCTGCTTTCTCTGCATGTTCAGAGTCATTAAAGAAAATAACAACTGATGTCCATCCCAATGGCAACATGCATCTCATGCTAACTGAGGCACACCTTGCTTTGTACATAAAAGAGCATCCACACATATTTATCTTCCCAGCACTAAGAGTTTTGAGAAAGAAACAACTTTCATAACTAGGCAGACTCTCTGACTGGCCTTCCTTATTTTGACAACCATGCTAAAGATGCAGACTTACTCGGACTTACAGATTGAGGCTGAATACGACCTGAAATACTGCAGCTGATTGCATATTGCTTGAGCAAAACCCCATGACAGCATGGCAGTAAACAATACTTGGTGAACCTTTTCAGAATTTTTTTGCAAATGAAGGTACTACACCTCCCCTACTTCCTCTCTCCTGTACATCTGGATTCTAGGTAGAGAGTCCAGTAAGCAGCACATCCTTCTCATCGCCCCAGAAGAGCAAAAACACTGCTTCCTACCCTGAAGCCATCTGCTCTTTCAGCATGCCATGGCAGAAATGAACTTCTGGTCTCAAGCCTACTCATGGCCGTTTCAAAAAGGAGGCTCCTGCAACTGGCTGAAGCAAGTGAATACCAGGCAACTGATGTAATTGGACTAAGTTGTTGTTATGAGTAGGAAACTTTGCAGTTGCATGGGTCATTCAAGGATGGGCTGAAGACACTCATGTTTAGACCAAAAGCAGTCATGAACCTGGCTTACCGTCAGCCTGACACTCAGGTGCCTCTCTACCACTTGAACAGTTAATAGCAAGAGTCTCTCTTTCAACCCACAACGTAAACATGCTTTTGGCATGCTTATTCTATATCATTTGCAAACAAGGGCAAGAAAAGGTGTAGACACAGCAGTGGTATACATACAGGTATCAAAATGAGAAGGAAAAGCATAGTCTAATTAAATTGTACATACATGACTTTAAAATGCCAGTATGCCACACGCAGCACAAATTTAGGAGTTCCTTGTGATTATGGTGGCACATATTCATTAAAAATAGCTTACACACAAGATTGTCTGCAAACAGAGCAGCTGAAGAATACAACTGGAAACAGCCCAGCCTTCCATTCTTTCTCAGAAAAACTAACCTTAATTTTCAAGTGAAATTGAAGAGATGTCCACTTGCTACCATGCTATTATCAATTACATTTCAGTGGACATGTACCATCACCATGTTGTGAAAGCATAATATTGAAGAATATCATCAAGTTCAGAAACTTTTCTTGGGTCTATATTAAGAGAATATGTACACATTTATCAGTATATTCCTATTAAAAATACACTGTTCGTAACAAAAATATCCATTTTATTTTCTAACATGGTGTGGAATAGTTGGTTTGCAGCACAGAGCATGCTTTTTGAGCACCTGAAGAAAAGAATGGCTAGAGTATACAACTAAATTATTCCCACGGCTACACTCAGAGGCTAAGAGAAAATTTACCACTTCCATGCTTACAATTGCACACCTACAGCTATGTGTTACCATGTATACCTGTTTGGTTTTATACATACTCTCATTTTTCATTTGTTTCCTCCCTTGGAACCAAGATAAAGTAGTTTACTACTTTTTATACTTTTAATTCTCTACTTGAGCTTCAAATGATCAAAGACCATTTTGGATGTGTGTGGGAAAACCACATGATGTGCTGGTGGTGGTTGCTTTTTTGAACTACCTAACTTCAGCAAAGACATTGATAGAGAATTTTACTTGCATAGATACATGCTGAGAGCACTTTACACAACTCTTCGTATCTTCTAAAGATATCAATTCAATCATAAACTACCAGCTTATAAACCATTATCAAGAAAGTTTCTACACCATTCAACCGCAAATAGTTTAAATATGGCATTATGCCATTTATATATGGCATTGTGTAAAAGCAGATAATTTTGAGAGAACAATTTTTGTTCTAGTACATAATATTTATCAGAGATTTGATACAAAATTAAAAATCATAGACTTCTAGTTTTTCTTCCTGCTGATTACAAAAAATTATTATGAATTCAAGTCTTAGAGTAGTCAGTATAAGAACCCTAAAGGAGATGAAAAACAAAGTAATATTAACGAAGTTAATGAGCAGCCTGGTCTGGTGCAAGATGTCCCCACTCATGGCAGGGGGGTTGGAACTACATGATCTTTAAGGTCCCTTCCAACCCTTACCATTCTATGATTCTAAGTACCATATTACGTATGTATATACATACATATGCATGAAAACTGAACAGGACAATAAACATCAGTGGGAGGGAAGAGCACACCCAAATTCTTTCATTTAAAACCTCAAAGCGAACTTCTAGCCAACTGTCAATAATAAATAAAACCTGCCCAACTAATCATTAGATTTTTTTCTCATTGATTTCAATACAATCAAGTTTTCATCTCTGAACTGCAATGCTGTGAACTCCCTCTCATGTGCTGCCTCTCTGACTCCCCTTTAAAAGACAAAATCCTTACATATATGATACCTGCTGAAATGGCTGCAGATAGGATGTCCTAAGGAACACATGGAAAAACCATTAAAATTGAATCAGATTTATAAATATGTTTTTTACAAAAAGTTCCAGCTATTTAAAAGACTAATCTTTCTATTTTACCATACATAAACTTATGAGACAGGCTTCTTTGATTCCAGGGTTAATTAGCTATTTGGATATGCACACAGCAACCTCCCAAAACCCTCAGCAACAAGAGAATAGAGATATCTAATTTCTTTCAAACTGATCTATATTCAGAAATAGAGAGAAACAATACACAATAATTTATTTTTATGAATGCGAGGAATGACAGTGCACTTTAATTTTGTATCCAGCTCAAATTATATCGGAGCCAAATATTTCATTTTAAGAGTCCTGTTAAATCCTTTCAAAGACCTTGTTTTATGTGTTCATGAAATAACTCACCATTTTTTAGCTTTCAGGAATGGTAATTGCTGTAAATCTTGCAAATTAGCATGAGCAGTACCAGCAAGACACTCTGTTAAAATTCATCTACATTGTTGCTGGAATATTTATTAGGTACTAAAATATTTAACAGAAACCTACAACTACTACAATTCAAATTACATTTCCCCTATGAAAGCCTTTTTTATAGCACTTGGTATTATTGTTTTGTCACTGTGTAAGAAAGCATCTAATCCAACTTCTAATCTTGAGCAGAAAAATTTCTTTTCATTAGATGGCTGAATGAAATCATTATATTAACTGGATGTTCCCTATTGTGTTTTATCAGTTTGCACAAGTAAATTGCACTGCTCATAGTAGTAAGTGACATTTTCAACATTTGCACATACAATAGAAATGTTGGCACCATTTACAAGCTAGTTAGCTCTTGACGGATTAGTGACCTTCAGAGGTCCTTCACTTCGGGTTTTTTTCTGGCTGCTGCTGTGGCAGCTGGAGAGATCACTTTCCCCATTTTCTCATTATGATCATCTGCTCTCTAGCGTCCCTTTTGCGTCAGCATCTCCTAACTTGTTCCAGTCCAACTGAGTTAGCTGACACCTATTATTTCAATTTTTAACATTCACCTCACTCATTCCCCACCTCCCCCTTTGCCTCTCTTAAAACTCGTTTGTATTCTGTGCTCCAGCTGATGGTCACAAGTGTCAACGTTTTCTGGCTCTACTGTAGCATCAGCTCCAGCTCAGCACCATGGCAATGCAACAGCTTCTCAGGACAAGTGAACACTGGGAATATGTAAACCATAGCAGCTCGGAACATCAGCCACCCCATCACACCTGCTATCTATCATAAACCCCTCCCCTAAGTAATTCAGCCTAACACAAGGGATTCTGACAGGTTTCTCTGTAGAAGCAACCATATAAAATTCCTTCATATATTAAAAGACATTATTATATAAATATCAACCCCATACGCTGGATTTTTCTTCCTCTATTGGAAAGTGACTTGAGAAAAAGAGCTGCACATACAGACCTGAACTCTTCTGTTTGTTTTCCAAATACATATATAGCCTATCAAAGGGCAGAAACTAACAGAATTTGACTTGTTGCAAATGAAATTGTTAACATAATATATATTAATCTGTGGTTCTCATCCCATTCCTATTTGCATCTGGTTTAGGAGTAAAACCCACAGAAAACAGTGCTGACTAAAGACAGCTCAAGTAAAAACTGTTAATTTTTGTATGGGTAGAGTTTCATATTTTTCTCCCCAGAGACAGATGAAACGAACTCCTCACATTTCTTCAGTGGTAAGAAGATAAGATATCAGCACTTTGCAGGGAGAAAACAATCACCACATTGCACATCTTTTGTGAGAGGAGGGAAAAAAATACTTTTTTTAAGAGACAACATATGCTTTATATTTGTTTCTGATTATCCTAACTCCAAGTCAAATATTAAGATGAAAATAGAAATACTGGAAGGCTCTGAAAATTCCTTCAGAATTTCTCTTCCATCCTAAAACCAAGTCAGTGGTATGGGAACTTTCAAACAAACATGCAGTGCCTCTCGCATTTATTAGTCATTTATATCTACCTACAGTGAGTGCAGGTGAGTTTTTTTGTATCTGCTTTTCTTGGATAAAACTATCAAAGGTTAAGATACAGGGCAGCAGACAGGCTCTTCATCTCAAGCTTTAGATCTGTCTCTGAGTTTGCTATCAAGTATCTACAAATTTTCACGTATCAATGTTTTACATTATTTTTCCTCCTATTCTGTATTATAATTCTGCATTTTTATCTTTCTTCAAACAATTTCTTCTTGAATCAAGGTCCAACTTTTTTTTTCCAACTTTTGATTTACTTGTTTTCTAGAATTGAATTTCCTCTACTTCTTTCTAGCATCCACAGCAACAGAAGGAAAATGCACTGTCTTACTTTTAGAACTCCTCCTGCTACCCAGGAGTCCTCATTTTTTCAGAGAAGTAGACAACTTTCTGTCCCTGTTTTTAAACAGAAAAAACAATGTATACAGTTTAGTCCCAAAACTGCAATTTTATAGTTACTTATTTTACAATTCCACTTACAGTTGAGTCTTTCACTCATTGTATAAGATGTTTCTCTTTAAACTATTTGCACCATTCTTGAAGTTCTGGTGTTTGATTATAAAAAAAAAAAAAAAAAACCAAAACACACCCAAGCCCTGGGAGTCTTAATGTTGCAAGATACTCAGTGCTACTTCACAGGAAAGTACAGCTGTCAAAATGCTCTGCCATAAGCTGCTGCTCTCCGTGTAGCTCTGAGGTTATAACCTCAAGGATATTTCTATGTGCATCCCCGTAGGCACTGTCCCGGAGGAAGTCTTTTTTCTTCTGGTTGACATAGCTGTAAAGCAGAGACATTTCTGTAGACTTTAAAAAATAAGTCATTTTGAATTACAATGAAACTAAGCCAAACTAAACAAGTTCTGTCATGTAACATTCATTTTTTGTTTCTTCCCTAGTAAAGTAAAGAGAGGGCATCTCATTTTCAGATTCTCCGGTATACACTAGCTAAAATATTGATGCACGATTTCTTTTCAAACAATAAAAAAACCTTACCAGAAGGAATGTATTAGTGAGATATTTCAAACATTTTCTCAGGAAATTTCTCTTGCTCCAGTTTCAGCAAAGGAAAACTTTCTTGCAAAAAAATAAAAAGTTTCTGGCAGGAAACATCCAAGTTGCTTTCCCGCCTGGTTATGTTTTTTATAGCTATATCAAATCATACAGTACTTATACAGATTAATACATACACACCCCAGCATATTTAATTTATTACTCTCTCACACATAAATATCAGATGTCCTTTCCATCTCCTCATAGAGCCTGAGCTATCTGTTGGATTTACTTGTTAATATTCCCACGCCCCTAATCATTCCACACAGATGTGGAAACCATGCTACCAGCACAAAACTGAGGCTGAAGCCAAGTGAGTGGCTCAAAACCAGTATCAGGGAAACTGGAAACCAAACCATTCATTTTGTTACAGGGTAAGAGAAGAATGCATTCTGTAGTGAGGACACAGATTACTGACCCATACAACAGCCAAGGGCTTGGAGCAAACTCACAGAAGAGCAACCACAAACTTAAAACTGTCCAAGCAGGACACCAAGCAGTGACCATCTGGTAAAGCTTCCTCACATACTGTGAGTCTCGGAAAAAAATTTACAGGTTACTCCTCATCTGGTTAGCCTTACTGCAATTTCTTAGAATAGAATAGTTTGGAAGGGTCCTTTACAGACCATCTAATTCGACCCTCTGGCAATGAGAAGGGACATCTTCAGCCAGATCAAGGTTGCTCAGAGGCCCTTGACCTTGAGTATTCCCAGGGATGGGGCATCTACCACCTCTGTGAGCAACCTGTTCCAGTGTTTCCACCACCCTCATCATAAAAAATTTCTTCCTTCTATCTAATCTAAATCTCCCCTCTTTCACTCTGAAGCCATTACCCCTTGTCCTGTCACTCCATGACCTTGTAAAAAGTCCCTCTCCAGCTCTCTTGTAGGCTGGAGGTACTGGAAGGCTGCTCTAAAGTCTCATCTCCAGGCTGAACAGCCCCAACTGTCTCCACCTTTCCTTATAGAAGAGGTGCTCCAGCCCTTGGATCTTTTATGGGGCCCCAATAAATACTATATTAGGACCACAAAATATATATTATATTAGGCCAAATATATTAGTCTCTAAGTAAAGGATGGTCAGTTCCAGGGCTGAAACAGAAAGCAGAGTCTCAAAGATTTTCACCTAACTACCAAGGAGAACCTATAGAGTCCTGGACTTTCACAAGCCAAATTTCAGAACAATTCTGGTGGTACTGAAATCAATCACAGAATCACAGAATAGTAGGGATTGGAAGGGACCTCTGTGGGTCATCTAGTCCAACCCTCCTGCCAAAGCAGGGTCACCTACAGCAGGCTGTAGAGGACCTTGTCCAGGTGGGTCTTGAATATCTCCAGAGAAGGAGATGCAATGCAAAACTGTTATTTTGAAAGTCTGTGGTATTTTTAGGTTTAAGATTAGTTCTGTGAGCTCTAACTCTCTATACAGCATTGCATAAAAACTCTACAGTTCCCAGTATTCATCACTTTTTACTGTACCACAAAGTTCTGAAACAATAAGACTATAAAAATAAAATGTTCTGTGTTAAGAAAATGAAGTTATTTATTTGTTATTCTGTTGCTTCATTCATTTTGTGTGCCACTACAGTGACAACCAGAGTCCTACACAGCAGAACTTGTAGTAAATACAGTCTCATGTAACCACTATCAATAATGCATGGCCTTCCTTATAAAGTACCTGCATCTTCGGATGTCCTGATGGGAAAGACTAAACACACCAAATAATCAGGATGTAGCTTTGTTATCAGTGTACCAGGATCATCAAAAGTACGTTAAGAGACCCCTCGCACCACATCAAATAGCACGTATATGTTCTCTGTTCTTTTACATGTACACAGACAAAGGACTGACTTTTCCTGCTCCTTTAGAATGCGATCCAGTGACTAGAAACAAGAACAATTCATTATCCTCTGCTATACGATCAGTTAAGCCTCCTCAGTTAAATTAAGCAGGTTACAAAATGTCTGCAGGCAAACAGAAATCTAGCCAGGAACCATGACACATTGCTTAGAAAAACTGTCATGGGATTTTTTTTCTTTAATCATTACTTATTTATTTACAAATTATCTTAAATAGAGGATCATTAGAATACATTGCTGACGGCAATTTTTACTCAGGGGAAGGAATAACACATTGCAGGAATGATACAGAAAGGCACTAAACATCAGCAGAACACTCTCTGCACCTGTGTTTTCTGCAGCAGTCTTGCGGCCAAGTCCTGAATAATCTTCGTGCCACTCTGACTGAGACTTGACAAGACTTACTTCAAAGATCACACAGCTACAGGCACAAGACTAAGAAAAACAATAAGCTCATTTGTCTTGTTGACCAAAAAGCATAAATCCATATAGAGAGCAGCCAGTGCTGACCCCTTCAAATCTAAATCACAGATTAAATTCAGATCCAGACTTTGTCTTACGAACTCATCTTTCTTCGCTTGCCATAAATTCAAGCATAAACTGAAAACTGCTCCATATTTGTGCATTATGTGGAATGAAGATGCCTCTCAAGGAAAGCTCTCTAAGGCTGCAGCCACTATGGGACTCCTGAGCAAGGAACTTCAAATTCCCTTAAAGTACAGGGCTATGTAACCTTCTTCGGTGATCTGCTGCCTTGAACCAAGGCCCAGTTCTCACGAACAGTCATGTAACCCTGGCTCGGATTTCTGAAAATAAAAACGCTAAATTGTCAGAAAATGCTATGAGAAAGTCCATAAACTTAACCCATGAAAAATGAGGAAGGTAAAATTGCAAAGAATGGTAGGATTGTTTGTAGCAGTTAGCAGACCAAGATTTCAAGAGGGCAGTCTTGCACAAAAATATCCTTTTAAAAAAACATAGGAACTACAAGCTATCATAAGTACATTATCATAATCACACATATCACCAACGTCTCCACACAACATTGGCTTACTGTTTAAGTGCTTTACTGAAACAAGAGAGTGACAGATGTGAAAAAATATTTATGCTCTCAACAAATATTAGTCTCAGCAGGAGACAAAAGAATAAACACCACATAAAGCACAGTAAATAAAGACTGAAAGTGTTTATTAGAAGTGTCACTTCTAATTCAAAGAGATTTGATAGATATTTCCTTATAACATTCATATGCCCTTTGGAGACCATGACAGAACGATGTATTACTATGTCCCTTTTATTTAGACACCAAATCAGATGCATCAGATGCAAACATGGGCTCACTTGTAAGGCAGATCCCAGCTTAGGAAGCCGTTCAGCATATATTTGAGAACCATGCAGTATCGTGCATTTGTACACCCAAAATCCTTGCAGAATCCAGACTTGAGTGGTAGCACAGAACACAAGCTGACACGTCATCTCATGGATACGCACTATCCAATCCCCTACAATTTCTTTCACTAGTCCCTTTCTCATCTTTTTCCAAATATCGTTCCTTGACGTACACTTCTCTAGCTCTAGTGCTCTGCTTCCTTCCTGCTTTCCCCCCAAAATCACTATCCATGTATCAAGTACTCTAGAGAGGAAACTGAGTATTCCTGGAAAACACCAAAAGGTGAAACGGCCCCGCGGGGTCTATCAAGACAGGACTAGATAGAGACTTCAGATTTGGGGAAAAAGAATAAACTCCAGAACATCTTTTGACTTTGGCAGTAAGACTTGAAAGTAGTTTCCACAGGAAAGAAATCCCAAAAACACACAGCAGAGGCACGAACTCGGACAAAGTTGTGGCACACACCCTCTGTCTCAAGAGACAAGAAGTTTCGACACTGCCATTCTACATGTACAATTCTCACACTTTAGACCTGATCGAGGAGAAAGTGCTATTGGTGACAAAAATGTTCTGTGTGAGGAGTGAAGCTGATGTACGACATTATGCAAGTAAGTAAAAAAACAACTGTGGGAAAACTGAGCTTCTTACAGAAACTTTCTATCTCTGCCCCACATTCCTACAAGCAGAAGTATCTGGCCTTGAACTCTCACCCACAGACTTGCAGCTTCAAGCACGTTTCCAGCTATGCATCATATTTATTTGAAAAACTTGACAGCAGTACTTAAGAAAGATTCAGCAATAGCTACTCAACCGTGTGCTTGCCTACCAAAGCAAAAGCTAGCAAAACATTCACTGTAAAAATTCATGCCTCAGCTGTCTATACCCTGCTCCCCAATCTGAGGGGAGAATCCGTTTAGCTAGGTTTAACTGTGCTATGTGCTACCAGAATGGTAGGAAAGAGGTGAGTATAAAGGACCATCAATCTCCTTGGTTCTGTGTATTTTCAAATAAGAATAAAACTGTATTAATTTTACATTCTGATCAAGACAGGGCATAAATGATCTTTGAGTCAACCTGAGTACCTATAGGAAAATGAGGTTTTTCTGTTTCAGATTTCCAGTATTTCAGTCTGGTTTTTTTCACAGACAAGAATCACTTGCTCTACAGTAACATGACACCCTTGAGCTGCATTAAATATGCTCTATTCTTGCGAAGTTAGCCATTTTTACACTTGAATAGTCAAAGCAAAAATTGGCACTATCATACAAGTCTAGTCAGGAGTCAAGTTTCCAACTGTCAAATGAAATTCCGCAATTGAGTATGTGCAGTCCTAAAAAAAAAAATCCACTGCTATCCCCATGTTCATTTGGTAATGATTCCCTTATATAAAATGTATTGAATTGCCATTTACAAAATGAACTATTTTAAAGGAGAGAGCTTGGCCCCAGTGACAAGCTGCTGAAGCTATCAAATTCTTCAGAGAAGTTTTACAGGCATCTCTTCAAGACACAGAATAAAACAAAGATGAGACATAAAAAAAAGATACCTTTCGAGCAACAGAAATTGTTCATGGTATTTGATAAACACATCAAGCATTTGATAAAGTTTGGAACCACAGAGGATTAAAAATTACAGGAAGTCCACCCAAGGAAGTCCACCCAACATGAACTCCAGAGAGTATTTCTTCAGACATTTAAGAGGTTTTTCTTTAATCTCAGGAATATATATTAAGGTGATAAATAAGATTAAAAAAAAAATGTTGAACTAAAGCTCTGAATAAGGATTTTGGAGTTCCAGGTTCTACACATACTTCATGTAAGGTATTGGATTGGATGCATCCTTAGTGCCTGATACTCCGACATTAGTATTTCTATACGATCATGAAAGCTCAAGCTTCAGTTTCTATTTGTACCCATATTCATATTTTGTCTGTGTGCTAGTTCACAAGCTTGACTGGAAGAACTGACTGGCTTCCAACTTGCGGAAAGTTAGGGGTAGAGACACTTGCTGGCTAAAACCATAACCCTGTTCCTACCTGCACCCAGGCTAGATTTGTCAACGGAAACCAAAACACACATTGTGCCTTCACTGTCTTTTCCTGCTGTAGTTTCACCCTGTCTCATTGTCAAGCTGCCCAACTCTCCCAGATTCAGCATTCTGTTACTAAAAACATAGTCTCAGGAGTACAAACAGCCTTTTGACTTCTGGAGAACATTCCTGCACTGTCTGTCAAGGTGACTTGAGATGAGCCCAACAGAATGCACAGAGAGTCAAGTTCAAGTATTCGAAGGTAAGGAGGGCAAATTTGCATCGTCATAACTTACGTGGGCTATTTCAGGGCCTTGTCCCACAGCCCCACTACCAAAACCTTGCCACGTAAACCTAACACAACATGCAATTCTCCCATTGTGCCTCAGAGTGAACAAAGCAAATGTTGTCTTCTAGTAAAAAGACATCTTGTTTTAGTGGGAAGAGGAGAACATGCACAGTACATTCCAGAGTAGGAATCTGCACAGTACCAAAACCTGGCTTACCAGCCAGGAAAATGTTTGAATATGTCACAGAAACATATTCAATGCCAACAGGTGTGGAAAATGACATGCCTGAGATTCCCACTTGGAAAAAAAATCAGTTCTTTAGCTCCTGGGCTGCATTTGCAGTCTGCAGCTTTGCACGAACTTCATTGTGAAAACTTAGGAACCTATAGTTAGACAATTGTGAAAATCCCATTCTACTAAATAAAATCAGTGCAGCATCTTCTGCTTGTTTCACTATGAAAAGTGTATCACTGAAATATTCCCCCTCATCGTACTCATTTGATTGATAAGTCTGACTCTAGACTTTCTAGCACAATGATGTTGTTAGTGCTTGTAGTGAAGATGATGTGAATCATTGTCACTGTCACTTCATTTTAAGTTCATATTAAAGTTAATGAGTGAGTACTGCCTGAATTACATAGCAAATTTATAAGCAAATCCAAGACTAAACTCATTGTCCCTTCAGCATGCCTGACTGCTGACCAAACACAGATAGCTCTTAAACAAAAAATATCTGTGCTTTGGCAGACGTTAGCTCTTTGTAGACCTCATAAACAAAGGTGATAATGTTGATGCACAATGAATATAAACCAGAAGCCAACAGCATATTACACATTCAATGTAACAGTTAATATTTCATGATAATGATCACTGGTAGATGACACGTTCAATTTAACCACCACATTACAAAAATATGCTTGAAAAACTAAGTTTAGAGGAGAGATCAGTGACCAGGTCAGTGGAGAGACTGAAAGGCTCATCAGCATCTAAAACAGCTTGACTGAACTGGGATGTTATTAATGAATCAAAATACGGTAAGAAATGTGCATAGTTTAAGGTGATAAATGTGCAGGAGGGAGAAATACTACCCCTGAAAAACAGAGGAGATCCTTGGGACTTTCCTCATATTAAATGGTGCAGTACAACTCTAAAGACTGCTTCTCTTTAATCTATATGTATATGTATATAAATATGTATATTTTTGTATATTGCTATACATGTAAATATTTAAATATAAGGCCATCAGGTAAAAGAGTCTTGTTCTCTTACAGTCCCTCAGCACAGGGGGTAACCATAAGCACACAGCCCGACTAGTATCATCACTACTGCAGCATCAAAGCATATTTCAGTCAGTTGTCAGAAGACTTTCACTTGCCCACAGGCAGAGCAGGCCAATTCACAGCTCCTCCTTGAGACTGCCAGTAGACAGACTAACCACCTTCCTCAAAGAAATGTTGCAGATCAGGAGAACACCTGTTCGTAGAACTAGACTCTGATGGAAGGTCCATCTTTGAGCTCTGAGAACTAAGATATTAAATTATTTTTACATCCTCTGTGATGTCAAAATTAAACTTACATGATTTCACCTCCTGTCAACACTGGCATGTCTGCTTAAGGTATCTCAGAATGGGTTTTAGAAAACACCAGCTACTGTTTTTTAATCAAGGAAAGTCAGAAGTAATTCACTGGCAGGCATCCTTGTAAAAGATACAGTCAAAAGCTGTTGTGCATGGACTGTCACAAGTGAATTTATACTCTGACAACATATAAACAAGAAAAATGAGAGCAATGCTTGCTTAACAGCTGAACAATCTACTGCTATTAGAAAGACAAAGTTAATAGCACAAGGAGCTATTGCTTACGACATACTACACATTTCTGAAAAAGTTAAGAAAGTGTACCATCAAAGTACTTAAACCAACAGTTAATAGAAGTGTAATTGCATTGGTCCAATAAGTTATACAGAAATGCAATTTGACCTTTAATAGTTGAAGACATTTTTTAATAAAAAGTAAAAAAAAAAAATTCTCCTCCTTGCATCTTCATTTCCCTTCAACTGCTGTATTTCTTTTGAAATGCAGTCTTTTCACAGAAATAGTAACTGACTGATCAACAGCAAGTGACAATGCACCTGTGAGCAACTGAGGTTTTCAGACTTCCCATTCACATTAATTGCAGTTCTCTTCTCCCTTATTCCCTGAAACATTATGCAGTAATATTAGTCTAGATTTAGAGGTGAACTGAGGTTTAAGCAAGTGGAACTTCAGTTGGCAGGTCACTCCCTAGATATCCCACCTGGAGGTTATGTCTACACTGCAGCCCCTGTATGACAAACACCAGCCTTAATGCCTCCTCTCTACACTATTACCTCATCTATGCATTACAACGCCAGAGCCCTATCTGCCTCCCAGGACCCAGACACAGCATGAGCAATATTTCAAATGACACTATCATGAACATCCTGGTCAGTCAGACTTCTGCCTAGCAGCCCAAGTTTAGACTCCCAGGTGTTCATCTTCTTCCCTGTGTCATTAGCACCAACGTGGTACATGACTGCAAAGTTCCCCCTCCACACCTAAGCAATCAAGGCATCTCATTAAGTCTGCTACCTTTGTAGCAGCCAAGTTTCCAGGCAGTCCCAGGACCATCAGCTACCTGCCTAACATCTTCCAGCTCTGACCACCTGCTTCCTCTATCCTTGAGCTGATGCAGAACCACTCTCAGTGCATGAGCATATTGGCATTGGCTGAAAGATATGTAACGTCTTAAGGGAACATATGTAATGTCTAATCTAAATTATTCCTTCTCAGCAAGCCATGCTCCTTCCATAAGGATTACATTCTCCTCACAGTATCAGGGTTTTCACAACAAGGGTGGATACTACAACATCCTTTCCAACTACACCCATGAGCTTCTCCATTTCTTTACGCTGTTTTAAATCCCATTACTTTCACGTCAGATGAACATACGTATTCTGCTTTGGCAGATGATTATTCACATCACATACTGTGGAATAAACCCAACACTGAGCAACATACTGAATAACAAGAAAATCACATTTTCAAAGCTTACAACAGTTTAGCCTCTCCTTTTTTCTTACTTTATTGGTCCAACTAAAAATAGAAAAAGAAAAAAACAAGGAGAGGGAGGGAAAAAAAAAAAAACAAAACAAAAACAACAATCCCAAAGATCTCAGGATGAACAGTCCACACTAACATGATACTCTTCATACCTCCATCAGCACACACTGCCAACTACTCCACTCACTTCAGCTACTGCTTTTGTATGCCCCTATACCACAAGCAAGATCTATCCCCCTTGTCAGGCTCAAAGGGAGTCCAACTGCATTTCCCTCACACACTCTTAAAAGTTTCTTTGCCTAACAAACTCCCCAGGCAATCACCCAGAGCACATGGCTACCATGACTGAAAAAAACCCCAAACTACTTACCATACTAGTCAAATGCTCCTGAATTTTTCTCCACTATGCGCAGTCATCTCTTTTAATGGAAATTATAGAAACTTCGTATCTTAGTATTCTTTATAAACCGTATTTGGACGTGGCCAGAGGGTTCAAATATTATAAAAAGAGGAATACAAACATGCACAGAGAGCACAATAACATTGGCCTTACTTAGGTTCCAAGCCAAGACAAAAAACACCTGTGTAATGTGAAAAACCCAAGAAGCTAAGTAAAATTTTGGAGGTTAGCCTGAAGACCAGCTCCCTCCTGGTACAGTACTTCACCACCAAGTACTGAAGTAGCTACTTTCAAGCCAGGATCTCCAAATGTTTGGAGCTTATTTTTCTTTCTGATTCTTCATTCAGATTTGCCAACTATTATCTTAGACACAGTATGTAAACGGGTATCACTAATTTGCTTAGAAGCATGGGGGTTTTTTAAATTAAAATACATATACTGGAACGAGCTGTAACCTGCACACAAGCATACAAGCAGGGAAGTGAAGCAGACTGTTGACATAATCCAATACGCTCTACAGGAATGCCTGTATTGATGTAAGGCATCTCTTTCTGTCCCTAACAGTTGCATTCATGCTATGCATGCAATACCATTTTACCACCTATAAAGTCGGATAGCTTGTGTGCACAAACAAGCTGTCCTGGGTTCGGCCAGGACAGGGTTAATTCTCACCAGGAGCCAGGAGGGAACACAGCAGGGCGGGCTGATCCAACCTGGCCAAACAGAGCAGGGTAATCCATGCCATGTGCCGTCATGCTGGGCTCCGGTTAGGGGGGGAGCTGGGCGGCGGGAAGGCAGTCGCAGCTCAGGAGCTCGGGGCAGCGGCAGGCAGTGAGAGCTGCTCTCTGGGGGCTGCCTTTTTGTGCTGTGTATTCTCCTTATCAGTATCGTTGTTGTTCCTGTTCCCTTTGTTTGCTATTCTGTTAAACTGCCCTTATTCCGACCCACGTTTTTTTGCCTGGTTCTTTCCATTCTCCTCCCCACCCCGGGGGGGGGAGGGGCGGCCACGTGGCGCTTTTGTTGCCAGCTGCAGCCAAACTATAACACAAGCCCTTTCCAATTTCTTGGACATCAACCACTTAATCTGGTAGCTTGAGTGTAATTTGGTCTTCTAACTATCCATGGGAAAAAATATTTCCTAGATAGGTTAAACACCTCCTTCAGAACTCCATGGCATTTATGGACTCCAACTGGCTTTTCAGTTAGCCCGATATATCACAAATTTTAGCCTACTGTAAAAAATATATTTCTCTAGGAAATGTTCACTGTATCTGTCATGGCTTTGGAAGCAAGTAAGTCTCTGTTGACAACCCTGATCCTATTAAAATCAGTTATACACCACAGCATTTCTTTCCGATATTACAGGACAAAAATCACATTCTCAGAATTTATTTTTTTTTTAACAAAGATATGCATAAGTCTTTAATTCAGTACTTTTCTCAGTCAGGGTGACAGCCAATGTGTATTGCTCTGAACGTACACAGCTAGAAACTATGTCAACAGAAAAATTAAGAAATGCAAAAAAACCTGAAAAAGGACTAACCTCCCATTTGCACAATACATTTAAACAAAGGAGTTACTTATACAGTGAGAAAGCTGATCATACTTGCTCATTTTATCTAAATGAATTTAAAAAATATTTCCGAAATACAAACATATTAAACATCCTTGTGCATGACTAAAGAAACGTAAAGGAGAGACTGGCAGAAAACAATCTGACAAGTACGCAAATCGTATACATCACAGGTACATTAGAACGACTGTATTTTGAGGGGTCTTTTTTGCCCCCTTGCATGTTTTCAACCACACACCCTGATGCTGGTGAAATGAATAAGACGACTTCAAACGGTTTGCCCAGAGAGGTAGTGGAGGCCTCATCCCTGGAAACATTCAAGACCAGGTTGGACAGGGCTCTGAGCAACCTGATCTAGTTAGTGGTGTCCCTGCTTGCTGCGGAGGGGTTGGACTAGATGACCTCTAGGGGTCCCTTCCAACCCAAAACTTTCCATGATTCTAGGATTCTAAACTCCCCTGATAAAAAAAACAAAACAAAAAAATTTATAAAAAGAATCCTGTGTTAAGCCACATAAAAAATAAGCACAAATAGAGCAGAAAAATTAAGGGCATTTTTGGCTTTTACTACCTATCTAAATTGAGTATTGCACCTGCAAGTAAGTTTAGGGTAAATATGGTGAATCTGAAGCCCCTAGATATTCCTGTACTCAAAAAACCTCATTTATACACAAGTTTTAGCAACCAAGCAATGACTGCTACAATGAGATAGTTCAATATCCAAGCAATTAACGCTGCTTACTGTAATTATATACCAAATGTGTCCTGGTGGCTATGGTAATAATTAAGGAGTTTTGCATACTCCATTTTAAAGAAAGACATCAAGTCAGAATAAATAATGCAAAGTAGCTCTTTCTCACTATGCAAGTGCTGTATTCTCATGAAGATTCTAAAATAGATTCTACATAATAAACCTTCCATTACCTATTCTATATGGACTTGTGTGAGATGAAATTAATGTTGCTAAGTGCTTTGAGATTAATGAAAAAAAATCTGTCAGGGTAAGACGCTCATTTCAGCTTGTGAAACGTGTTTTGGTAGGTACACATGAGACTTCACATCCATAAGAAATAATTTATATAAATGAGTAATTTTTTAAATATTCCACATAAGGTAAAAATAAAATTATCAAGGCACATTTCCAAAATTGTGCTTTTGACACTATGCACATCCAGCTACAGCTGTGCTCAACCTGCTTTCATGAGTAACATTCAATTATAAATATATGCTCAACTTTTCATATTCCCAACACATATTTCATATTTCACAACAAACTGGCACCACAGTACTCACAAGTGACAAGCAGGAACACTGCAAATAAGTTCCTACAGCACCTTTGTAGTTATAATGATTTAAAAGTATGAATTACGTATTGTGTTACTTCCCCCAACAATCCTAACAGTAAAGCAAATAATACAACTCAAGCTAACAGGACAAATTTGGATGCACAGGCCCTCTTTCAGGTTTCAAATAGATGCAAAAAATCATAGTATTTCAATTCAGGCTGAGAACAGTAAGTCTAACTGCATATGTTAATTGTTAACATGTTAACTGTAAAATATTAAATAATGTTAATTCCACAGTTTTAGAGAATAGGTAAGTTGCATTTGTGGAGAAGTGGTTGACAAAAAGACAAAAAAGAAACCTCACAGTGTAGGTCAGGAAGACCTTTGGACATGAAGATATTACAGTAAAAAAAATAGATCTCCAATGATTTTATCCTCTTGTTTATAACATATCATGATAAATTGAAATCTGCTTCTAAAATTGCAAAATATTTTACCACCTACCACAGTAACACCTTATCTTGAATATCATCAAGGACGATCCTGGGAGCTAAAATTCATAAATGCACTAGACATTAGAAGCCAGGAACTTGGGAAAAATTTGGTTTGTGTCATGTAGTAAGTATCTCATGCCCTAATCCCAAATAATATATATGTATTCAGCACTAGTGCTGTAGCTGGACAAGCTCTTTTTGCCAACACAAACTGATGTTGCTGCCAAGAAAAGCACTAATTCCATGCCTCCATTTCCACCTTTTTACTGCTACAACTGCTCCACACCTTTCTGTGGGCCAGCATAAGTTTTTGTACAGCTACACAGTGAACTGGATCTGTGAACTGATCCACCCAAAAACATACCTATGGTGGGGGGGAAGTGTCCTTTGAACTATGCCTTACAAAAGTTATTTTCAGTCTCTGTATTGACCTTTGAAAGTAAGTCCATCAATTTCACACCTTAAGGAAGACTTGCATATTTGGAAGCTTGGATGGTTTTAACAGTTATATCCATAATAAAATAATAAAAGATACAATTTCTTCTAACAACCTTCTCCCACAAGCATCCTTATACTATCCATAACTACAACAGCGCTGTAACTGTTTCCACGGGACAATTCCTCTGATTATTTCACTTTCCAGCAACTTATGTGGGCCCTTTGGAAGCAAAGAAAGTATCTTCCTAAAGTAAGAATTCTTTTAAACTAACATTGGTTGTATTCTTTCAAGGTTTTCAGCCTTTCATTGTGTTAAATACAGATTCTTTACACACCAACACTTCTTTTTCGGTTGGTGAGCCCCACATTATTTTTAAAACTGTTCTCTGTTTATTTTATATTTGTAACATTTTTACATTTCAGAATACTCACTCTGATGAAAAAAAAAGACCTGTCATATATAAGGCAAGCTAAGTTACTGTTATGAAAGACATACTTCTACAATTTTGAAACTAGTGAGACACTGACAAATTATTGTTTTAACCCACAGTTTTGCTAAAAATATGTAAATAGTATTCATTATAGAACACCTCTTACAGCTTATTTTCAGCCTTTTCCCTTCAGTAATTATCATTTAAGAACTGCTTAAACTTGTGGTTAATACCTGACCTTATGACTGGAGGAATTTTAACTCTTAAGTCCTCTACAAAACAACTTACCTTGCCAACAAACAAACAGGATAGTTTCTGCAGAAAAAAACAGTACTTTCATGTCAAATATAATAGTCCTTTTTTCCTCCCCGGATGTCTGTCTGTGACACTACTGAAAAATTTGGGGCATTTATGCTATTAGAAAGTTCTCATGAAGTACATACATCCGAACGTAACCACATATAATTTCAGTATTTAAAAGCAGCTGTCTCCTTCACTCATAAAACGGGACTGAAAAAATCAGCATGAACTGGTTCTGTCACTATATCTCAGTGACTGGTCTGATCAGCTTGGAAACGGATAGCCCTGTATGGCCCTGCATATTTTGCTAAAATGCCCACTAAGCTTTCTATGCTTCTTTCTTCCATCAAGATCACAAAAGATAAATACTAAGTATTATCTTCTTCAGTTACCTTGGTTTTTTCTTATTTATATTTTTGCCTTACAGTTCAAGAAGAGAAATGCTCTTTGTGGGAAAAAGTGAGTAGCAGTAAGAAAGCAGTAGCTGAAAGATTTCATCACCGAGTCATATTCACAAGCAGCACAATGTAATATATTCTTGAAGATGACAAAGATAACCTGGCAAATCTAAGCAATTACAGTAACAGATTTTTTAAAGGAAGAAAGAATTGTAGATATAAAAAGCTGTATGTGAGTTAAAAGCCTAGATTCAAAGATTCACAGATTTAAAAGTCAGAGGGTACCATCATAATCATCTGTTCTGACCCTTCGCCTAACACAGGCCAGGGAATTTCACTCAGTAATTCCTTTCGTAAGCCCCACAATTTGTGTGCGAGTTCAACAGTTTTTTCACAAAGGTACCCAGTGGAGCGTTTACCACCTCATTATAATTGCTGTACATCACATTTCTAATAATTTGGAAGATACTATCTTTCATTTCTTTGACAAAATTCCAGCCAATGGCAATCAAGTCTGTTTCTCTAAACTTGTACTGCATGGTTTTCTCAAACACCTGGACGGGTATACTTCATTTCCTAATTTACTCTTTGAAGAACAGACATGAGCATTCATACAAATTTCTTCACCAGTCGTAAAAAAAAAAAACCAAAAAAAAACAGGCAGCTCCTGAAGAGATTCTATTTCTGTGTACACAGAAAACACCTGCAAACCCAGTTCAAGGAGCAAACTACTATTGCTATGAAAGCCTGTAATGGTATCGCTGTAGGAGCCAATCTAGAAGATTTCTGGATTATCTGGAAGTCAAGATACCAACCACTTTTGTTCCTTCGAACATTAATCTGTGTGGAAATATGCAACACAGCCCTAAAAGGAAACAACACCACATCAGCCTGTCAGAAACTTACCAGAATGAAGTCAATCAACAAAACACTGTAGTATCAGGATTCAATACACATAGGAAAGACAGTGAGTAAACTCTGACATGAGTGAATTAATATTCTCTATTACACGATGCTTAGCACTTGTCTTTGTAATTAATAGCTTTATTGCATAACACAAAACCCGTACAAGTGGCAGGTCTGAGCCCAGTAGCAGCAATACAGTACTGTGACACCACTCGCCCCACGAGGAGGACAACACCAGCTGTGGTATGCCAAAAAAATTTACAATAGCATTAGGACAAGAACCGCTGTTCCACTGAGTGACTAAAATTGTCCCTGAGTAGACTGAGCAAAACCTACCTTGTGATGTTAAGCAGAGAAGAAATTTTTAAACCATATCACTGATTGCTTTGTGAACCAGCTGGCTAGGAGACCACAAGAAGAAAATGAACCATTTACTTGGTCCTGAATAACGTGAAAGATCTTCACGTGGTACACAATCTCAGCACTGAAGTGCCACTGTGTAACATGGATCTTTATGCCTATATTCAACATCTCTTCAGCAGCAGCAAACACCATAAAATTCACTACATGAAAACAAGAGCTACATTACAAGGAGAACACTAGTTAAAAAGATGATAGAGCAGACTACCATACAGGAAATAGAGTACTATTAATCCCAATTAGGAAAGGCTTGAGAAAAGTGAAAAAAAAAGAGGCCTGGCTGCCTAAACAGCACGGGTAGTTAGCAGAAACAGGAAAGCATGCTCCAATAAACTTATGTATTGGCAAATGAAGAAAGAATTGTAAACTCTGACATATAAAATTAAAAATATAAATAGATAGAGGAAAAGAAAATATGAAAAACAACTAGCTAAAGGAATTGTAACTAAATCTACAACCACGGCAAAAGGTGTCCTAGAGTTCTGCATTACCATTTAATAGTCAAAGAATAAAGAAACAATAAGAAATGACACAGCCATCTGCAGACATGCTTAAATGGATTCTTTGCACTGATGTTCACCGTGGAAGAAACCTAGTTGGGTTGCATGTCACAGCCTTTGTGCAGGAGACAGAACACGATCTGCATGAACGGGCTTTGTTGTATCTATGGACAAAACGAGCACTAAGAAACAACCAGGACCAAATGACACCCACATGCAACCTCTAAGAAATCTATGATGAACAGCTGAATTACTACTGGTTAGGCTGAGTTCACACTTGAAGTTTCCCTGTATGACAAATACAATACCCATTTATTCCAATAGTTTCCAAGTGGAAATACAGGTTTATGAGAGTGTGATCTCAACAGAATTTTTTAGCAACTATTACATCAATGCTAGAACAAGCAGATACCTGAATAAATATAAAGGTGGCTGGGGATGTTGCTTTTGCTTCTATAATGAGAAGGTCAGCACTCTTGAAGTTCTGCTGAAGATATCAATATACATGTGGATGAGGATTATCTGACTCAAAATTCCAGTTTCCAAATGGCTCTCTACAGAGTTCCTGTACAGTCAACAAAACACTACAGAAAAACATCATGGGGCAAAAAAAAAGTTGGTGACAATTCCTGTTCTTACAAAGCATTCAACAGGAATTACAGAGCTAAATTACATTCTGAATCTAGAACAATTAAAGAGTTAACAGTATCACAAGAAACTCAGCAAATGCGCCAGAAAACTGCACCTGAACTTATTCAGATTGCCCTCCAGCTTCAAAAGTGCTAAACTCAGAAGTATAAAAAGTTCTTGCTGTGTTTTCCTGGCAGATTAATTTACTCACATTAAAACTCAGGTGCAGGAAAGCAGTCCAGTCCAAATATACTGGTTACTCCCATAACTGTTTCTGGAGTGCTTATAAGTGCACCTATCGCAAATTCATATCTATTACATTGTTTTGTAATTTATAAAAGAAATTCATGAAAATTAAATAACTATTTGCACTTAACTCCTCTTTATGTGAATACTTTCATTTGATACTTTAAATATTCAGAAAACACTTTGTTGTTTCACGTTGCTTTTCTGTCTTCTGCTTGAATAGACTGCCTCTCAAAACAACCTGTAATAATTCCTTACTGTTCCTAATTACTCTGTTTTCCAAAATAGATTTTCTAAATAAAAACAAATGTAATTATGTCTCACTTCTCAAACTCACAGTTCTTTCAACCTGCCTTTATTAATGTGTTATGTTGGTGAGCATAAAAATGCTGTTCCTATATTCTCCCTTCGGTACTATGTGACTATGCAGAAAGACTTTGAAAAAATTGTTTCCTTGCAACACAGAGACTGCAGCACCAAACTTCCTTTACTGAAAAATTTAAAAAAAAAAAAAAAACAGAGCTTGTCTTTAAAATACTGTATGTAAGAAAACAGATAGAGACCATAATTTTAGAAATAACTTTAGGGGGATTTTTATTATTCCTTTTCCAGACATGGGGGGTAGGGAGGTTTCTCCATATTATCCAAGTGTAACTTTGTAAGAAAACTAGGCAAGAATATATTCATTAAAATTGGCAACCCCGCATAAATCTTCACCATTTGTCTTGTCCACATTCACTGGACTCTTACAGTTTATAAAACTACAGTCATCAGCTAAATTGACACCCAGTGACCTCTATTTCTGTTGCACTGCAAAGGTTAAGCATGGATTTCCACTCACACCTCCACAGCCTTGCCACCCTACAAAGAAGGGAAGATTGGGGATATCTGCTTTACAAGCTGACCTGTACTGTTGCCTGAAATCGAAAATGACTCCTGAAACACAGAAAGTACGTCTGGAGAGGAGACAGTGTTTTATTCTGTGCAGGGTATGAGATAGAAGATTTCCACAAACCAAGTACGCACACTTACAATTAAATCGCATATATATACAACAAAAAAAAAAGTGAAAAAAAAGTTAGTACAGCCTACTAGCCATGCTCTCCGAACTATGATCGGTCAGTTCCTTTTTTGCCTAGTTTTACAGTAGTCCTAAAATTGGCTAGGCATGCTCAGTGGGTAAGGGCCTGTGACTGGTCTGCGTCTCCATCTCAGAGCGGAGTGATTTGTAGTATTACAATAAGGGTAGCTCAACTAAGGATACATGAACCCTCAATTCTGCTGTCCAAGTTAGCAGCATATACAAAACATTCTCATTAACTGCCCTTCTCAAGGTCCAGTTGCTCCAGCATGTCCTTGGCTAGCAAGTCTGTAACCACAAGATGTTCCTTATCTGGAACACTGGTTGCTGTTCAAATACTTTTTCATGAGTTAGTAACTACCCTTAAGCTACAACCTCTTTCTCCTCTGTTAATTTGTTTTGTAAGTTGTATTATTTCAATTGTATGTAAATGAATACAATACACACGTTTGAAGTAACAGCACTATTCACAGGATCAGCCTGAGGTAACACAAGGGTGGTTAGCTACTCCGACCGCCGTAACTGCTTTCCCCGCGCCCTCCCCAGCACATTACTCTTTCTCCCGCCGCTCCCCTCCCATCGCCTCACCTACAAGCCACAAAATGGCGGCCGGGGGTGGAGACCGCCGCGACGCTCCCGCCTCCTGAGGCGCGGTGCTTGGCCAACCGCAGGCTGCGGTTCAGCACCACGTGACCCGCGCGGCACTACAACTCCCATCATGCCCCAAGGCGGCAGGCTCTTCCGGCCCCGCCTGCTGGTACCGGAAGGAGCAGGCATTGCTGCGGGAAGGTCGCGCAGGGGAGACTGTATCTGGGCTGCTCGGTCGGTACCATGCTGGTTGCCGGTGTCCGCAGGTTTACCACCTCCGCCTTCCGCAGGAGCCACTATGAGGAAGGCCCTGGGAAGGTAACGTGGGGAGGAGGAAGCCCTGGTCCGTGGCCGCCTGAAGGTCGTGGGAAGGGGCCTGGAGAGGGTATGGTGTGGGGCGGGCGGAGGAGGGAGGCTAACGGGCGGAGGGTGATGGTTCTCGGGGTGGGGAGCGGGAGGGAGAAACGCGTTCCTGGAGGGCACTGGGTCGGCGGCGGGGCGAGGGGCCGGGCGGAACAATGGGAGGTTCCTGGAGAGAGGGATAACCGTAAGGTTGAAGCCTGGCCTAGCTCGCCGTAGGCGCCGGGTGAGGCGCAGGCCGGTCCCGCCCCGGGCATGCTCAAGGCGGTCTCCTCGCTCCACGGGTCCCCGCGAAGGATTTTGCGCACCATCGGTTTCTGAGGCCCCAGTGGCCTGGTGCCGCCGTGAGGAGTGGGGTAATGGCCGCCCTGCTGCCAGCTCTCCAGGGGGGCATGTTCGGGTGTCTCGTTGTGACTGCAGCAGTGTGAGTTGCGGTGACGGTGAATTTGGTGTCCTTCCCTGCAAACTTCTGCCTCGGGGGGTACAGATGATGAGCATTGCAGTATGAGGGGCAACAGTGATACTGTAAACGCTTTCTGATGTACCTTGCGCTTGCCATGTTCTCCTAAGTCCTGCATGTAAAAATTGATTTTACATACTTAATGGACATGAGGAAAAGCTTCAGAATGAAGGTCATTAAATGTTGGAACAGGCTGCGTAAAGAGGCAGTGGGGTCTGTATGTTCAGTGACATTTGTACGTGGCCGGACAAGGCCTTCAGCAAATTGGCCCTGCTTTGAATTCGGGGGAGAGGGGAAGAGTGGACAAAACAACCTCCAGTGGTCACATCCACGCTATTAATTTCTGTGTTTCTCTCCTGGAGAGGAAGGGGTGTTGTTTCGAGTCTGAGTATTGATTTTTTCTCAGTTTGACTCACCTGTTCATGCTCTGAGTTTTTCACCATTTTCAAGTTGTTGAGGAAGTAATTACTGTATTGACTGCAAAACTAAAATCCATTTTTCTCTTCTAGAACCTTCCATTTTCTGTGGACAACAAATGGCGATTACTTGTACTAATGTGTGGATTCTTTGGAAGTGGATTTGTTGCCCCTTTCGTTATAGTCAGACACCAGTTGCTTAAGAAATGAAGAGGACAGACTGTAATGGCACTAACTGGGTAACTGATTTTGTTAGTTTTTATGGCATAGTGGAATCCATGGTCAAAACTGAGCTTTAAAGAGTCTAACATCTCTAAAACCTGTATTACAATTTTCAGCCTTTCATAGTCCAGGTGCTTAGAGTTGTGGTCTGCAGTTGCATCTAAGCTCAAATAATGAGCAGGTTTAAGTTTGCTTCAAGGGCTGCTGCACTCCCATTGACTTGTGAACTTTGGTTCCCCAAATGCTGCACCTGTCTGACTGCAGCTGCTTGACAACCTGCAGCTGGGCTAACTGGTGGAATAGTGCTACTGATTTCATTTGGATAATAAGTATAACCAAAACCATGTCTACCATCTTCTTTGAGGAGGCATAAAGCTACACTTTGTATATTCTGTAGGAATAACTGGCATGTGTGATGTGAACAAAATGGTATGAGAAACTGTGATACTGTAAACGCTTTCTGATGTGCCAGTTAGAACTCAGTGGAAGTCAAGATTTCTTGAACTTCAGTTCAAACATGTCAAAACACTCACGCTATCTACATAGAATATTCCTAACCATTGACAGGATAAAATGTGCTTAAGAAAAGGTCATTGACAGCAGAAGTTGTTTTATTTATTGCTTGCTGATGAACCTCAGCAGACAAAAGTAAGTCTCAGACATAGTTTAGACTGTGCAAGGATGCCATTTCCAGTTGAAAAGCCACTTCAATTTATCTCAGTGTGATTCCACTTTGGAAATACCCAATATTGTGAGCTATATAATCAGAGAAACAATATATCTTTTGAGGAACTGGAATGGCCCAGGTAGTGCTTGAAAGGAAGTAACAGTCCTCACTGGAATCTTGTAATTGGCATGAATTGAAGTCATCTGTGTAATTCTTGTGCCACTCTGCTGTTTTTGGCTCCCTGGACTAGGGAAAAGGAAAAAAACATCAGTGGCAGACTTTCATTGAACTTGAGCATTTAGAGCTGTGTGATTTCATGTAACTCAAAGCCTCTGCTACAAAAGCATGTGGTGGATGAAGCAAATCACACAGATCATACAGAATCGCACAGAATGGTAGGGGTTGGAAGGGACCTCTGTGGGTCATCTAGTCCAACCCTCCTGCTGAAGCAGGGTCGCCTACAGTAGATTGTAGAGGACCGCGTCCAGGCAGGTCTTGAATATCTCCAGAGAAGGAGACTCCACAACCTCCCCGGGCAGCCTGTTCCAGTGCTCCATCACCCTCAGAGGGAAGAAGTTCTTCCTCATGTTCAGATGGAACTTCCTATACTTCAGTTTGTGCCCATTGCCCCTTGTCCTGTCACTGGGCACCACTGAAAAGAGCTTGGCCCCATCCTCCTGACACCCAACCTTCAGGTATTTGTAAGCATTTATAAGGTCCCCTCTCAGCCTTCTCTTCAGGCTGAACAAGCCCAGCTCCCTCAGCCTCTCCTCGTAGGAGAGATGCTCCAGTCCCCTCATCATCTTTGTAGCCCTCTGCTGGACTCTCTCCAGTAGCTCTTCATCTTTCTTGAATTGGGGAGCCCAGAACTGGACAGAGTACTCCAGATGAAGCCTAAAAGCCCATCAGAATTCTAGTTAAAGCATAACTTTAGAGCTTTTCGAGATTCAAAGGTGACTGAGTTCTTCAATTCACTAATTCGTTTTTTTTTTTCTTGCAGAGTTGAAGTCTTCTGCGCAGCATGTTTCAATGGAAAAAGAATAGCTGCCTTTGTGTACCATGCTGGATGTGTCTAAATAAAATCTTAAATCTGAAGGTCTTGAGTTGTGTCTTTTGTGAAACTCCCAAAGTGCTTTTGACAAGTGGTGTATAGTGAGAACACCTTCAAATCTCAGTGTATTGACATTAAATTAAATACTGATTATCTTTACATACAAAAATAGAGCATTGGAAAAATTGCATTTCAAAGCAGAAGTTTGGCTTGTCATTTTTGGGTAGATAGATGTTTAAACAGCTGTACTAAGCTGTGGGGTCTTCTCAAACACTCATCAGGCTGCTCGCAGAATAACGGACTGGAATAGACAATCACCAGTGAGCCTCACAGTGCATATACTGTCACCATAATCCATGCTGCAGAATTTTATCTTCAGTACTTGGGGTTGATCAGTTAAGAAGGTTTTACTTGGCTTTATTTTCACTCCTGGCTATTCTAAAGGGCTGCTGTTACTAAGTCTGCATAGTGTGTTGTGTTGCTCTTGCTCTGAGCGGAACATGTGCCTTGACCTTCAGACCTTCAGATTTCAGTAGGCTTCAGGTTCAGATGACGGAGTAGCCTGTAAAATGAGTACAGCAGCAATAGCTACAATTCTGACCAGAAAAAGTATTGGTAATATTCTCTAGCCTATCAAAACTCTTTGATATTGTTGCAGATTTGTAGTTGACAGCTTTGAGTTTGTGACTGCAGTCTTTGCATGGAGGGGGCTGTGTAATTGAAGGCAATGTAGGAGCTGTGAAGAATAATGCCAGGATACTTCTACCAACTTGAATATAACGTTTAAGTTAGTGGCCCTGTTCACAGCATGAGTAGAAAGCAATTTTCACATCCGCTTTTGTTGGAACCCTGTATTGACTAAAGACACAGGGAATGAAAAGTGCTGGCATAACCCTGTAATGGTTACTTCACCCTTGCCAATAACGCTGTTGAGTGATAGGTATGAAGTTTTCTGGTTTACATTTTTCCCATAAAACATGCCCTTCTGTAGCACAGTGCTTTTAATGTGGCTTGCAAAATCTGTCCAGTTATTTCATAGAAGTTAAGGTTCTGTTGGTGTATTTCAAATCTATACGCATACTAGTTTGTCATTGAATGTCATTAGCAGAAATGTATATAAGAGCAATAAGATACTGTTCATAACAAAATACCTTTTGGGTGCCACATTTCTTTTATAAGGGTTGGTTTTAAAATGCCGATGTCTCGTGTTTGAAGAGCCTAAGCTGGGAATGGCAGAGAATAATACTGTCTGTTGCTACAACTTCTTCAGCAGAGCTAGAAGGAAGCTTAATGATGCATGGTGATTTTGATCAAAGGACCAGCAAAGGCTGCAGAAAGGTGGGCATGAAGAAAGCAAGTTTCAGAGGAAAGATCCCAAACTATAATGGGTTCAGATAGTAAGAATGCTTTATGACTGTGGTATTATATGGTATCATTTGGTTTTTACTGCTAATGTGTATTTTCTGTCTACAGGGTAATACCTCTCAGCAGAGGCTTAGCATGTCTCCCTGTGTCTCAGAGCAAACTGTGTGTGTGCACTGTAGGTGATCTGGGAACAGTATGCCAAGACAGCTAGGGAATCCAGAAAAGGTGACAATTTCTTCGTCCAAGTGTAGGGATTTCCTGGAACAACTTAGGTACTATAAAAAGAATTTTGCCCTTTTTAAGCAAAAATCAAAATGGGAGCTCTTGGGGGACAAAGTCTCACTTGCCTCTTGTCGCAGGTGAGCAAGTCGAATACCACTTGCACAAGACAAGTCTGAATGGAAACCTGTTACAGAATCACATTTGTCTTATGGATCACCAGTATAGCTTCCACTGGCTATTTATTTGTACCTAGCTTGCTGTGTTTGTTGATAAGTAAAATAACTTGTTTTGTTTGGTTAGTTTCCTTGTGGTGAATGACTTCACGGACCCCAATCTTGTGCTCGATCAGAATCCTTTTATTGCTCAAGTGAATACCTTATACACTAATACAAAAGTTACTAGAGCCAATCAGCTTTGGATTCGCGGCTTTGTGAATGCCAGTTCACAGTTGCTGTTTTCCAGGATCTTTGCAGCTGGATGTGTGAAAACAGCTGATCTCCTGAGAACAGTGAAGGGAGGCACAGGACGCGCTGATCCTTCAGGGTCATGAGACAGTGCTGTTCTGTCTCAAATTATATGGTTTCCCACATTTTCTCCCTTACTCACAAGTCCTTGATGTGTTGGAAAAGAGTAAGTGTCATCTGTGAAGGTTTATCTTGTGTGGTAGGCAAACCAGTCCCTTGAAGCTACTTAAAACAAAGTGTCTTCTGAGTATCATCCCCTTCTCTGTACTTTTAAAATATAGTTAAACTGTAGTTAAATGGTTAAACTTAAAACAGTTGTTTTTAGAGACTTTCCATTCTCATGATATACTCTAAACCTGTAATCATCTGCTTTCACAGTGTTGTTACTTTGATGGATCATAGTTGTTTAGAAACAGAGAGGTCCTGGGGGCTATGAGTTATAAGAAGTTTTCAAATTATGACCCTGTTTCCAACTCTGCCACCAACTTACAAAAATGACTGATGTGAATCACAATAACCGTAACCTTTCAACTCCTGCTGTTTTACTTAATTTCTGTTACTGCAATTGTAAGGCGTACTCTCGGGGTGGATCCGAACCTCCACTGTGCTGATGGTTGTCTTCCAGCTGTTACCTACTGTATGCTACCACTCTTTGCGTGCCTGTAAGGGTCATACAAAAATTAAACCACATCAGCCCTCCGTTGGCGAAGTTAGCTGACTAAACGTATCATGTTAGTCATAAACTATCATTTGATATACTGTGATCATGGTGTCCCGTTATTAATTAATCTTTCCTTTAAAAATAAAATTTAGTACAATTTTGTAGCTGTTTAGTTTGCTCAGTTAATTCTTTCAAGATTTCTTGAGTGTAGCTTAAGTACACTTGTTGATTTTGATCTGTGTACCTCTCCAGTTAGCTTATAGTAATATAACACCCGTACACAGTAGGTTTCAAAATGAGTAGCCATATTCTCCATTCATTGCAAACTATTATTCTTATGTGCTGCCAAAGCTGTAATTCGTCTCTTTAGATTTGGATTGTTTCTCTGCATGACCTGCTTGGGCACTTCTCAGTAATTTTCAAGCTCCATCAATTATCAAGCCCGTAAGTTCTGTGTCTGATTTAAGTAATTGGTTCCCTTAGGTTTTCAAAACTGTCACTTCTGAAATAAAAACACATTATCAGATCTGTTTTGATCTATATTCTCTATTAGTGCAAACTGGGACAGTCTGCATTTTGCCCAAAGGCATTTCTTACTACTAGATTATCTGTAATCTCGTCACTGTTCAATAAAGCAAAGTCTGAAATTCTTCATTTGGTTGCTTCAGTGGAAAATACTCGTCATCGAGAGATATGTGGCTCCTATCATTAATATCTGATGTTTGACAGTGTTTAATTTCAGAGAGGCACAACTCCAGACTGTATTTGTTTCTCTACTGTTGTGAGAAGATCACTGTTTATTGCCAAGCTTGATTTTTAGGAGCATATGTCAGAGCCTAGAGCACCTTCCCTCTTCAATTTTTTTTTTTTTTTTTACTGCTGCTGCCAAAATTATGTTCACCTTAATCTGTTTTGGCTTACCCATGCTAAGGTTTCCTATTTAAGTCCTACCACTATACATTATACAGCAGGATGGCTACGACTTGGTCGCCATCACAGAAACGTGGTGGGACAACTCACATGACTGGCATGCTGTCATGGATGGCTACAGACTCTTTAGGAAAGACAGGCCAACAAGGAGAGGTGGTGGAGTTGTTCTGTATGTGAGGGAGCAACTGGAATGCACTGAGCTTGGCCTGGCGCCAAATGAGGAACAAGTTGAGACCTTGTGGGTTAGAATTAAGGGACAGGCTCATACAGGTGGCATTACAGTGGGTGTGTACTACAGGCCACCTGACCAGGAGGAGGAAGTTGATGAGGCCTTCTACAGGCAGCTGCAAGCAGCCTCACAATCACAGGCCCTGGTTCTCATGGGGGACTTCAACCACCCTGACATCAGCT
>Ga0065711_1028859_pt1 | contig 38830 bp, 24 predicted proteins | sample Hoacrofraction12_FD_59098 | JGI IMG/M metagenome (GOLD analysis project Ga0065711, IMG submission 59098) | Hoatzin crop microbial communities from Cojedes, Venezuela - Epithelial fraction 12 v2 (version 2) | ecosystem: Host-associated > Birds > Digestive system > Esophagus > Crop | place...
AAAAAAAAAAAAAAAAAAAAAAAAAAGGGGGGGGGAGAGAAAAAAAAAGAAAAAAAAGAAAAAGTGCTTTTCATGTTGACACCTCTACTGGAGAATCCCCACTGGACCCCATCAACCTGTAAACAACAGAGTTTCATTTTTCTCATATGTGAAGAACGGCATCTTAAACAGCTTTATAAAATGGTTTAAGATCTTTGGGTTAAATCTGCTAAGTGACAATACTCTCCTTGTGGCAACCACTCTTATTATTAAAAATCTACCTCGTTCCTAGGATTGGAATGAACAAAAATGGTTAACAGAGGAATTACAGCTGGACAGGATCTGGGCAATTCTTGTCACTCTGTTATGAAATAAACTACAACATCAGGATCTCATTAAAAAGAAACATTGTTAACAAGTAGTTCAGCATGTTCAAAAGCTTCTATATAGATATTTTATATATATTTAAGATATGCAGGTTTTGAGAAGGTAAACAGCATATTGCAAAGATACAGAAACCTTATAATCTGATATTTGAAATTTAAAGTTGTCACACATTCAATGCAATATTTATGTTATGAATGTTTTAATATGTAAATGTTATAACTATGTTATAAAGGTCTAAATGATAGAGTCAAAATGAGATGTCTTTATATCAAAATAACATAGAAAGCTAAAACAATCTGTTTAGACTTCACCCATCAAAACAATTTGTCAAAACTGACATGTTCTCACAAAATATTTCCATTTTGATAAAACAGCATTTTGACAGAAAACAGTCGACTCCAAACATTTTCATTCGGCTTGCTGAACTGTACATGTCCCTGTGAACCAGACTGGATGTGGACCAGGACAGGGCTGCGAGTGCTGTCCCTGCCTCTGGGCCCCTGAGCAAAGGGCTCAGGCTGCGTCTACGCTGCTTTTGAACACTCCCCAACTCCTTCAGGGCAGGGAGCATCCTCTGCTGCATGCCCTAGAAAGCCAGAATCCTCATTAGGTATTTGCAAAATAGAATAAATAGAAAATTATTTTTTTTGAAAAAAGCTACTTAGTGATTTCATGGCATTTTCTATGAAAATGACTGTTTGTTTTGGATTCCTTTGTGGGCTCCCTGGAAAACAGCCAAAGTGGGCTGGAGACATCTTCAAACAAACTTTGTTACTTAAAACTTCAAACAATCTTCTGTTGTCACATCAGCAGAGTTCTGCAGTTTGAATCAGATCACAAAATAATGAAAATGCAGTCCAAAAAAGAAAAAAAAAAAATACATCAAAAGCTATTGAGCTGATTTCCTAATGATGCAGCCACAAATATCAAGAGAGATCAGCTTCAGAGCTCAGGCAAGACCTTCTTCTATACACCTGTCTTAAATATGGAAAGCCTTCAAAGAAAATATTATATACAGGGGATTTTCATGGAAACCTGACGGTATAAGCAACTGTCCATCAAAGAACACTTGCTCAAAACACATTCCTGGAGTCAGCAGGACACTGCGGTCTCATTCATATGAATTTATAGTAGGCTAATAAACAGACATTAGAAGGCAGTGTGATATCTGTAGGAGAATGAGTAGCTCTTGTACACTGTTAGAAGATGCTGCTTTAAGCTATCAATGTATCTACTAGGTCTTAAAACTGTTCATTATCTTTCTTTTATAAATATAACTGAAAAAGTGTACACTTGAATGTTAATCGCTTAGCCCACATGGTCTTCTTCATATACCAAGAATATTCGGCACAATTTTTTAATTGTCTTCAGAATACTTGATGCGCTCTGGTTTTTCAGGCTACCTCAAACACCCTGATCCCATTCCTAAGAGAAGACCACCCATGTTGCATTTTTGAGGTCTTAACCCAAGACAGGGCCAATGCACAGACTTTAATCCTTGCGTACCCAATTCTGCATGCAAGAGCACTCCACGATTAGAAAAAGAGAAAGAAAAATTAAGAAAAGCATGAAAACATAATTTAGGTTTGCATGCAGAGAATTTCCTCCTTGTTTTTTCTATGCAATTACACTGAGTTTCAGTATAATGAGACTCTTATCCTTCCTGCTGCCATTCAAGGTGTCCAGAAATGATCCGCATATTTTCTCTCGGTGAAAACAAGCAAGTCCACGTGCAAAAAAGTGTCTCGCTGTCCACAGGAGACTTTACTTCCTAACATACTTTGAGTCCTTCACAGACATGCACATTATTCCCCTCGGGGTTTCTCTAGTCCTTAATTAACTGTTATCTTTTTAACAATAAAAAAAAACAGCAGGTGGTTTGGGAGTTGCTTTTCATTTCTTGAAGTTTGCTCTGGCCTGTGCTGCATCTCCAACCCAGCCATGGGAACTACGGGTAGAAGAAGGAAAGGACACGGACGTGTGATGCTGTGGGAGAAAAATGTGTGTGTGCGTGCAGCCAGGTCGAGTGGATGCTATTACAACGAAGTGATGTTTTTGAACATTAACTCACTGCAGCTCAGGAAGCCTAGCAAGATGCTTTGCCAAGCAAGAAATAACTGGCAGGAGGTTCACCACCAGTAACTGCTGATGCACTTCCATGCAGTAGGTTCAGCTGTCTTCACCCCAAACACATCATTATGGAAACAAACACATTCTTCTTGAGAGCCCGCTGCTATGGCTTGCTGCTTACACATCAAACTGCCCAAGATCAGAAGAGAAATTTGCCTAATAAATCCCAACAGCATGGTGACCTGTGTGCCATTAACCCGTATCAGCCTGCCTTGATTGACTCAGTCTCAGGTACCCATTCTGCATGCAAGCTGCAGTAAATGATCTACTCATAAGTACTGTGATTAATTACTTCCCTTCAGTTAAATCAATACTCTATTTGCACTGGATTATTTAAAATTTTAAAAAAAGGGATAAAAAGGAGAGGTGTGTTGATAACGGGAAGCGGCTCTGCTCTGTCTTTGTGGCATTATCTATCAATTGCAATCAGATTATGTAGATAAAGAACAGCAGCAAATTTATCAGCTCTATTTGCACTTGTCACATCCCTTTTCTGTAAGAAAACTTCATGCAAGCGCAATCAGCCCCACACAGACAGGGACCACCGAGATGCAGCACTGCTCTTCCTTGGGAGTATGGGAACTGGGGAGAAGGGAGAGCAAGACGCAGGTGGGAGATGGCAAAAGGCCAGAGAAGCTCATTTCTTCCCACCCCTGGCCTTGCAAGGGACACAACCAATTAATTCACCTGGTCCCCGAACATAATCACAAGTCACCTGCAGCCATCCAGCCTCAACAGGGTGGTATTCAAGGATGAAGCATTCAACTTTTTCTGGCATTTACCATGCATGCACAACCCTGTTTACTCATTTTTTGAAGTGTTTTTACATTAATTTCACCTGGAACACAACTCTGAAACGTCATCATCCAGACCAGGTGACAAACAACAGAAACACACCCATTACACCACCATGAACTGGGAAGAGCAACCACCTGGCATTTCATTCAGGAACACAAAAGATCCTCCAGACACTACCATTTTTACTTGGGTCAGTTCTCTGTTCTCTTGTATCTGCAGGCATGAACGAAGGCTGGTTATTCTGATATATCATCCAACATGGTAAAATAAGGCCGACTGCATTCTCAGTTACTTATGTGATAAATTAGGAGGAAACCTGATGCATAACTACAAAGCCCATGGTGTTTCAGTCAGAGCAAGTGGTTTATATTTCTCCAAAATTTCTTACTTGCGCTCTTACCTAAACAGAGATTGTACACCCTTTACAGGTAGCAATAACATTGCTCCCTGCCCAATTCAATTCTAAGTACAAGGTAACTAATTTCATTGTTATCAACAACAGTATTAGAAAATAAGCAGGAATGGCTGACTTAAATGGTCTCAGACGCATGCACACACAGACAGAGTTCCTGCTTGGCTTTCAGAAATACCTTGCAATGCCCAGCGTTCCAAAGCTCTGAACAAACCGTATAACCATAGGGGTTCCTCCATCATTAGTATCAATGTCCATTAGGGTGACGGCTCACTGTGAAAATGAGCATCCAAACTCCACGGCTCTCACCACTTAACCCCAAGCCTCCACATACTTTCCTTGATTATTTTTTCCTCTGGTTGCATTAAGCGCCATGCTCAGCGCACAGAAGAGATGTATCATGTGCGATGAGAGCTCAAACTTCCATTCTTCAGACCCCAGCGTCTTAATGAGCGACTTGTCAAATCAGCAGTTCGGGGGTATTCAGGGAGGGGGGGAACCTGGTAATTTCATTGTAATTTCTAAATCCATTTTTATCCCATAGAGATTAAAAAAAAAAAAAAATTAGAGTCCTGTTTTCCAGGCAAAATCACCACCTTAACCAAAGTGCTCAGAACCAGCCCAGGTCACAGCCCTCAGCGTGACTGTAGGAGATGGCTCATATGAGACGCAGGTACATATACTGGACACCCTGTGCAAAACTGCACTCAGCGTGCAGCTGCACAGCTGTTTGCTTCCAAGCTGTAGCCCCTCCGGGTGAAAACCGAGCAGGCATTTAGTCATCTCTGCACGCACAGCGATTTGCTGATGAAGGTGGACAGACGTGCACAGACACTTTGCAAAATGCAGATTTAAAAGTTCTGAAAGCCATTGGGGAGGATGTATGCGTGCTGCTTGCCCATCATCACCCTGATAAAGCCTACGTGTAACACTTCATATGCTCCCTGTGTACTAGTGCCAGAAGAGAAACGTATAATGAGCAAAAAATTACGTCTACAAAGAAAATTGATGGTCCCTTTGTACTCGGCACTGGTGAGGCCGCACCTCGAATCCTGTGTTCAGTTGTGGGCTCCTCACTAAAAGAAGGACATTGAGTTGCTGGAGCGTGTCCAAAGAGCGACAAGGCTGGTGAAGGGTCTAGAGAATAAATCTTATGAGGAGCGGCTGAGGGAACTGGAGTTGTTCAGTCTGGAGAAGAGGAGGCTGAGGGGAAACCTTATCAGTCTCTACAACTACCTGAAAGGAGGTTGTAGTGAGGTGGAGACTGGCCTCTGCTCCCAAGTAACAAGCGATAAAATGAGAGGAAATGGCCTCAATTTGTCCCAGGGGATGTTTAGACTTGATATTACGACAAATGTCCTCACCGAAAGGGTTATCAAGCATTGGAACAGGCTGCCCAGAAAAGTGGTGGAGTCTCCATCCCTGGAGGTATTTAAAAGACGTGCAGATGTGGTGTGTAGGGATATGGTTTAGTGGTGGACTTGGCAGTGTTGGGTTAGCAGTTGGACTCTATCTTAGGTGTCTTTTGCAGTCTAAATGATTCTATGATTCTGTGAAAATGCAGTAACTACGGGATATATCCCCATCTAAGCTATCATTGAGAACCATATCCAGAATTATTGCAATACAGCAATCAGCTAGCTTCATATCCTGAATTAGCATCTCTGACCACTGCTGGGCACACACCGGACAATGCCAATAGTTGCTATGAGGTAGTGTGGGGGTCTTTCACATAATACTGCGTTGCACCAGAACCCTCCAATGATAGAAAGTGGAGCTAGTGGAGGAAAGGAGGTCTGGAGCTACCTGATCCTGACCCAAATGCCAAATATTCTCCCCATTACTCACCTCTGCAAATGGACACAAGACATACTTTTGTGCCCTATCTCTTTGGGATCTCATAGGCCAGTCCCGAACGGATTCTGCAGCATAACATCTAAAAGTTATAGGCCATTCTGTAAGGGGATGTCACTGCAGTATAAATATTGTGCCCAAGGCTCTGACCTCATGCCTCCAAGCTCTATCCAATTATCTCACATACTAAGTGCCTTTTCTCACTTCTAAATCCTGCGGTCGCTTTCTGAAGGCTATTCTTTGGAGACAGCTCTGTAAAATGAAACAAATTTACAGCAGCACAATGTTCTTACATACAGCATAAACCAGTTCACTGCAAAATGACCTTTTCTTCCCTGGCAATGCCAACAGCCTACAGCAAATATCCACTATGAACAAAAGCACCAAAACATAGAAGGCATATAGAGGGACCTGATGTCCAAGGAATCCATTCTGGGGTTGTTTTTTTTTCCATTTTCCATGAGAATCAGTGGCGATGATGCTTGCAGTTTGTAATACTCATTGTATTGTTTAGCACACCACAGAAGAATAATTAAGACAACTCTTCCTTAGATCTGGTGGGCAACACCAATAAAAAAAAAAATATAAGCGTGCAAGTTTTGGTTAACAGTTAAAGCACTAGACTATGAAGAGGAACTACTGATTTTTTTTTTCTGTTAACAAATCCACCACATACACACGAGACCCAGGGATATGCAAAAGCACATTTTTGGCGTTGAGATTTTCTGCATTTAGACACACAGTACAAGACTAGATCCACCTTAGCCTACACAGCCTATCTAAAATTTAAGTGTCTAGTCCCACAGTATCTGAGATTATTAGGCATTATGGCTACAGGCAGCTGAAACATGCCCCTGGCTGGATGACCAGACTAGCAGTCTCAAATCGTTTCTTCTTTTGAAGACACAAGCAGTGGTTTGAAAGAAAAAGCAAGCCATTACTAGTTTCAGCCTGGACCCTCAACACAAAGGCAAAGATGCATCTCAGAGATGAGAGGTAGAGGGATACCTTGTGGGAAACCCCTGGCAGGACAGAGGCAGGAGGCTGGTGCCACGGTGCTCGAGTTGGTGAGGAACAGTGCTGTGAGGTACAAACAGCAAAGCAGGATGCAGTGAGTCTAATTCATATTAATAATCATTAATATCAATCATTAATAATTGGGCTTTGCCCAAGGTTGTCCCCAAATCTCACCCAGAGTACGGGACAACACTGGAAATCTAACCATCCCCATGACCCCAGCATCAGCCAGCACACTCCCAAATTATCATGGAAATAGTCAACAAGCCTCAGTCACCAGGACTTCACGTTCTGACACCCCATGAAGCAGAAACATATGCTAAAAAAAAACCAAAAAAAAAAAACCAATAAACTCATTTCACACTTTTCACTGCGTTCTTGTAATTAATCAGAATTTTATTGCCAGTTCCTAATGGCTGAATCCCATTTAATCACTTTGGAGCCTCTCGCTGCGTGATGCAAGCACCACTACTCAGAACCCAGAGGGCCTTATGAACATTCATCATGTATCCTTCCCGAAATTAACAGTACAGTCTAAGTAGAGCCAGGCCCCATGAGGTGCTTAACATCCTATGCACAAGATGCAAATTCATAAACATCGTCGCAACACCATCAAAGACATACTCCATCAAGGTTCATTCTGCGCTTGCTAAACACGTGTTTTCCTCACTTGAAATTAGAAAAGGGCTTGAACTATAAATCCCAGGATCAAAAACATCCCCCAGACTTTGAAGAGTTTAAATCCAAATCGTAGATTATGCAAGGCATCACCTGAAATAAGAATAACCATGTGATACAGGACTTGAAAAGCCAGCAGCTTTTCCACAGTAATCCACACCTCCTTTGAATTCTAAAACTTTAGCTTCTCCATCACTCTGGGACACGTGGACTGGTGATAATGCTGATGCTCCGATGAACCCAAATACCTTCATTGCTAAACAGAAGGCTCCCAAGTCTTTGTGCAGAGCCATGATTCATTCAGCTGGTTTGTGAGCTCTTAATCTCATCCTCTGCACCCAAAGTTTTCTCCAAGGTTTTTTGGCTCATTTCTAAATAAATTTTGCAGATGTTCTACAGGAAAGGGGGCTTCCAAATGGAGCCACCTGCTGATGTCCAGGCTGACAAGTTAAAGGACAAAAGTAGAATGGCTCAAAGCAAAGCAAGACCCTACGGAAGAGGTATCTTCAGCAGTCAAATGCTCAGGGTGTAGATGCCTCACATGGCCAGGGACTCCTCAGCAATCTTCCCAGGGTTGCTTAGCATGAGAGAATTATGGGATTCCCCCCTGTTTAGGCTCTATACTCCTCATGGCAGAGCCTCTTCAGTAAAACTTATACAATACACAGCAGAATGGTTTCCTGAGTTTGTCAAAATTTTCCCTGGATACATCTTCTAGATTAACTCCAGCACTTTAGGACATAGCTGCATTTTTACACCACGACCTCAAAACTCTGACTTTCTCCTTGTTTCTTCATCCATTCCCAACTGTGACAGTGCGGGAAAAAGGGTTTTTTTGCTACAAACACAGAGGAGGTGGATGCTCTGCCTAATAACACAAAGTAAACCATCAGTCAGGAAGGGTTTCAGCATGTCCTCAAGCTTATTTGCTTGTTGTTGTTTTTTTTCTTTTGTGACCAAAATCAAATAGACATGAGAGCAGACATGTAGACACAGAAACAAATCATTTGGGAATCCAGAGAAAAGCTTTCCAATGTCATGCAAAACGGCCCGAATTGATCGAGAATTTGGAATCTGGGTTAGATGAACTGATTTTTAATTGTCAGCAGGAAAGCACTGTATAGGAGCATCACTTAAATCTCTGCACTGCGTAACAGCTACCTCCACAGGTTCCAGGAGCATATGGTCTCCTTCAGGAAGCAAGCCCCTTCCACAGTGACTGGGAGCCCACATTATCATGTGTAATGAGGGAAAAATCACATGCAATTCACAGCTGGCTCGGGATCATGCTGGCACTCACATCTGCCACTAGTAGTCTCCCACGTTCACTATATGCATGCTCCTCACAAGGAAAATCCGAGGTGCCCCTAGGTGCATGTGAAGGAACGCTCTGCTGAACACATGACACCAGACACGCTGGCTTGTCCTTGGCCTAAAAGAGCACAGAAAATCCTCTTCCAGCTCAACTCCAATAGACATAATTTAATCTTCAACTCAATCAAAAAAGGCCCACTGAAGAAACACGTACATCAACGCTGGCATGCTGTGGCTCAAGTCTGTTGTGTGCCCTTCCCAGTTCCTACAGCAGTGCACAGAAAGTCACCTCCTTCTCTGAAATAAAGATTCAGAACTGTGCCTAACTTAAAAAACGCCTGCGATTCATATTCTAAGTCTCCACAGATGTCTCCAATGGCAATTATTTAAGTCTGTCAATGTTCTACGTATTCTATCACCACATTAACAACCTAGGCCCAGTCTTACAGTTGAGATGACACTTTCACACCAAAACTCCTCTGGGGGAAATAACAGGAGACTGGGGAAGGGAAATGATACGCAATTACCAAAAATGGCTACTTAAAAATCTCTCAAAACAATAATTTTTAAAGAACATTTTGTAAAAAATACATTCAGATGGACATTAGTTAAGTTGACCGTGAAAAAAAAAGGAGTGGTTCGCCTCCGCTGTTATGCTTTCAGGGTCAATCCCCCCATTTTTCTATGGTTTCAGAGCTCCACAGTTTCTGAGCACATGCCCCAGGAGGTGTGCAAGTGTGGAAGAACAACTTAAAATAGGCACTGCTGGATGTTCAAGGTGTGGAGATCTCCACAGTTTGGAGTGAGGTGCACAGCTCACGGATATTTGCTTGAATAAGGACATTGGTCCTCAGTGACAACTCACAAAGTCTCAACTGTTAACACATTTTGTTCTGTACCCACATGGTTTGCACCAAAGAGTTGGATGATGTCAAATGGTGGCTCAACACAGAGCCCCAGAGCGAGTACTTCTAAAACTTACTGTCTTCTCAACCAAATTTTTTATTAGGAGCCTCATCAGGACTTCAACTGTAAAATCATTTACATCCTTCCATTCCTTGGCACTTAAATGCCTTGAGAGGAGGATTTTGCCGTTTTGTGCAATGGATGGATGGGGGTTTTTGCAACAACCGTCAAAGGGAATTTTTACCTGAAATGGTCTCAAATGTACCTTCTGAAAAACCAGCCCGTTTCACCTGCTGCTAAAGAACAAGGAAACCCCAGGAAATCTCTACTCACAGAAAAGCCTGATGTCTGCTCACAGCCTTCTCCTGCAATATTTCCTTGGAAATACAGCTCTGCCTTGTGCTTCAATTACTCCTTTCCTCACGTATCTTTGCTCCTCCAGCACAACTTGTACTAAATGTCAGGTCCAAAACCAATGGTTTAGTCACAGCAGCGGCTGCAGTGTTATCCTGCGGACTGTGACCAGAACTGTGAGCAGCAGAAGGCGAAGCTGTGGGGTCTCAACTGCTCATCTTAAGCCCTTTGAGCACCCTGATTGGAGCTTGAGTTCCACTGAAACATGCTTGCCTTGTAGCAGGTCAGGAGCCGAAGCAGAAATTGGTTCCGCCAACACTTCGGGCTGGATAAGGCAACTATCGCAGCTCAACACTACTGCAAGGAGTTTTGCTCCATCAGTCTGCACAAAAGATGAACCCTCTTGTTGTGCAAAGGGCTTAGATTTTGATCTATATAGACATAATCTCACATATTGCCTAACACTGAAAAACAATAATAAAAATATACAGGTCTACATGAGTCTGGACAATAAAAGCTTCCTCAGTTTCTGAGACAACTCCTCTTTTTTGTCACTGTCCACAGTGTGGCATAGAACTCATGGGGATGTTTCTCCATCCAGCCCAGAGGGATAAATTTTAGTTCCCAGAGCCACCTAGTACAGAAAAAAGTGGTTCCAGATCGGGGGCGGGGGAAGAACATTTACTCCTTTGTATGTGAAAAGAAGTAGAGAAATGCCCCTCTCCATGCACCTGTGCCCGACCCCACCACCCCATGCAAAGGTGCATCACTGTCCAAGTCTGAGCAGATCCTCAGCTCATTTAGCTGCCCTACCAACAGATGCCTTCCCAAATTTAGCTCTACCCCTCCAATCACCCTTGCTTTTACCTCCCTATCTTCTTTGCTCTCCACCTGCATGGTCCAGCTATGGAAGAATGAGGTGGCTACAGTCCTGCTGCTCCCAAGGAAAAATCAGGTCTCCGAGGACTTTTTTTTAAGTATTTTTTTTTAAAGTACTGCAAAGACATGGAGCACAGAGATAACGTATATCCTGATCTCCTCCTGGTCATTTGTGGTGACAGTGAACCATAAAGCAACGATATTGGCGCATCCAAGCCCCAGCTTTGCCAATAGCCTGAGCTGGAGGAGCATTTCAATCTCCCTTCATAAATCTGCGTAGCTAACAGTGCAGAAGTGTGCAAGCCTCACTGCCCACATGGGGCCAGACTCCAGAGCACTTACGGCTAGTTCTGGTCTTTCAAGCAGCAGCAAACTGGGTGCTGAAGGCTTCTAAAACTCAAAAGATGCCTGCTTGCTTTCATCCAGAAATGACCATCATATCTCTCTGCTGATAATGAAAACCTCAGCTGGGGTCCCATAAGACTTACACCTGTGATGGTAGAGGATGGCTGGCTCCTCAAGCTGTAGGATAGGAAGAAAGTCAGACTGTGCTCTCTGCCTTGAAAACCCAGACTGCACACCATAGGGGCAGGATGAAACGAATCATTCCTTGATATTTAAGCATCTTCCAAACAGGAGAACAGGTATCAGGAGAAAACAAACACATCTGAGTACAGTGCTGTGTACAGAAATGAACTAATATCAAGCTTGACTGAAAAAGTTGATTAAATTAGTTTAATTTAAAAGCCCAAACAAACCCTGAAGGAGGTTCTTTGTTTATTGCTTTTTACCGACAGCATGCGTTACTGAAGAAGCACCATGTGGGCATGAAATATTTATTCATTAAATCTTTCATAAAGCTCCACACTATTGGTTTCACTCAGGATATATTTATAAGTTGTCAAAGTCCACGAAAATCACTGCTTGTCTTTCCCCCACCTCCATCCCCCTCCAGACTGTTTATAAAAGGATTAGGCTTTCAGCTTTCATTGCAATGAGACTGATCCTCAGCTCCACCGTTGCCTGTACACAAGGTGCTGCTTCTTTAATCATAACAGCATAGCTGTAGTTAAAATAGTTCAGCCTTCCCTGTACCACCCAAAAGAGACCGTTACAGTGCTGTCAGCCACACTGCTGCTGTACCATGTTCCTGCTATGGGAACGTCAACATCATGCATTTATGGAAGAAGCCATCATGCATCAGTAGCAACACATGGAAATAAAAGTCTGGACAGACAGTCCACCCAAGCAAGAAAAAAGCAGTCAGAAAGTGCATTCATTTCAGTCTCGGTACGTCTGAGTCATTTGTTACCAAACCTCACACCATCGGTGAAACCCCTTCTTGAACCCTTCCTTGGCTGTCGGCCAGCCTACAGTTTAAACCCATGCTCCAAGCTGGGTTAATAACCCACTGGCATAAACAGTGCTATATTATCCTTAGTGTCAGTTGTAAAACTATGTAACACTGTTTTACTAAATTTACTGACTACATAGCTCAGTCCAGAACAGGAATAAGGCTAGGTTATACTTACAGATGAAAGTACTTTCAACCCATAAGTTTGCAAAAAAATCCAGGATTTGCATTAGGACTGTGCAGGGACAATTGCATCAGTGAAACCGTCACCTCTCTAAGAAGTTACACCGACACATAATCTGGGTGTGGACCAAATCTAATTTCCCCAAATAATCCTGAGCAATAAAAAAAGCACACCAAAATGGATGCTGAGCAGACACTTTAGGTGCACTGCAGGGTCCCACACAACTTGGTGGCCGCAATCACTGCATGCATCCCTGTCTTGCTGGACTATGGGCGGTCTGGTCAGGCCTGCTCCTGTTTCCCTTATTCCATTTGTTTGTGAGTACAACTAAATATAAATACAGCATAGCATATGTTGTTCTCCCTGGAAACCAGGCTTGCTGAGTATGTTTCTGCTGAAATGGCTTCTTGCTGGAAAATTAGGTTTTGATTAAAGTGTGCTCTTTTCTCGCTTTTAATAAACAGAGCCTACTTCATGTGCAAGCTCTGGGTTTTTTTTTCACTGGAAACCTAAACCATCTTGCATGGCTTTGTTTTTTTAAATGCCTGATCCTCAGCAAGGGCAGCAAGAGCACCTTGTGGGGCACGAAGGAGAAGACATCTCGGGATGCCTCCACAAGGAGAGACCAGACCCTTGCGAGAGAAAGTCAAACCCAGGCAAAAGGGCAAGGAGGGACCAGCACCCACGTATGAATCCCATAAGGCACTGCTGCAACACAAGACAACATTTCAAGTTATTTAAACCTGCAAACAGCTGTCCTGACATTTTTGAGGGGAAAAACAACTTTTTTCCAAAGCAAAATACGATGAGAACAAAGCAGAGGCTTCACATTAATGTTATTTGTGCAGGGGAAAAATCCCTTTTCTAAGTCAGTTCCACCAAAAACTCAATAGCAAAGCACAAAGACTGACTCCAGCCGATAAGGTTTCACCCAGGGGAAATCTTTCCCCTTAGCAGAGAGCCCAACAGTACCCAGTGGCCATGTACCTAAACCATGGGGTCACTGCAGAGCCAGGGCTAGGAGCCTTGTGGTAGATACGTTTCCCAAGGACCACCTCCACTGGACTCACAGAAAACTTGAAATAAATGGACCCATGTTTAACCAAGCAGTGATTTTTGCCCTCTACAGCATGCATCACTCACAGTGGCCCCAGCTAAAGCTAATGCAGCACACACCTCACATTTCCTACTCTCACAGTGTTTCTTTGTCCGAGTTTCACAACAGAAGCACCAGGATAACAAACCTGCCAGTATCTCATCCCTACAAGGTTCTCTGCAACTATGCCTCTAGACATAAAAAATTATATAAAAAGGAAAATCAAAAATGGAAAAGGTTGACCCCAGAAGACCTGGAGATGCTTAGAAACTCTGTGTTTGATAAAGTCCGCAACTGAAACTTTTTGCAAAGCCACTGGCCAGGCTATGGCACATCTGCACAGTAGCTCAGCAATACTTACATTCCCAGGAGACACATTGGGGCCTGTTGCACTCAGTTTACCTCAAAAGGGCCTCACTTGGCAATATTAAGTCTTCCGAAAGTAACTAAAGCCAGCACCACAGGCAAAAGATTTGCAGTTTCACACAGCAGCAAAAAAAACCATTTTCCTGATCAAGGCAACTTTATCCTGATGCCGCTAGAGCAATGGGCTAAATCTTGAATTTTCACATCCCAGACTGAGCCATCTGAGTCAGGTCAAGGACCGGAAGGAAAAACTCCTGTGGGTACTACAGTGAAAATATCTTCTTCTTGGGAGCACGTCTGCAAGGGACTCTGTGGGGCCGGCGGGGAGATGCCAAGCCACAGTCTGCTCCAGCGATTTCCAGCTGCCACAAGCTCCCAAGAGTCAACTGACACGGCTCCTACTAGGTCAAATTTCAGCCCAAACACCCCTGGCTTTTCAGCCAAAGCTGACATTATTTTTACTTCCCCTCCTCTCCCCCCCTCTTCTGTCATTAGAAGAGCAAAGAAAAAAAAAATACTATTTTTTATATGCTCGCTAAGTATAATCTGCTAAATGTTCTATGCCAATGCATAAAGCTGCCTACTATGCTAATAGAATATTTAATTGACATTTATTTGCTGACTAGTTATTTATGCTAACGTCATCCCTGCATAATTAATAGTCTGCTAAAGTCGACTTGAAAAGCACACATAAAACACTGTACGAGGAGTCATTTGCAGTATTTAAAATAAAGAAATCCTGCAATCTATTTACATTAGTTCAGTCTAAATTTGGTTTAGATGGAATAAGAGAATAAGGATTGGGCAAAGAAGATGAAAAAAAACACCTATATACTACTTCAGAAATACCCACAGACTTTGACAGTACAACCTGCCAACAAAGATTTCCGAGTTTCATTTTACTTGGCTCGAGGGCCCAGATCTTAGCTGATGTAAAACAGCATAAGCTCAGTGAATGCCTACTGATTTTCTCCAGCCTCAAGCTCTTGGGAAGTAATATTTCAGGTGAGCCTTCAGTGAAAGAGCTAAAGCGGGCCCAGATCTGCTCTCAATTATACCAATATAAAAGCAAACTCATCTCAGATAGGTCGGTGGAGGTGAGCCAACATCTCGCAAAGATAAAAGTCCACCCTGCCCATCTGATCCCTCTACCGGCACTATAACAACAGACCCACAGGCACAGTTTTATTTTTATTTCCTATGGGATGAGATTACCAGGGGAATGTTGGCTTTAGTTAAAAAAAAAAACCACACCACACATGATCACATTTTCTGAAACAGAAGCTCTGGAGGCCCTCATCTATTTTCAGAAACATTATCTCTCTGACTGAAGAACCTGTGGACAAGCTTTCTGGACACAAGTGACCTCAAGAGCAACGCTGAAAGGCAAGTGTCTGGGCCACATCTCCACCACCACCCCCAGATGTGCCCCTTGAAAAAGCCTCCTGTGCACCACAGGAGTCCTGAACAACAACAAATCCACACCCTGAGCAGACAGTGACTGGTCAAGGCTTGCTCTTCAATTTGGTCCTGTCTCACCATCTCCCCTTACTGCTCCCTGTTCCCATCCCCTGTGCCCCATTTTCTCTCAGTCCCACTACTTTCTGCCATAGCCCAGTCCCAGCATCTGTTCTAACTACTACATACATCTGTGATTTCACCTCAGCACTAACAAAATGGAAAAACTGGCTCAAAGTTAATCTACTTCTTCAATCTATCTATTAATGTATCTGACATCTTTGCACACAAATAGGCTGTGCAACACAGTCAGCCTTCTTTTGATTATGCAGAATCTGGTGAGTTCTGATGCTGTAAGTTTTGACATGGCCAAGCAGATCCCCTTCTCCCCTCCCTTACACCAGTGATCTCAAAGAGCAGGATCTGGCCTTTGATAGATTCAGATAATGATATAAAAAAACAACATGTCATTTGAAGGCAACTTGGTTTGCTGTGGCACAAGTTTTATCTCTTTTTTATCCATACCCTGCACAGAATTAGATCCAGCACTTTGAATCTGAGTGAAATTCCCCTCCTTCGGCCTGGATGTAGGCCAAAAGTTAACCTGACCTGAGTGAAACACTAAAAACTGTTTGAAATAGTGACCAAATTATGATGTTTACCTTCACAGAAAGCCTGGGCAAGCAAAATGCTTTATTTCCACCACTCTTAATGGCATATTTCACTTGATGAAGCTCGTCACCATTTAAGATGGACTTGCTTCACCCCAGGATCAGGCTTTTCAGCTTTCATCCTCCTTATATTGATGTAACAGCGAATCATAGAATCATTAAGGTTGGAAGAGACCTCTAAGATCATCAAGTCCAACTGTCAACCCAACACCACCTGCTAAACCCTGTCCTGAAGTGCCACATCTACACGTTTTTTGAACACCTCCAGGGATGGGGACTCCACCACTTCCCTGGGCAGCCTGTTCCAATGCCTGACCACTCATTCAGTAAAGAAATTTTTCTTAATACCCAGTCTAAACCTCCCCTGATGCAACTTGAGGCCACTGCCTCTCCTCCTATCGCTCGTTACTTGGGAGAAGTAAAGGCTGCTTTCCTACACACAATTGCAGTACTATTGATCATTTTGGATACACAGGATGACTAATAGTCCAAGGATCGATGGTGTTCAGAGGTTTTCCCATTTGTACCAGTTCATTGTAAAATCAAAATACAGACCTGGTACTCTCCCCACTGTGTTTCTTTACGTCTCCAGTCTCCTCCGTCTCCCGGTTTACACAGCGAGCAGACTCAAGCTTAGCTTACCGCGCAGCTCTGCACACAGAAATGCCCTATTTGTATTTCCATCTGTCAACAACATTAAAGCAGAACCACCATGGCAATTACAAGTGTACACAATAATCTTGTCGTCCAGTGTCTTTAGCGCATCCCAGAATGCATTAAGATAGTGCCAGGAGAGATTCAGCTCTGTTGGCTCAGCTGTAAATCTGCAATCTGTACAAAAACACCCAAGTGTCAATCAAAAGACGTCCCTGCTCTCCGCGTAGTTCACAATGCATAATTTAGCTACTATGCTTGTCAGGTTCTCCACGCTGCTCTTCTATCTGATGGTAAATGTGTTCATGAACCCAACTGTCATCAACAAAGGAAAACAGCACATGGAAATAACAGGCTAAAGGAGGCAAAAGACCTCTTTTCCTTTCACAGTTAAAGGAATTGCTAGTAAAGGAAAGTTTAGTTAGAGTTAAATTTTTAATACTCAGTGGGTAAAACATACCTATGGATGGAGGATGTTGAAACACAACCGCATCGGCTCTGCGCCAAAGAGGAGGACAGTGTTTGGGTAAGACACAGGAAAGGATAAATTCTGTCCCTGTTTCCATGCAGGCTAATACAATGGGGAAATTTTAACTAACTGATGGAAAGTCTATGTTAGATCCGAACCCAACAGTGCAGAAAACAAAGCCTACTATACCACCACAGCCCTGCCACTGCCAATGAACTTTGAAGCAGGTTGTCCTTCCTCACGTGAATTACAGTTGCTGAGGGGCCTTGTCAGAAAGGATGAAAATTCCACACTCAGCTACATCAGGCAGTAGCTACCCACTGGTCTACACCACAGTTAGTCTGCAATAAAAAAAGAAATCTCTGTCCCAGGACGTGACTTTAGAGCTGATCAGTGCCAAAGCTACAGACCATAAGGACAGCTTCACACTTGCCTCAGCTAGTTCATGAATAAACATCCAGTTCATTCAAATGAGTTCTATATTAACTGATTTAAATAATTTTCATTTTGCTTTGAATGGTAAACAGATCTATTCTGCCAGGATAGTAGAGTTTGCAATTCAAATTACACACCGATTTGTAATGAGAAAAATATAATTAATGGCAAAGCTTGAAGTAACTACAATTTTACTCCTTTGATTTCCTGCAGGAAAAGAGGGGGTAGAGGGTGAAGCTCACAGGCACACATGCACTCACACAATCCTTTCATAAGCCAATAGATTTTACTGCTAACTCCAGTATTTGGCTTGAGCAGTCCCATCCTAGTGCATCGCATCATAATGTCATGGGAGGACATAACATGACTTGACATTATACTCACAGGCCCCGTGATGCAATACTAACGTCACCCAATAAATAATCACATAACAGTCTGTAAATTAAATGACTTCTTTCTATTGGGATCATAAAAAATAATTATTTGGCAGTTTCCCCTTAAAAGCTCTGCGTATACTGAACATTAAATCTCGCTATATTGATTTGCCCAACTGAACCGGCCCGTTTTTCCACTTCCCTCTCCCACCTAATGAAATTTTTCATCCTATCACTCTGTATCATTCTTGTCTGGCACCACAATTATAAGATAAGTGCCAACCAGTCTGATATCATTCACAAGCAGAACCAGAGCATTGTCCCCGTGCTGGTATTTTGGCGATTAAACAAGTCCTTCTTAGTGGATCTGCTTTTTAACCAAAGCCTTCAGGTCCTGATTAAAATCAAACCCTAATGACAGATAACTGGCCCTGGCCATGCTCTTTGCATGGTCATTGCAACCAAGATGTGCAGAATCAGGCCCTCAGAAAACAGGTCCATGCAGTTTGAAGCTGGCTTTCGTTTCTTCCAAAGGCTTGACAACTAGTGTACAATGCGAAAAAGGCAAAAAAACCTCCACGGAGTTCACAAAGAACATAACCTGCTCTATAACCACTGCAAAGTCTGCTCCTGCAGGCTTCACCAGCTAAAACTCTCAGTACTGCAATGAAATTTGGCTCGTTAAGATACATTCACCAATCAGCTAGGCAATTAAGCACAAGACAAACTCCAGACACCCATGCACAGTAAGTCTAATACTCACAAGCTAGTTTTAAAAACTGGTCAGAGCTCAGTTCTCCCTACGGAAGACAAGAGGTACTCCTGAAAATTCAGCTTCTACCCTGTGGTGCCCCAATGGGAGCTATGATCTTTTGAAAACCCACCTTTGAACCCTGTGGGCAAACACCCAGAGAAGCTCTGCGATTTGTGAGCACATGTAGGACCTCTCTCTTTTCCAAGTGAGAGAAGTCCTGAAGGCTCAAATCCTCACGGGTGTTTTAGATGACTCATTCCAAAATACGACTCAAGATCTTAAATGCTTTAGTCACTTTTGAAATCACAACCTTTGCATTTAATTCTTTCTTTCTGAAAGCTATACTAAGACATACTCAATTTTATTCACTCAGAATGAGAGGGAGGAAAAAACCCACCAAAACAGGGCAGCTGGCCAAATTTTAGACCCCAGTATACAGTTACATCACCCTGCCAGAGCAAAAGGGAGGTATGCCGCACTGCACATTTGCAGTCATTCAAGCAAGACAATTCACACAAAGTAGCCACAGCCTAAAGAGCAGATTCCAAGATTTCCATGAAAAGCAGTTGCCTCCAGTTATAAAACAATCATTATTTTCTATTACAACAATTGATAAGATGTCTCACCCCTTGACCCTGGCATTTTGACATTTAGTTTACAGCACTGTACACCTTTTTGGTTAACATTGATTATAATCCACATAATAAAATGTAGTTTAAGAGACGAATAAAATAAAATACCTAACCCCTCTCACATCAGCTTGATTTACTAGTGTTAAGCCAACAGGTTTCTCAACCTTCTTTGTCTTCAAGAATTTTCTTTTTTTTTTTTTTTTAAGCAATCAATCCTCTGTTTATTCAAAAGACACAGACCAGAACAAAAAAAATAAGTTTAGCTCAGAGTTTGGCATACACAAGGCAAGAAAGTCAACTCTGATTCAAAGCTCGTGTCTACAGCTCACTTCAATGAGAAGTCGGGCAACACCTACACCAGGAGAAATCACACACGGTATACAAATGGCACATACACTTTTCTCGATGGTCACATGCAACAAAGAATAACTCCAGCAGCAGAATCCCTGAATGGGACTTTTCTTGAATGCATGCACAAGCTGGAGGCTAAATATTCATCTCTTCTCCCCCGGATCTAGAACAAACGGGATGTATGTCGGGAATACATACGAGCAGCAGTGACAAGTATGCCTCTGCTTGGAGTTATGTAGTGGTAAGGATACACAGCTGTTCCACACAGCCAAAAAAACCCACATTTTGCTTAACAATGGGGATCAAAATGTACTAATAACAAATAGTTCCATACGGGCCACTCGGTAACCCACAGCTCTTGCATTCAGCTTTTGTGCACCTAAGAGCTGATAATCAGGACATGCCCTAACCTATGATGACCAAATTTTGCTGTCTTCAGTGGTGTGTGTCTACCATTAGTATTAAAAGCGGCAAGAATCTGTCAATGGAAGGTTTTAAACTTCCACGAAAAAGCACTTGAGTGTATAGCAAACTTCTGGTTTTGGTTACACCCAAACTGACCTTGATTATTTTGTTTTAGTTTATTCTCACTTTGAATTTCATCCCTCCTTCCTACAAGAACAGGACAATTTTCTCTCCTAACTGAAAATCACAGCTTTGCAATTTAGCAGTAAGTTTCCTTGTTAAGACAGTTTCCTACAGAATCGACATCTGTCTTTACCAGCTAAAGCAAAATCGCCTTTGCAAGAGGCCGACTGGATAACTGAATCATTCATTGACCCACGGGGACCTGATCCTGACTGCATCACCCAATACCAGCTGAGGATCTGGAGTACCCGTTTCAGATCGACAAGTCTGGAGATTAACCACCAGCCCAATACTAGAGCACGACCCTAACAAAACGCACAGAACTCACCATCTGGAGGCATCAGGACCTTGTTATTCTGCGTACACCAGCCAACAGGGTGAAGATCTGCTGTCATCACGTCACACCAGAAATCCGCCCTGCGGTCATCTCCATAGCCGCAGTAACGAAGCAGTAACAGCTGTCCACATGTTGTAATGATCGTAGCCACCCAATATGTGTCCGGATTGCTCTTGTTGGCCACTTCTAATTTCATCCCTGGTTGGAAACTGCTTTGAAGGCTTATTTCAACCTTACAAAATGAGAAAGGCATGCTGTTACTTTTTCTTCTTCGCAGGGAGACCCCCTCCCCAGCTAAGCAAGATAATGTTGCCCTTAAAGAGCAGCTCTGGGATAGGACATGGGTTGACTGTGCTCCTTAATCCAACCATCTCCTTCACTATCTGTCTAGGCAGGACCATTCCTACTTTACTCGCATATACCCCATCATGCAAGGTCCCGCATGCTCCAAAGATGCCCTCCAGCAGTGGTAACCTCAGGCGCACTACATCTGAGAGAATCATAGAATCATTAAGGTTGGAAAAGACCTCTAAGATCATCAAGTCCAACCCTCAGAGGACCAGTACCCATCTCGTCATCACAAATCTCACTAATGCCTGGGAGAAAGGTGGTGTAACTCAACTGAGGTTTCATTTCCCACTACACAGCTCTGTCAGGCAACTCACACAACACATGCAAGGTAGAAAGGCAGGTACTAAGCACCTCTAGGAGTTAAACCCAACTATAATAGTCATATAACAACACTGAAGCACCTCTTGAGGCTTGACTAGCACCAAGGGCTGAATGCTGTACCAGGCAGACCAAGGAGAGTGTTTCCACTAAACCCATCCTCAGCAGCTCAAATCTCAACTGATTCACCCTCCCGGCACCCTGGTAAATAAGGTATGATCCACTGATGACAGAGGCAAATGGTTTGGGTCAGTGTCCTGCCATCTGACGGAGACGCCACTTCTATTTGTCTCCCCAGTGACAAGTCACATGTAACTTGCCTCAGGACACCGGAGATGCCAGTGCACCTCTTCTAGGACACTGTGGGGACCGTTGTTAAACACTAGGGCCTGCTGTAGGCACATCATAACATATCTTCCAAGGGCCAGTGGGACATCTCAAACTGTTGTTGATGGAGAGGTGGATGCCAGTCCATTGGTTCAGGTGCCAGCCTTGTCTTCAGAAGACCATCCAAAACATAGCCTGTTACTCCCTATGAGATGCTCGCTCCAGACAGCTGCTGGATCAAGGATAAACTCTACAGTAAGCATTGCCCTGTAATTCTCCAGCATAGAGAAATATGGTGGTTCATCCTGCAATGCTCCACTGATGTTAAAATGGAAGCAAAATAGGGAATGGAGGCTTATATTTTCAGATGTAGCTGGAAGAGGGGTATTTCATCACTGCAGCTCCTTACCCCTTCAAAACAAGCCAAGAAATCACCTGGAGACAAAAGTGGTTTAACCACATGACAACAGTCATCCAAATAAAGACTTCTCTTAAAGCAGCAACAGGTTCTTCAGGAAGCTTCCCTCTCACTGCAGCACAACTACACTGTTCCCAAAGGACTTCTCTGCCAGCAAACAGTGTAAGGCAACTCAGAGCATCACAGATAAAATCCCTCTCTTCCTGCTGAGGATGTCCACATCCTCCAGAGCATGCAGACAAGCCAAGTGAAGCTGCGAGAAGAGCCAGCGTGACTGATGAGCAGCTGTAGTAGAACAGGATGCCACCCACATCTGATGGGTCAGTGAGTGGGATGAGCAGCACCATCCTCATGGGACTTGCACATAAGGACAGAAAACCATCATGACTTGTCGTGGCTTGACTCAGTTGAAGGCATCACAACACCTTCCCAGTAGGGCCCAACATCTCTGACAGCACAGTCTTGTAGTTGAATGACAAAAGATGTCCTGGAAAAGTTTACCAGTGTGACCACACACACACACCCTTGACTGTGATGAAGAACTTGTACATCAGCATAAATTCTGTCCCAAGTCCTCATGTGACATCACACATGTGAAGCTGAATAAAAGAGGTTAAACAAACAGTGATGGATGGAGGAGCTGGTCCCAATGGTATCCTTGACTGGGATGGGCTGTGCTCAGAGAGCGTCCTTTTTTCAAAGCATTCTCTGATCTTCTTCATGAGAGAGAGACTTTGAATGCTACTCGTGCTAACAGGGACCAGAGCCACAGACCATGCTGTAACTACCACGCCTGTCTCTATGATCCGTGTTCATCCAAGAAAAGCATCACCTACCCAGGTACTTCATTCTCAACCTCCTGAGACAGCATCTCCAGGCAGGAGGCTGAGAGATGGTCTCCTACGGGCCACGCTGGACTCTAGTGCTGAGTGACCCCACTAGTCAGTAAACCTTGTGTTAAGACAACAGCTTTGGAAAAGTAAGGCACTCTCTTGAGATGAATCTCTACAGGTTGGGATGGACAGAAATGAATAGAGAAGAAAAAAAATAAAGAGATGAATAGATAAAGAAATGAGTGCATAAGCCAAAGAAGAGCAACAGAAGCCCTCAAAAATGGAAAATTTGAACCCAAGGCAGAGGATAAAGCAGTGTCAGAGACACAGCACTCCAAGCTGTGATTGCAGATGATGCAAACACACCAAGTTCACCTCATACCAGCTGCAGGGGCTATTCCCACACAGGTTGTTACATGCACAGAGGGACGACTTCTCCCCAGAACGGTCAGACCCCACTTCAGTTCTCCAGGGACCCCCTGAAAACCAGAAGAGGGAACGCACGCAACACGCGCCGCAGCTCAGCCAAAGCACATACGTGTCTGAAGGAGGTGTGGGGAGCAGCGCTGGCTCCTGTTTCCTCCAGGAACTCATCCCAGTTGAAGTCTGCGTCCTCAATGCTGGAGCCCTCATCTGTTCAAAAGAAAAAAAAAAAAAAAAAAAGAAGAAAAGCAGCCTAAAACACAGCCAAAGAAGGCAAAAGTTGTGTCAAAGAGTGCAGGGTGAGAAGTGAGAATAGCAACCAGTATAAACATCAACACAAGGGAGACCAGAAAGCTTATTTTAAAGATCTGTGCTTATTTAGTTTGACCAGCTCTTGATACACTTTTGGACTTTGGCAGCCAATGCTCTGAGATCAGAAAGGACTCTGCTTTCACAGTACTGGGGAACAAACCCACCATACTGCAACAGGCACTTGTGCTCTTTGATTTTGTATTTGATGTCTCTCTCGCCGCAAGGGAGGTGGCTGCCTGTCCACTATCACAAGGGACAATGGCCCGGCTTGTGCCCCAAAATAGGGTCGCCCAGCACTGTTAATCACAGCAGCGCCCTGGTAATAACATCAGAAGTTGCTTCTGTTGGTTGAGCAGTGTGCAGAGCAAACACCCAACCCTTGGGGCTGAGGAGCACCACTTTCAGTCCTGCCAGCCTTTCCCCCCTTCCTCAGCATCCCTCCAACCCAAAATCTCAGCCAAGACCCCCATGCCTCTCCCTTCCCCCAAGGCTACAGCTGCTTTCCCCAAATCCCCCAGCACCCCTCACCAGACCATTGCTGCATTCTTGCTCCCTGCACTCATCCTTGCCCCATTTCAGATCTGGGGCTCTGCGTCACGCCTCTCCCATCCACACCGTTGTCCCACACAATCTCTCCCCATAGTGAAGGGCTTGACATTACCACTCGTTCTTGGTTTTTTTGGTTTTTTTTTTTTATAACCACACTGAGCAGAGCGGAGCTGAGGCCTCAGACCATCGCTGAAACACACACAGTAATAATTAAAAATAAATCTTCTTTCATTTACAGAAAATCAGCCAAATCTCATTGTTTTCATTTTGTTCCCAAGCAATCTCACAAACCCAGTTTCATCCCCAGAGCAAAAATATTTACAGTCTAGCAATGAGCTCTTTGCAATAAGCATTTATCAGGCAAACTCTGTGAGACCCTTACCTGCCCAAACATTCATCAGCGTGGTCATGATGTAATTAAAGTGACTCATGACAAACTGAATTAAGAAACCTCCCCAGACAGTTTTATGAAGTAAACGGCAGGGTTAATTTATTGCAATTATTGCTACAGGTCTCCAGTTTTCAGGACTAGAAAATTATGTTGTGCAATGGGAATCTCTCATTATTAAAAGGGGAAGGCATAGGTTTTATTTGCTGCCTATGGAGCCAGACATACACAGGTGAGGGGAAAAAAGTGGATCAGAAGAGGGTTTTTGAGACAGAGCTGGAGGAGGGTAAAGATCTGTTGGGGAGTTCAAAGACAAGCACTGAGCTGTTACTGCTGTTAAACACTTTGCACACTGCTGCATGAAGTCTAAGGTCTGATTCCTTGCCGTAAACTCAATTAACCTGCTTAAATATGAAGACGTAAATCTACATTTACTCCCATGATAAAGTGGCTACCAGATGACTTTTCAACTCAGCAAGACAAGAAATAACCCAAACCTAGGATCAGAACCCGAAAACAGATAAATTCAACACAGAATAAGGAATGGGCTTTGTTTTGTTTCTTGCAATCACTGCAAAAACCTCCAGGTACAGAAGCTGGCTCTACTTGAGATACTTGACCCAAAATGAGGAGTTTGTTCATTCTTGACTGAAAGATCAGCCACAGCTTAACTACAAGGTAGGAGCTTCGCACAAAAAGTGCTAAGGGTTTCCCTCATCTCTGTCATGCAGGCAGGCAACTTAGATGATCAGGGAAATTTTTCAGCCTTAACGTCTGCAGCCCTGTGGAGTTAATGTTTTAGAGAAGAGCCAAGTCCAGAGATTTCAAAGGCTGAGCCTCTAAAACAAAGTATGTTAGTCCATGAGTAGATGGGCAGATACGGTTATCCATCCCAGGCTGAAAATTACTCCGACGCTTAAGCAACTGTCTACCCTGAGCACAACAAAACCCCACGTCACTAGAAGTCAGCAACACCTGACGTGAAAAGCAAAAGGTGAAAAGCTAAAAGTGCATCCCCTCTGCCTGGCTGCTCCCTGCTTCTGCATCTATCTGCGCTTGTGGTGTTGGGATGGGCTGCTCAACAACCCTAAGGACATCTTCACCTTGGGACGTCTGATAGGGACAGGACATTTCCAGGTCAGTCCTAGGCTCTCTTCTCTTCTGCTCAGTTACTTCCATTTCAGAGCACGAGGCACTTCCCTCGCCCCATGATGCTCTCTGTAGATTCTCAGTTTTTATTCCTGCTTTTTGTTCTAACCTGCTGGGTAAGTCCACACAAGTACCTCCTTTTCTCCAGCCTTCCTCGGTAGTCTTATGGGAAGGAGTCATGCAGCAGAGCAGTGGACTCAGGGATGTTTAGGCAGTTTGGTCTATAACCTCCAGCCCTTGCACGGAGCCATGTCTCCAAGGTGGCAAAATCTTCTCCAGAATTTGGGAACAGCACGATAATTATGTTAGCATTACAAATGCTAGTTATGGATGCAGTAAGTCCTCCTGTACTTCATAATGTTGCTGCCTGTGACCTACTCTGCCACACGCCAACAGGGAGACCCACCAGCCCCACTGTTCCCACATCCCTGCCAGCAGGTTCATTCACATGCACCACAGCAAACCGCACAACAGCAACTGTTTAGCGAAGTATCACCCAAATCTCTCCTTTCTAAACCCAAGTAGAGAGGCTTCAAGACCCCAGTGGGGAGGCAGCGTGAGAGCTGCAGCCTTCCCTCCCTGTCAGTTCATTTCTCTCCAACACATCACAAGTCTGACTCCTCTACCATATTTTATCTGCAGACTTTATCAGGAAATTACTTTTACAAGGTCTGTAAAAATAATGTCAGAGTACTCATTTATCACGGCATCAGTGTTTTATTTTACTTTGTTTTATCACAAATGATTTCAAAGAGACTGTAAGTTTCCAAAATGTTTTTTTAATGGATTTTGTTCCCTTCTAGAAAACTGCAGGGGGGCATCCAGAGTAGAGACTGGGTCCTCAGGGATGATGAGACCAGCCCAAGGCACCCAACCCCACCCGTGCACGCAAGGAGACTGTGCTCAGATCTCCTCAACCATCAGAAAAGCCCTACTGCCGAGGAGCAGACGGCACCTCTTTCCCACCTCTCAACAGACAGAGAAATGCAAAGTCTCTCTTAATACACGACATGATGATTGTGACCGCTTGAGAAGTGGTTATCACAAAGCCGATGTGTTCATCATTCCTCAACACACACGCTCCAAGAACAAAGTCCAGGCTCAGCTGGAGAGCTGCAAAACCCCAGGTGCCAGCATTCCACTGAGTGCCCTGAGAGATGATAAATTTGGCATTAGGCCTATTTTACATATCAGCTCCCCTTCCAATTATTGGTACTTAGGCCCAGTGCTCTTCCTTAATGAAAGAGTCAAGGCTGGCTAGCCTACAACACGGTGATGTATGAACAAGCCCAGGATGGCAAATAAAAATCAAAAAGTCATTATCTGTGAGCCTCTCAATGGCTTTAAAGTGCTCATGCATTGACACTATAAAAATGCAACTGTTCCAGCTGTTAACAGCCTCTGGGGATGTTTGGCTACAGGAAATAAAGGGGATAAAAGACCCAAAGCCAGTGGCTCCAGAAACACAGATTTTTCCCAGGCTTCACTGAAGGAGAACCTATTTGTGGCAAATTGTTGAGCTACCTTATCATAGTACATAGATACATTCATGATTTTTCAAGTGAACAGAGAACCGAAATGTTTTAGCAGTTAGCACACCAAGAGAGGGGCAGGGGCAAACCTCATCAACTACAGAGCACTGGTATGGCCTTGGGAGAGTCACCAAGATCCATATACCCAAAGAAATTTAGGCACCACAGTCCAGTTCTTCTCATCCCAAAACCAATGTCTATGGCTGGCCAACTGAATCTCATCCTAGAGGCTCATACCTCTCTCCCATGGATATAAATGGACCCAGCGGTGACTACACCAGGCTGCAGGTGTCCACTCTGGAGATGTCTGAGTTAGAGGACATGAATCCCACCTCAAGAGAGGGGTCTGCATCACGTCAGCAACAAAGGATTGAGATGTTCTGCTTTGCTCCAGTCAGCTCTAGGAGCTTTCTTCACCCTCAGTGGGGAGAAACAGGCAGCTCCAGATAGCAACTCAACGCAAAGGCAAACAGCAATCTGTGTTAAAATGGGATGACTTGCTTTCTGGAACTGTATCTTTCTCTTCACTGGTGATACAGTGGCAACAGATGACTAGGTTTTGTAAGGTGTTTTAAGACACCTCAGCTCCAGATTCAGATGTTTACCTCTAGATGACCCTCAGCAGTCACCTCTATGAGTCACACTACAGAAGGGACGCTCTTTCTCTTCCATGTCTGTGGGAGAATCCAGGGTAATATTTACTTTTTTACCTAAGCTAACATGAGAGTGTCTTGCTTCCTTTAGGTGGGACGAATCCAGGTTTCTCATCACAACACCTCCATAGCTACACACCCTCCTCTTCACAAAGACAGTACACTTTTCCTGTATGCTTTGCCTCCTCCTGGATGCCTAGAGACACTCATTAGATAAGGGCAAGCATGTGTGACAGTTGCATGATAGGAACTTACCTGGGGGGAACTATTTCTGGTTCAGGAATTTGCTTGAGACAAACATGGCTTTTAAGCAGTTAATATGCTGCATCTTTCTCCTATAAGCATGTCCAGTTTCCCTTTGAAGCCATCTGAAACAACCAGAGCTGCTGCATATACCATGGACAAAAACCCTAAGCTAACTGGGCTAACAACCCCACAGCACAGGGAAGTTTCCACCTCTGTGTCCCGCGTACCACGCAGAGCTTAAGAGCCCAGTTGAATCTACAAGCATCATGGCAAGACCCACTGGACTACCCCACATTTCAAACACGTTTTCAGTGCAACACAGCCAGTTTCCATTTTTTATAGGACATCCCTCTCATTTTTCCCTACCATTGTTGACCACTTGAAAGCCCACCTGCATTTCCATCCCAACCGCACAAGCATAATGCAGTGCTTGCTAAGTGCTGCCTGGGTGGCCACCAGCAACCTTCAGGCCAAATGTGCCAGCCTTGTGTTTATTATTTTCATGACAAAAGTTGCAGAAGATTGTTGCATTGCACAAAGGGATGTGCAAGACAGCCCATCCTCCCCCAAAAAAGCTTACAAAGTCACCTCAAGGACCACAGTTCACAGTTGGCTGTGACAACTGTGTGGCATGGTCTCACACTGCTGCAAGTCCTCCCCCCCAGTTCGTTAGTGAACGTGGTAAAGGTTCAAAGACCGGTCACAGCTTTCCAATGGTTGGTGGCCAGGGAAACAGGAAAATCACCAAGTCACTACAAGAAGTGAAGAAACTAAAGGCTCGGTGGCCGGATTTCTGAGGTGCTGAGGGAGAAACAGTGAGAAGTGGACCAAAGACACAGCTCTGCAGTGGACTTCAGCACAGGACTGACAAAGAAAGCACAAACAGCACCACCGGAGAGAAAAGACGCAAAGTACAGTACACTGCAGGCAAAGCATCTGAGGAGCACTGAATCAGTGATTGACCACTGGTGAGGGTACCTATTTCCATGGAAGTAGATTTTAGGCAGCGCTTTAGAAGGCCCCCCTGCAAGCACAGACTTTCATCTGCCATTTACATCTCAGGATCCTTTTGTCAAGAATAGCTCTTACAAAAATGCAAGCAAGTTCTGGAAAAGCACTGAAGCGTGTGAGCACGAACACAAGTAGCACAAAGCAAAAACGAACCCTCTTGTACAGATTAACTGACTGAGAGCTCAGTGCTGTTCTCCAAAGTTCATCAGTTGAGCAAACACAGAGTAAGGATGAAGTTACGAGTTATAGCTGAGCCAAATTCACAATTCAGTGCCACTGGGAGAGGTCCCATTCCCACCAGCACGTGCTCTGGCACTACTTCCTCCAGCCAGCTCAACTCACAAAGCTGGCAGAAAATGACTGACTTCTTTTCTTCTGGATTATCTTTCTACTGGGTTAGCAAGTTCATTGACTCAGTGCAGGGTGTGATGGGCAGCAGAGGTGCTGCAAGAGAAGAGATGGTATAAAGAGAGGTCTCCCATTTTGGCATCAGAAAACAAGTACATTGGGTCCAGCCACAACGTGGAACTTCACCGTGAGATACAGTCTCCTCCTCTTAGGGCTAGATATGGGAAGTCAAAGCACCTAATTCCAGCACAAATGACCAGAAGCTAGCATGTATTTTTCTGCATCTACCATGATGATGCCCAAATTTAGCACAGTGAATCCTTGCCTTTAGGTGCCCATCCCAGAGCATTACAGAGCATCCAGTCATACCCATGAGCACAAGGACAACATGTGACCAGCTCTCCTCTGGCTGGTTTAATGTTTGTGAAGCTCTCTCACCCGAAGCACTCAAAAAATTCTGGAGGAAATGAGGGTGAAGGGTCAAAACAAGGGAGAAATGCTGCAATTTCTGAATATTCATTTCCTCTCTTTAACCACAAAACTCCAACAAAATAAAAAAGGGTGGGGAAACAGAAAGAACACAATATGGTGTCCTGGGAAAGGTTTTCCATTGTTTTTTGTTTCAATTTTGAATAGCTCCTACATACTGTAGAAGAGATCCAGAAGAAGAAAAGCTCATATTTCCCCACCCATCAACCATGGGACACAGTTCAGTCCATAAGACCCAAAATAGGCCTTCAAGCTGTACAACCATTCCCAACGCTCCCCTGCTAACACAGCTGTCCCCACCCTTGCCAGTGATCAGCTGGAGGGCTGTACCAGTGAAGACAACCCAAAGCGGTGAAGGAGAGCTCACCCGAATCAAACTGCTCCGTGTTGCCGTTGGCCGGGCTCTGACCCTTCTCTGGGGAGGGATGCTGGGTCTCTTGCATGGTGGCGATGAAAGACGCCCTTGTCTCCATGGTTCAGAGGAAGAGGCCTTGCCTTCCTAATTCATCCTGCAGCAGGGACCACCTAGAGAACAAGCTAAAAGAAAAAAAACAATGAGTGATTTCTTCCACCTACACCAACCCATTCCCTCAGCCTTTCCTAATGGTTTTCAAGTTATCTCATGTTGATTGTAACCCTCTGATCCCACTCTCTCCTCCAAGGTGAAGCTAGAGTTGGATGAGGAACCACAACAGACATCTCCCCTTATAGGCAATAATATCAAAGCAGCAATAACAATGATAATTACAGCATACAAGACAATGAGGTAATAAATGACATCAACCGTACTCAACACAAAGGATTCACATTTCAAAGTTCAGTCCAGCTCCCAGTATCACCAACAGCGAGGGAAGGACCAGCCCATAACGTGGCACAACCCATGCCAAAAAAAGGCACCAAGAAAGGCCAACTCAGCCATCCTCCAACAAGTCCACCTCTCAGCATCCAACTTTTTGGTGGCTAAGACTGTATGAGCTGCATCTCACTCCATAAATATTCAAACTGCCAAAGGCGGATATTTGCGATGACGAAACAGAGGAAACACTGAAGGGAGAATACTTGGGAGAGACTGGAACAACTCTAGAAAACAAAGTTCAGCATGCAAAATGCAGATACCCTAATGAAACAGTGCTGGCTGCAACTGTTTTTCAATGAAGACTGACCTAAGGTAACTGCACCAGTTAGTACCATGCAGGGTAGCAAATGTTAACTCAGGTTAATAGACTGGGCTATGTTGGCAGAGCAGATTTTTCTAGAAGGAATGACCGTAGTAAATTCAAAGTGGAATAAAAACAGAGATGAAAAATGATTTGAGAAGGGGAATACAGACTGACTAGATCTTGGATCAGACACCAGACTAAATGAGAACTATATTTCTAGCTACAGTAAGCCACCAGACAAGCAATACCCGGAGATACACCTTTAGGAGCAGATTAAAAAGAACTCCAAAGTAAGCTTTTCAGAAAAACTCTCCGAGATGCTGATGAATTACAGGGTGTCAAAGGAGGACTGAAAAAGAGAAACCAAGAGCTCAGGTTATAGGCACAGAGGGAATCAGCTATTCACACAAGATATGCTAAAGCAAAGACAGATAGTAGGGAAGGCATGTGTCCAGAATATAGATATCGAGGACTGGTCCCGCTTATTAGGGGATGAATCCAAAACATTTGACAGAGAGGTCTCTGCTGGCAGCGTCGCTGGCAAATGTCCTGCAAGAAGCGTGACTAAGAGTAGGAAAAAAGTTTACTGTCAGAGACCAGGCAAAGCAGGAGGTAATAAGACTGTAAAAATATTATGGGATTTTTTCAACTTTTACTAGTCAGGAAGACCAGATATGGTGGTTATAAAATAGAAAGAGGGAGAGTGCTCTGTCATAGATTTTTTCCTTCCCAGTTTTTAAGGCTGTTCCAATGAAAACTGCGGGTTTGTGTAAGAAGTTATAGCAGGAACTGGAAAAGATGAAGAGCATGTCAAATGTAAGCGTGATATCCAGTAACTGAACCATGGTGGACCGTCTGCTGGAGCGATCACAACAGCATTGCGGTGACTGCAATTAAATCATGCAAAATCAATGGGTGTTTCACAAAGCATCCCTGGTAGAACCAAACTACCAAGGCAGGTGATACAACCCCCAACTGCAGGTTGTTTGGGCAAAGTTAGACCCCCATCAGCAATTTGTGTTCCCCACCCCAAAGGAACCTGCTAAGGAGGGTAATTTTTTGTTATAAAGGAGACCATAAGCCAATTCGGAGCAATACGCCTGTCGGTGTCTTTGCAAAGTGCTTAGCCTACTTCGAGCACTCAATAAATAATAATGATCACTTCCCCACTGCGATGGCCACTACAGCACTTCATCTTTATTCTTTGTTGACATGAGACTTGCTAATGAATTAAGTGTATTAGATACTATGAGTATTTCGAGTGCAGCTAACCTCAGAACATATATATCACTCATCCCGAGTGTATATTAAGTTTCAATTAACTATGAAACTAGAAGCAATCAGTCTACTGAAAGTAAAAAAACACGTCTCCTTTGGTAGAGAATACTTCCATAAATATCATTAATAATAAATTGGTTAAGTATCCGGATTTTACATCAAGCTTGTTAAATGTGAGAGGAGGGGAGGTGTCAGCAAAAGCTAAACCTTGGGTGAATTTAGCTGTTTTCATTTTTGCCTAGGACCAGGCAATGATGGAAGGTAATCTTGGTCTATTACAAAAAAAAAAAAAAAATCAAAGAATGGAGAGAAAAAGAGAGATCAATTTAAACACAACAAATTGATCATCTTAAACAGAACTCAGGGGCAACAATATAACACCAAGAAGAAAGATAAGCCTCTTGGTAGTGTAGTCAAATCTTGTGCTGCTCCTATGACGCTGATAAGACAGTTAGGAGCTGATAAAAGCTGAAGGTGTCCAATCAGATGACAACATTATTTGCTGTTTCTTACGCAGTCAAGTTCCAAATCTCCCACTGGACCCACGAGCAAGGCCCATTCCCCTGGGTCAGGGAATTTCTCCCTGTCAGAAACGGAAAATGGAAGAGAAAAACAGCAGGAACCTGCCTGAGGTGTTTACAACACGGCTGGGATTCATCCTTGGTGGCCAAGACTGGGGCTGGGCTTGAGCCCACTTGGATTAACAGGTAGCAATGCAGAATCTCGTAGCCGGATTCAGCAATGACATCAACATTTTTGTTTGTTGTTTTGGTTTGGCCTGGATAAATGCCAGATGCCCACCAAAACCACTCTATTACTCCTCCTCCTCAACTGGACGGGGGAGAGGAAACATGATGAAAGGCTCAAGGGTTGAGAAAAGGACAGGGAGAGATCACTCACCAACTACTGTCATGGACAAACCAGACTGAACTTGGGGACAAAAGGAAGTTTAATTCATCACAAATCAAATCAGAGCAGGATAATGAGAAATAAAACCAGACCTTAAAACACCTTCCCCCCACCCCTCCCTTCTTCCTGGGCTCAGCTTCAATCCCGTTTCTCTACCTCCTTCTCCTCCCCCACTCCCAACAGGAGTCCTTCCCACGGGCTGCAGCTCTCCACAAACTGTCCCAGTGTGGGTCCTTCCCACGGGGTGCAGTCCTTCAGGAACAGGCTGCTCCAGCGTGGGTCCCCCACCGGGTCACAAGCCCGGCCAGCAAACCTGCTCCGGTGTGGGCTCCTCTCTCCACAGGTCTGCAAGTCCTGGCAGGAGCCTGCTCCAGCACGGGCTCCCCACAGAGTCACAGCTTCCTCCAGGCATCCACCTGCTCTGGCCTGGGGTCCCTTCCATGGTCTACACGTGGATATTTGCTCCACCATGGACCTCCATGGACTGCATGGACGGGGACAACTTGCCTTACCACGGTCTTCAGCATGAGTTGCAAGGGAAGGCTCTCTGCTCCAGCACCTCGAGCACCTCCTCCCTCCTCCTTCCTCCCTGACCTTGGTGTCTGCAGAGTTGGTTTTTTCACATCATCTCACTCCTCTCTCTCAACTGCTGTCTCACTGCAGTATTTTTTCTTCCTCTTAAATATGTTATCACAGAGGTGCAACCACCGCTGCTCATTGGCTTGGCCTTGGCCAGCATCTAGTCCATCTTAGAGCCAGTTGGCACTGGCTTTATCAGACATGGAGGAAGCTTCTCACACAAGCCACCACGATAGCCCCCCCACTACCAAAAGCTTGCCACGCAAACATTTGTTTAATTCTACTTTCATGTATTTTTTGGTTAAGCTATGAACAACCTAATGGTTGAATGTCATGTCGAGAACATCCACATCCCAAGAAAACTGAATCTGAGGCTATAGCTAATGTTATTTTGGGAATAACTGGTTTACCGTTTATGGTTTGAGACCACTTAAGTATTTTCCCAACACTATGTGACAACAAGACGAAACTCATATGCAAACATAAGCTTCAAGATAGCTCTGAGCCTTGGTGTTGATATAACTAACTAGCAAAGAAAGCTGACATAGGGTATTAATTTTTCACTTCTTATTAATTGCTGCTAATTAACACTTCAAATAGAATCCCCAGCCATACCGTTAACAGTAGCATGCTGACTGGCCTACAGTCACCAACATGAAACAAGCAGCACACCTCGCTGTACTCTGATTTTTCTGTCAATCTGAAGAAATGTGTGTCCACTGGAAACCAAATTAAGGACCACAAGCCACACTGCCAGCCTGTAAACCAGGGGATGGGAAACAACAGCCAAAGAGGCTCAAGGTGACGCTATGCTAGGCAGAAACACAAAGAAAAATATTATGAAATGCATTTGAAAGAGCAGTGAGGGGGGAAATTCCATGGTTTCAGATCCCTCGTTCATTGTTTCCGCACAGTGGTGGTTCAAACCGACCCGACTCTTCCCCCACGCAGCTCCCATTCCTCCAGTATTTAATTCAGATCCAGGCTCTTAATTCACAGCCAGAAAAAGTCAGCCAGTATAAAAAAGAATGTCTTTTATTTGCTTCTTCCCACGGCTGTCAGTCTCAGCCGCACCATTATCTCCAACGCGCTGACTTGTCATCTCTATCAATATTGGTTCTTTGTACAAGTGCCGGCGCTGGCTTCCTCGCACCATTTCACATCTCTCATCTCCTGTCGACTCCACCCTGCTTTTCCTTCCTTTGGAGTAAGCCCGTGTAGGGAGAGGTCCCCTACCCACACGCACAAATCCAGCACCCTACAGCTCTCCCTTAGAGTAGTCCTGAAAAACTTACGGCCTCCCTCAATACATGCTTGGTTAATTGGGACTGACACAAAAGAGGCAGGCCACTGGAACAGAGGATGCAAAAGAGATCCTACATCCTTGAAACCTCCTGCCTGGATTAGTTGTGCCAATGTACCGCTGAGTGCTGAATGGTGGAGAAGCAGAAATCCCACTGCTTTCCCAAAGATTTGGCCCCTGCCTCCAACATTCAGTACGATTTGTTGACTTGAGATGGTTCCACCTCTCAGTAAGGAGCCACTTGATGAGCACAGGAGGGCTTCACAGCTGGAGCAGGGGCTGCCAGCATGACCCCCTGTCCTTGGTGAAGAGTCCCTACCAGGGACATGGCCAGTGGGAGGGTGGGTCCATGGCAGCTCCAGGGCTCACCGCATTTCCAGAGCTCAACCTCAGGTACATTGGGATATAAGGAATCTGCATTTCTTTTTCCAGCCAAGTTGGAGGGAACCTGAACATGAGGTTGCCCTAGAAGACTTTTCTGGTTAATGCATCTGCTGATTTCACCCAGTCCCCTCAAAGCCAGGCACCATCATGTGCAATTTCATGTAGCCTTTACCATCTTCAAGCCTTTTGCAGGACCGTGAGTCAAAAAGCCACTGCAAGGCAACCAAGGAAGACATTATGAAAAAATGAGACCAGATGCACCTGCCTGAACAATCAGGAAACTGGAGCAACTGGTGCTGAGGCTCTCAGCAAGCAGGACAGGACTGTGCTGAGGCCTGCCCTGCCTCAATCCAACCCCAGAGCTGAGACAGTCACTCCAGTTGTCTCCTCTTCCGTCCTACTTCCAGAACACACCATTTTTTTACGTCCCTGCTAATGCCCCCCACCTGGCCAAACGCTTTGATCTCAAGTAAAACAGAGGCACCTAGGCCTGAGCAGATGGAGCAAAAGCCTAGGTAGGACATAAGTGATACCAGACCAGGTCCTGACTCCACTGTTGACTTCACCTTGGGGTTTTCCAGCAAAGCAAATCCCCATGAAACAGTATTACAAGACACATTGCCCACCAACCCTACCCACCTCAGGTGGGATTTGCCTCACCTAGTCAATCATTTGCAGCTAACCAAGAGAAAGCACCTCCAAAGGGTGATTTGTGTGGTCCAAGTCAGACACTCAAAGTTTGGATGAGATGAACAACCCCCCCAGGGGATGCCTGTGCTTGCACAGCACCCGCTAAGATTTTAGATTTAAGGTATTAGACATCCAAGGTTGTCAGCAAACAAACTAAGCAAGTGAAACCCTTGGATGCCATACGGTACATGGAGTTGGGCAAACGGAGACTCAGCCCTGTGGGACTAGGTCTAGGATGCATGCTAACTGGCCATCACAAGACTGATCTCGAATCATGCTCGCCCTCATCAGGTGACCCAGCAAGGCACCTTCTCATCCATGGGACACAACACAAGACCAGGCATCACCCAAGAGTCAGGGAAAAAAATACCAAGCTGATACTCTGCCCACCCTCCAGCACTCTTCTCTACGGCATCCCCGTTCCACTTTGTGACTGATTTTTACAGCTCGGGTCAAGTCAACTGTGGTCCCTTCTGAGTCTAAAAGTGTGGATCTCCATCCCTTGCTTTAAGCAATGCAGGCGACTTTTTCAATGCTCAGAGACCACCTCCAAGAGCACACACACGTTGAAAGGCAACAAACACAGTTTCCAGCTCCCCAAAAAACTACTTCACGGGCAATGCTGCAAATTATCCCATTGTATTCAACGTGAGGATGCTCAGGACTAACACTGTGGCTGAGAAGAAAATGCTCCTCCAGGCAGAGGTTCCTAAATAAAACCATACATTGTGCAGGATTGCTAGTGGCAGCCTGCCACAATATTTACACCCCCTGAGCATCTGCACAATGCAAATGGAGGCTCATTTGGAAGGGCTATTGAACAGATCAAGGAACCGTTTTCACCTCCTAGAGAAGGAGCCTGTCTTTCTTCTAAGACAAAGTACCAGTTGGAAACCTTTTAAGGATCATTTCTTCCAAATTCCTGTCCTTTTTTTATTATTATTTATTTGAGAGCTTCCCTCACCAAGTGTTTTCACTTATATCAAGTGACAATTTCTCCTTCATATTGAACACCCCACAGGATTTAATTACACCCCACGGGATTTTATTAGGGGCAAACTACTGCACTGAACAGCGCTCTGTTGGTTCAGATGTACTCTGGAGTGGAAGAAACAAATCCATCTAATCTGGAGAACTAGGAATGTTCACAATATTCAAATATATAAAAAACAGCTGAAGGGGGAAAGAGTATAATCCATTTTCCATGTTCTTTGTGGATCAAAGAAGAAGGCTTGTGTTTAAAGTGCAGGAGGGGGCATTTCATTTGGGCATGAGAAGAAATCACTAACAATCAATCTGGTGAAGAAGTGGGACAGATTATGGAAAGGGCACAGTGCCTTGCTTTTTGGAGGGGTTAGGATGCTGATTTGTCCAGAAGCAGATCTTGGTACAATGAATCCTGCCTTGGTGTAAGCGACGGTCCATATAAGCTACGGAGGTCCCTTCCAGCCCTCCTGCTGCAGCCACTCAACAGGGCTGATCTTTCTGCTCTTGAAGTCAAGCATCAGTATCATTTGTGCAGCAGCACAGAAAATAAATGACTAAAGCCTAAGGGAAAACATGTGAAGATGGGAAACTAGGGAAAAAATCAGAGAGCAGGGATTGTCTGGATTTCCCATCCCGAAGGGGAAGAAAGATCGCAACCAAACTTCTCTAAAGACACATGGTAGAGATGGGATCATGCAAGGTGGTGACAGCCCTCCATAACTCAGCAGGTCCTTGCTCTCCTCTCTTCTTGCACTGGTGCCAAGTGCCTCACGTTTTTTATGCCGCCAGAGACAAACTTGTTTCACGAAGCAATTTTCTCATTCTCCCTACCTGGCACACCATAGAGTCCAGGATACGCACATAGCAGTAAGATAATAGAAAGTAAAAGAAACCTCTTTAGAGAAACTAACTTGTTTACAGCAAAAAGCCCTGTGGTATTAGGCAAAAAAAAGAGACGAATGGCAGGCAGGCACACAGATGTCTAACTTAGATAGGCATCCCACTCTTAGCTGCCCTATGTGTAAATATAACCTAAGGACCTCGAGCCGGACTTCAGGCAAAAACCTGCCACAAACTCCACTGAGGACTAGAACAAAACTCTAAAAGCACTTTTTCATTAAATTTCTCCCTACTGAGCTGGATGTTTTATAACCAAGGGCTACGAGGCATTGCTGCCACGCCTGTACCCTGTCATCGCCCCTGCTAGCCCTGAACATCCCAGACTTCAGCATCCCAGGCATCGCATGTGCATGGTACGATCCCGTCCTCAGCACCCACGTCAGCTGGCTGCGGGAGCCTCCTGGATCTGGATGCCAACCTCAGGATATGGCCCCAAACCGCCCGGCAGTGCTGCCAGAACACCCAGAGCGGGTGCCTCTCCCCTGCCCTGAGCTTTGGTAAAGCAATTCCACCCATGCTAAGAACCCAACATACACCAGCTACTTTGGGAATACGGCATATTTAAGATGAGGCACCTCCTAAAGCTCTGAGCTGAATCAGGGTCATGAAGAAGACCGACCCAGTATCCCCAATGTCCTCTAAAACAGACCAAAAAACTGCAGGGAAGAAGCACAGGAGGAACATCAACCATCTGCAACGTGTCTTCTGCTGCCTCCGTGTTTGAAACGGAGCTGAAACGAGGAAGCCTTTTAGATGGGTAACTTGAACACATGCACAGCTGCTTATCACTGCGAATCACCTCATCTGATGCTTATCGTCTCCAAACACCAGTCACGTGGATCAAAAAAAAAAAAAAAAAAAA
>Ga0065711_1028860_pt1 | contig 38830 bp, 22 predicted proteins | sample Hoacrofraction12_FD_59098 | JGI IMG/M metagenome (GOLD analysis project Ga0065711, IMG submission 59098) | Hoatzin crop microbial communities from Cojedes, Venezuela - Epithelial fraction 12 v2 (version 2) | ecosystem: Host-associated > Birds > Digestive system > Esophagus > Crop | place...
CCGCCCCGCACCGCCCCCCACCCCGCTGGTGCGCCCCTCGCCCACGTCGCTCTTCTTGCCGCCATCGTGGAGCCGGAGTGCGTCGAGGGGAGACGCGGCTCTCGGGGGCTTTCCACGGGATCTGGCGAGCCCTCCGTGTTCAGTCCCACTCGGCTTGCGGAGGAGGTCACAGAGCAAGTCTGCGGCTGCTGCCCACAATCTCTCCGGAAAATGCGTGTTGCTGTGTCCGATCGTCTTCTGTAAGCACTGCTCAATGCGTTTTAGAAGTGCATCTATTTGATTTTATCTTGGATGTGGAACAGGATTGTGATCTATCAAGGAGAGCGAGCAGCTGTGGAGCAGACCAGAGGACCAGACAACTGGCCTATAGTCTAGACCCCCACTGGACTGCAGGTCTAACCTAGAATCACAGAGTCATAGAATGATAAGAGTTGGAAGGGACCTTAAAGATCATCTGGTTCCAACCCCCCTGCCATGAGCAGGGACACCTTCCACTAGACCAGGTTGCTCAGAGCTCCATCCAGCCTGGCCTTGAACACTGCCAGGGCCGGGGCAGCCACAGCTTCTCTGGGCAACCTGTGCCAGTGTTTCACCACCCTCACGATGAAGAATTTCTTCCTAATCTCTAATCTAAATCTGCCCCCTTTTAGTTTACAGCCATTCCCCTTTGTCCTATCACTACACACCCTTGTGAAAAGTCCCTCTCCATCCTTCCTGTAGGCCCCTTCAGCTCCTGAAAGGCTGCTATAAGGTCACTTCAGGAGTTTCACTAAAATACGTGAAAAAAACTGTTGGCCGTACAGAAGTGAGCAGCTGACTTGGGTACTTATAAAAAATAAATAAGCTATAAAGCATACAACCGTACACCTTCTGGCTTCACTGGATGCCCTCTGCTTTTGCACTGGAAGGAGGAGTAAACAACAGATCCCTATCGATTTCACCACACTACTCATGAGTCTTGTTTTCACAAGTTGCTTCTCCCATACAGAACATTTTTAATTGGATTTGGCCCTTGAATGCTTAAAACAAAAACTTCCAGTATATCCAGCAGAGACAGAGATATAATGAGTGAAATCCTGTCCCTATTGGCAAAGTAAAACTTGAGCAAAGTCCAGATTTTGCTTATTTTCTTGTTTAGCTCAGGAAATTTCAATCTTGCATAGAAGTTCTTCATTTTTTAGCTCAGTTTTTAACTTAGTCAATTTATTGTATTCCCCATTTAAACTCTTAGACCCAAGGTTTCTACATACTTGTCTGTTTTTTGGAAAGTGTATGCAATAAAATAAAATACTATTTCACCCAATATATCCAACATTCAGAAAAAACCCCTTGTTTTCAAGTAAAAGGATTAACCTGAGAAATGAACATTATTTTATCTGTGAGACAAATTTTAGGTTGGAAGGCTAAATTTGCCTTTGCCTTAATCCATTGTAACGTGCAGCAATAGGTTGCGACGCGTCTTACAGCGAGGGCTGAGTTAAGCTGATGTTTAGTGTACTGTCCTTCCTCTAATGCACTCTCCAGGTTAAGCACATGCATTGAATTTGCTAATATCAGAGAAATGAGATGGTGCCCTCTGCGCAGTCCAGAACAAACGGAAAAAAATTGCCTTTTTGGAGGTGGAGAGGGGGAGAGATTGTCTTGCAGTCCTTGTGACTGCTGGGCACAAGCTTATCACTACAGTGACAACAGGAAAGGAGGAGGAGGTCAGGATATCAGACCTCCAAGACTGTGAAATAAATATGTAGAGAGACAAAGTACCAGAGTGATGGTGGCACAACAATTTGTGTATGCAGGAACAAATAAGTTGTGATTTAAACTCTATGTCTAATGATGCCATGACCAAGCAGAAACACTGGCATGAGAACTTCATTTTTATGCTCCTGAGTTGCTAGTGGAGATATTGGAATACCAGAGCAGCTAGAGGTAACAAAACCCAATTAAAGCTCAGCTTTCAGATCATTTTCAGTATTAATAGATGGGATAAGAAATGCTCCTTCCTCACCTGACCTTATTTTGATGGACAGGAAGCCCAGAATTCTTTAAGATGCTATAATTTCTGTCAAATGCAAAAGGCATTAAATTCCATATCGATCTTAAAATCTTAACCTGTCTTCTCACTGCCATTTCTATCTCTGTTAATATCTACTGGTCACTTTTAGGCTTATCTTTACTGAAAACTCCCAGTGGTTATTTTTATTCAAAAATCCAGACAGATAATATTTGGAATGTATGCAAATATTTGGAGCTTTCTGGAGTAAAAGGTCCTAGAACTGGCAAAAAACTCTTAACTATTTTACACAGGTAAGCAGTAGATTTTTAAATGCCCATTAAATTTTTCTGATGAAGTGGTGCATGAAAATGTGTCTGAACTAAAGAAGAAAATGCTTAGGTATTTCTTAAAATTTGTAAAACTAAAGAAACAAATACATATGAATATTTGCATCAAAAATATTTATTTCAAAAAACCAGAAATATTTGAATGACAAATCTTGTCATCAAAATAACCAAATTTTTAACTTGATAACCAGATGTAACCAATCTTTAGCCTGGTAACCATATACTCTGGTAGGAATTATTTAACACTTCCCTACCTATCCTTAGAATTTAAAATCTTAAATAAGCTCTGATTGTATCACTTGTATCTCAAAGATATAGTATTTACTCAACAAAAAACTGGCCAGAGAAAACCACAGAATCTGTTGTCAATAAATGTCTCATCTTTTATTTATATTCTCCACACAAATAGTACTGTTAAGCTGAAGTTTATGGCTAAAAGAAATTCCTAGGAATTTTGGAATATTTTAATTTTGAGTATCTAAATGAAAGTAAGAGAACAAAGAGAACAAAAGAGAATTTTTTCTGTTACAAAAGACAAAACTAAGGCCAGAACCTCCATTTCTAACATGTCACAGGAGACCTGCAGGAGTAAAAAGCTACCAATGACCTTTAGTGGTGTTCTCACCTCAGGTTAACTAACACAACTTATCCCACTGGCATTAAGGCAGCAGCAAGAAGAAGACAATTTGAATTGACAGGCAGTATACAACCTTTAGAAAGATGCAACTTATGGTTTTTCCATGAACATCACCACCACAACCCCTCCCTGTTCATCTCACAAGGAACTGGTCAACACGCCTGACAAGGCATGAGAATGTTGCTGGGCTTCCAGAGTCCCCCATGACCTTTTATGTTTGAAAAGTATGCTTACTCCCCTTCTACAGTGACAACGTTTTCTTAGATAGCCATTTATTTTACTACTTTTTTGGTCTCTCTTAAAGGAAAAGATGAAAATACATTTTCTGAAACGAAAGTAAAATTTTGCAAAATTCTGGCATAATTGACGTTTTTCAGCAGTGGGTTGATGCACAGTTAAATGACTAGCGATAATTATTTTGCAGCTAGATTACTGTACTAGTTTTTAACTTTTTGATTTTTTATTTACTTATGTCAAAAGGAAAGAAAAAATAGAACATTTTTCAAATTCTGTTCTCCCATTTCTGTAATGTTTTAATTCAGAAGATGTTTGTCCGGTCATTTCAAATGATAAAGAAAAATTATATCGTGTTCCATAGAGTGTATGAATACCATATTTTCTGTGGCTGAAAAGCAAAACCAGAAATTTAATGGTGAAAGAATTGCAATAGCTGTGAAATAAAAACCTGCTCTATTTTCCACAATGATTTGGTTTTTTTCTTAGAAGAGGCAAAGTAAAATAGTTTCTTGAAATAACAATGACATAACAGCTGTACTCAATAATTAAGCTTACACATAGGAATATAGGAATATAGGAATTCCTATGATTTTATTTGATGTTTAAGCATTCTGTCCATTTAGGTATTTCTCATTTTTCTCTTTTAATAGAAAAAGAATATTCTCCTTTTTCTCCTTGAATAGAAAAAGAAAACTTTAATATATGAGCAATTGCAAATTTTTTTCTCTCACTTTACACCAATGTAAACTTGGAGTAATTGCAACAATGTCAAGTAAAACAGCTGTTGGGGAAGGCTAAAGCATAAAGTGATTGAGCACTTCATAAAACCATAGCTGTCATGATAGACAGTACATCGCATGACATGACATCAAAGCAAAACACAGAAAAAATATTTACATAAGTTAATCAAATAACACCTTTTCTATGAATAACTGGCTTTTCAGAAATGTTTGAACATGTGAGAATGTCTTCTTTCTATGACAAATGCTTTTTACTGAAAAACAAGTCCCTCCTCCCATCTTCCCCTTCCTTTTGAAAAATCTTAACTGAAATGCAATAGTGCCACAGAGAGATTGTAGCCCAGGTTCTTGTAGATTAACTTCTTTCTAACCAGTAAGCCCTGTTGCCCTAGACACTAAGTCTCCAGTGATGCCCCATTTTCATTCTTTAAGAAGAAAAATTACAACGTATGGTATGAAGCCCCAGGCCAGGGAACTTTTCCCATAAATGGAAAATGGGTGAGTACTTGATCTACTGGTCCAAAGAGATATCACCTCTACAGTTTCCAGAGAGAAATGTTTGATTTTAATCATTGAAAAGTCAACATTTTCTTGGCATATAAATCTGTTCATTGTCTGTATCATTAGTATTAAATGGCAGCTGAGAGAGAAATCATGAAAGCAAGAAAGATAACAAATATTTTCTATTTTAAAGATCCTCAGAGATCTTCTGGAGCAACACTTGCAGACATTATGGACTAAAATGAGCTACCAAAGTTAAAATATCCTGTCCTTCAGGGGTGCTGACACTTGTTATTCCTATTGGCCTGAGTAGGAATTTTGAGCTTATAGCACCTTTGAGCATCACAGAAGTTTTATTTAAGTAGTTACTTTTTAGGCACTCGAGTCTGAAGAAAAAAAGTAATTGGCTATTTAGTATAATCTTATGAAAACAAGTGTGACTTACAGCACTTTGGGTGCACATCTTAAAAGCATGTCTGTGCTTAGAAAAGTAGCCTGGAATCTCCCCAAATCAATCTGAAGCCCAACTTCCATAATGAATGTAAAATTTACTAGAAGTGAATTAGCAGAAAAAGAGTGCTAAGTAATTCCTGACTATCACTAGTGCATAAGTAAGCATTCCTTGCAAATAAGTTACTCGTTTATAGAAACAGGATATAAATAATTACATTTGAGACTTCTTTCAAATACACGGAGTTCTTTATATGATACATTTTAGAACATTCCACAGCATCTAAAATATATAAAAATAAATATCTACAGTATTTACAAAGTATGATACATTCCAATCTTTAAAAAGACTTGTAAAGACATGTTCTTTAGCTCATACTGAGGTAAGTAGGTTTATGTAAGACTGAGAAGAAATAACAGAGGCAGTCGTTTTGAAGGAATCCCTTTGTCCAGTTGTAGTCCGTAATACAGCTAAAAGCGTGTGTGATTCTCTGGTGCTATTACATGTATTGAGCCAAAGTCATCCTTGCTGTAACTCCATAGAGGTAAGTTTAGTTATGCTAGGAATGAATTTGTCCCACCCTGCATTCCCTGTGTTGCCAGTGTCTTCTGCAGACACTCTGACAGCTTCATCTAAATTTGAAGTCATGTTCATCCCTGGTATGTGGAGATGCAGTTCCACTGATTTCAATGGGCTGAGTGTAGCTGGGATACCTGTAAGATAAAATCAAGATTTTAAAATTATTTTACTGTTTGTAGGAGGTAGTTGACTGGCTTAACCTGTGATTGTCACTCTCTGAACACTATATAGGTGATGATCTATTAGCAAAATGGTCTGCCAGAACATGTTCCAAACTGCACTTGCAAATTTTAAGTGAAGACTTCTTTAGTGATTTTAAGGGTATTTCTGATGCATAAATCTTAATTTTCTCTACTTTTAAGCATTTTTAGTGTGTTCCACTACTTATTTAATACACCCTATTTGGTAAATTGCCATGTGGTTCCTCTCCAGATGCCATTGTGACCAGCAGAGCACTACAGCTTCCTATGTACAAGTCAACCATAGAATTGTAGAATGGTTTGGATTGGAAGAGGCCTTTAAAGACCACCTAGTCCAACCCCCCTGCCATGGGCACAGAAAAGCAAGGAGAAGAGAACAATGACAAATAATAGATAAAGAGTAAATCATCGCCTACAGCCACACTGTCATCTGGGTTTCATGGCTGTAACCTTACTTGTGCCGTACCTACAGGAATGGTAACACCACTGGAGAAAAGCAAGCTGAATTTGGGAAAAAAACATTCCTTCCACAGTAAGTGAAAAGAGCAGATTTCTTCTGAGGTAATTTAGCTAATTCTTTGTAGACTTATATTTTAGGAACAGATTAGCTGTCCTTGGAGATACCGGTTTCTCTGTTATCAATACAGAGCTTATATAGTCCTAGCCTATAGTGTCTGAGATAACTTCTAGACAACCAACGTTCACATCCCTAGGAGAGGACAGATGAATCCTGTGCTTGCAGTCTCTTACAAAACCCTGCAGTGATATAACATGTGATGTAATGAGAAATAGCAAATAATAAATGATATGCCATTTTCCATCTATTCACAAAGCTAGGGAATTGCACAATCATTTCAGTGTTTACCCAGAAATGGGAAAACCTGAACAGCTTCTGCCTTTGATTTCAGGCTGTGTTCATTTGTTTATCAACCTGTGTTGGAGAAAAATCGAGAGTGGCTTCCCAGCTGTTCCTGAATACACACAATAACCCACCCAACAGGCAAAAAGAGCAGAAAATGTGACAAAAGAAATTAATGTGAATTTCTTATTTGATCAGCCCAACCCTCACCAGAATGCATGATAAACAGATCATTTGAAATAGTCAAGGTCATTCAGGTAGTTCAATCTGTGCACCCAATTTGGAGTTTTTATGAAACAGACCATGACTTCACAGAATTAGCTCTGAGTAGAACAGAACTGTTTATAAACACATTGCAATTCCAGGTAAAATGGTTTTCATACCTTCAGGTACATGTTCTTTGTTCACTTATGAATCTAAAGGAAGTAGGGATCCAAAGAAAATACTTGTATGAAACATGATTACCTTATCCCCTCCCCAATTGCAACTCAACTTCTGAAATAAATGAGGTTAAATTCTGTTTCATCAATAGATAACCAAAGTTGTAGCTTATTCTATAAAATATTTCTTGTAAGTTAGTATTCTTACAGTCAGTTCTTAATTGTAAACACCCTTCTCATACTGCATTGTGCCCAGATTCAAATACTGTTGTATGCACAGTTGAATTTTACTTCCACAGCATCAAAAGACATAGGGACAAGTGTACTACCAGTGAGTAATAAGTGCAGTACCATTTGCTGGAAGTGTGTTTATGTTGGTCAATACAACATGTTCTGAAAGTTTTGAAATGTTATCAAAATTGCTGATCTGGGTGGTCAAGGATTTCCGACTCTCTGTACTGGCATGACCTCTGGTGAGCCGTTCATCATGGTGACTGCGAATGCCCAAGATGCAACAAGAAAATGCTGCTTTAAATTCTTCTCTGAATTTCCCTGTCAATCATAAAAATAAACTCATGAAAGAAATGAACTATAAACTGTGTTTCAACAAACTTTATAGATTAGAAAAAAGCAGCGATCTAAAGAAAAATTAACCCAAAACACCCAGATATTCTTCTAAAGCAGAAGTAGGAAATCACAATTTCAACATCATGGAGAAAACTGGAAAAATGTAACCTTTGTGAGAAGATATGTGATGTATGGTATGAAACCTAAATTATTCTTGTCTAGACACAATGGATAAACAAGAATGATTTGAGAAATCATGTCACGGACAGTCTGTTGATTAATAACATATCTATCAAAAACAAGTAACAGCAATCGTAGGCTTAAATGGCTGAATCATTACTTGATGTGTGAAGTGAGAGGACATGGGTAATTTGTATTTCATCCTTAATACATTTTAAAAGAAGATTCAAGATGTTCAACAATCCATTAGTCTGCTTTGGAGGCTCAGAGTAAATTGTTCAAATCATCCTCACAGTATACTTCACAAAAAACTAGAGTGGGGAAATGTGTAGTGAGGATCAACAGTCTTTTACCTCACTGTATTTAGCTGTAATGACACCAGTTTATGTCTTGATTCTGCTGTCTATAGCCAAATAAGACAAACGAAGACAAATCTGTACTGGTAAGTTAACAGCATCCTGGCTGGTTCTTTGGCCTTAAACCTAGTTGGCACACTCTGGACATAGAGGTACTGTTAAAGACTCGCAGCCTCCAAAATGCAATACCTGCACATAAAGTGACAACTGGGGACAGCCCCTGGGGCCTGCGCTACCCCCCCAGACAGCATCTGGGGACTGCTTAGCGGAATGGTAATTGTTTCAGACCAAGGTCATGCCAGGGACTTCTCTACCAAATTAATGGCATGGACAGTCAAATGCAAGCACTTGGACTCGGGCCCTGGCACTGTTTAGTTGTAGGTAGACAGCTTGAAGGTAATGGGATACTTTGTGCAACTTGTTCCAAGGAGAGGATCTAGCTCGCACCAGAGGAGCTGGGCTGATGTTACATAGTCATTAATCTCACTTGTTGTGGCTCATTACGTTCGAACTATACATTAGAATTGAATTCTAGGTAACTGTAACTTACCACTGAGGAAGTTATAAATAATAGGATTGGCTGCACTGTTTGCATATACAAGCCAGTGTGAGAACGTGAACCAGGCGTATACAGTTTCTCTGTCATCAGCATGATTAAACATCCCCAAAACCCTACAGAAAAAGAAAAACAAACCTTAAAGATGGCAAAATTAGAAATCATATAAAAAGATTTGGCAGCTTTTAGCCTAATTTTATCTCTGAGGACCCATTTGCATTCTAACTCTTTAGGATATCCAAATTTTCTGTTGTACGTCTTTACTGATATTCCAGAGGTCTCATGAGATACAACTATATCAAAGCCTTAGCCTGTCAGGCAGTGTACAAAAAATAAGAGTGTAAACAATTACATCTCAAATGAACAGGAGAGAAAATGATAAAGAAGTAAAACACAGCTTCATAGGCAAACTGGAGAGTTAGCCTAAGGTCTCAAAATTGTACGTGATAGGGCTTGGGTTTGAACCCAGCATTTCACAGTCTTCAGGGCCAAGCCACAACGCTACACTTTCCTGCTAACCTTCAACTTCTGCTTTTAATGAACTTCCATGGGCTCATTTGCAGCAAACAAGATGTAATCTCATCTAAATGACAGGTTTTAATGAGGAGATATACTAGATCATTTTCATGAGGAAGAGCTTAGTACTATGGGTTCCACAATATGGCCTTTAGTTTAAGTACTATGGGTAGGTTGGATATATTTTTTTCTTGCAACTGCATGCTTATTTTCCATTTCTTTATCGTGAAATAAGTAAGCTTATCCTTCAAAAGTATCTGCCAAAGTAACAGGAATCTCTTAACAAGGATTGTTTTTAGACAGAAAGCTTTACCAAGTGTTTACGTTTTGGGATAAACTTTACCTTTTCAAGACATTGAGGATGCTAATTGGTAGATAGCAAAGCGCAAAAACCAGGAGGACAACCATTAGCATGCGTGCTGTTTTCCTTCTTGCACGAATCTGTTTTATTTCAGCTGCCACAGCACTGATCTTTGATTTCGTTGATTGTCCCAGCCCTCGGGGCTGTGCTGAGGATGCCAGAGGCTTCCATTTTTTCTGCACAACAGAAGAAGTTCCTGGGATCTGAAAAAGACAAAATAAGGGGCACTTTGAAAAACTAGTACTAGCTAGAACAAGAAAAACAGATATGCTGACATATACAATGTAAGCTTGCGGGAAGAAGTAGGGTTTTTTACTAAATTAATACATGTAGCTGCAAGAAACAAACCCAGTTTCAGACACACTTGAAAGACTGCATGAAAAAAATTGTGTTTTATCCTAATATGTCAGCTGATGTATTAAAATTGTCTTTACTTCCCACATACCTTGCCTTGCTTATCTCTTCAGACTGTCACACTTACCTGTCTACTACTGCAAATATGGTTCTGCAAAGTTCTACATTAAATGTTTTCTTATGTGCCAGAGTAGTTTATCCCATTCGTATGCTGTTAGTTAAAGATAATAAACAGCTTTTCAGCATTGGAAAACAAGAATTTAAAGCCTGCATAGTTTCAAGTGCCAAGAAGTTTCCAAATATGCAATCTAGATGACAATGGAACAGCTAAAGAAATCACAGCTGAAGTGTGGAACTCCCTGCGAAGCTCTTCAAAACTGGATGTATACACAGTGATGAATGGAGGGGAATCACGGAACAGTGCCAAGACACAGGAAGAATTAGGTTAGTCAAAGACACCTTGCAACAGGTAGATGTAGCACCATGCTATTTAAAAAAAAAAAATCTCGGTTTCTGTTTTCAGTGCCCTCTCATAAACCAAGCCGAATAAAGTGAATTTGCTTAAGTTCCTCAAAATTATTTCCTGCCTACAGGAAATGTAAAGCACTACAGATGGCAAGGACTTTCTCAGAGCACTCTATTACAATGACATTTATAATGTTTTCATTGTTACAGATTGTGAAAACCTTTTGGGTAGAAATATATTTTTATTCATGCGTAGTGCAATTGTCTGCGGGGTGCGAAGAAATTCGTGTTTAAAAGTATCTGCAAAATTCAGATTGTCTATTGTAACATTTTAAAAATCAGTGCTTATCCACACAAACTGACCAGAAGAGAATGAAATTTTTAATATTTATTTCAGAAATAAGTAAGCTAAAATGTAAATATTTGTTCTGAAACAAAAGCATGCATATCCAGAATTGCTCTAGAATAGCTGTGATCTATTTTTCTGTGAATAGCTTCCTTGCACAGACAAGCCTTTAATTTAGCCTTTATGTGCACCTTCAAACCAGATTTACAACTACTGTTTTGGCAAAGTTGTGTTGTAATGAACAGGAAATCAATGGAGCAGAATGAGGGATGTATTATAACATTTACGTTTCACTAGTGTCTCTATGGACACAAAGCAAAACAAAACTCCTTGCACTTACTTCTGCTGAGGATTCCCACTCATTCAGCTGAAATCAGCAGTATCAGTTTCATACCCGGACGCATCTGTCCTATTGCAAGAGATTTACCTGGCTTAGCCGTGGGGCACAGTGCTGCAATGTGTCTTTGCTGTGCACCACTGAGATAATACACTATCTAGGATTCTGATTTTGGTTTATCAGGGGTACTTTGATAGTCTGTTGCTGTAACTTTGAAACAGAAGCTTTTCCTTCATTTCAGTTACCATATCTGTAGCAAGAACTGATCAAAAAATGGAGATGGAAGCAGAGAAACTCAGCCAAACGTCTCCCTCCTGATCATGCCAAAGATTCATTTGAAGAATTCCTTGAACAGTTTTTTCTGTAGCTAGATGCAATTTAGAGGAAGAGAAACAGTATCTGGGCTAAAAATTGCGAATGGCTGCTTCTACAGAAATGTTAGATGTGACTGGCTTTGTACATGGCTTGTACCTGTCTGTGCGGGTAGAAGGGTTTTTTCTGGTATTTAAGCAGTCTTTAATAGTAAGAGGTGATCAAAAGTAGGGACTGTACATAATGTAGAGTCTTACTGTAGTGTATATTGAAATGCTAAATTTTCAGGAGTTTGTATTGAGAACTTCTCTACAGAGCCCTTTTTTCCCTCAATCTTTATCTGGCACACACCTGGGCTTTGCTACTGTTACACCAATAAGCAAGAATTTTATCAGAAAAAAAAAAAAAGAAGAGGTATATGCCCACAGATGCATTGCTGAAGCAGTACCAGCTAAAGAGCAAAGCTCTTCAGAAGTGTGTGTGTGTATACAGAATCATTTATAAATGTATGTTTATGTAAGCACACACGTGTATTATGTATGTACAAGTACCCACATGCCAGCATAATACATATATTGGCTTTTCAGTAACAAATCAGTTATAGAGACAATCGTGGACAATTTGTGTAATTCCAATAACTCACTAAAAGCCCACTAGCTTTATCCAACAGGTACTAAAAACTGTATTGTTCACAGAATCACAGAATCACAGAATCACAGAATCACAGAATCACAGAATGGTAGGGGTTGGAAGGGACCTCTGTGGGTCATCTAGTCCAACCCTCCTGCTGAAGAAGGGTCACCTACAGCAGGCTGCAGAGGACCTTGTCCAGGCGGGTCATGAATATCTCCAGAGAAGGAGACTCCACAACCTCCCTGGGTAGCCTGTTCCAGTGCTCCATCATCCTCAGAGGGAAGAAGTTCTTCCTCATGTATTGTTCTTTTCTTATGCACTTTTCTTCTATCCCCTCAAATTATTATCAAGGGGCTTATAACCGGAGGAAATCTCTCCAATTAGAATAACAGCTTGCAAAGATTGGAAGGGTATATTTCAGCTGGCAAAATAAAAACAGTTAGGGTTCCTAGTTATTAATATGAATAGGTTTTAGTGTCAATGCATTTGGACATCAGTAAATCAAAGTACACAGTATGGAACTCGATAACACAAATTATGCACCAACACTTTTATTGTAAATTCATTCAGTCCTATGTATCTGTTCAGAAGTTACTTTTAATCTACTTAAAGTCCACGCAAGAACATAGCCTTCTAAGTCACTACTTCCTTGCAAATTATTAAAATAAATTACTCAAAAAGCCTGATGTTCGTGGTATGATTATTCTTGTCTTTACAAAGATGAATCTCTAATTAGAAGACTGTAAAGCTTGTATTCAAAGATCTGCCTGAAAGATGCAATCAGTAACTTTAAGAGCTATTGCACAAAGTGTGGTAAGGATAGCTTGCGAATCTGTCTTTCTCACCTTCCATGATCTGAAAATTTGCATGCACAACACGCTGCATTTTGAAAAAGAGCCTTTAGAAATGTTTAAGGCATAGAAAGCATCTCCTGTTTGCTGTGTTTTTTCTATCACGTACATCTGGAAGTCTCATTGTACCTTGCACTGGAGTCACTACATTTAACTGAAGTTCTGGTAAACAGCATGACTTCTTAATTGAAACTATTATCAAATAATACATTTAAGAGCACTGCATTCATTTGTTCTACATGACTGATTATGTCACACCTGTTTCACTTAGAAAAATGCCTGATGTCTGCAGCCAAGTCATAGCTGATAATAGATGTGCAGATGTTTTAATTTCACTTAGTGCAGCCTCTTACACATAGTGCTGTCACCTATGCTGGGAAAATAGACATCTGTAATTTTACATCATTGGTAGCAGTAAGTCTGTAGCAGTATTTGTCTTTTTGCCACTGAACAAAAAGGATCAACCTACCCTTGTCAGCACACAAGATGCAGAGGGAGAAGAAATATTGTGAAGAAGAAATAAGCTAGCTAATACTACTGGGGAAAAACTCCCCAAAAGCCAGAATGGTTTCCAGTTAATTCATCTGCTGCTCTGAACCAGCGTTCTCAAGCTATGTGCAGGTTAAGAACAATTGCTTTGTATTAACTTAATTAATGCACAGTCTGAGAGACTTGGTAGACTGTAAAAAAAGTACAAAAGAGAAAGTGAAGAAGGAATATGGTGATAAGGACACTGGGTGCTAGAGGAGAGAGAACTTCAGCAATGCAGAGCATCTTAGAGCTATGTTAGACTGAACTTAATTTCAAAACTATCTGAGCAAATCATTTGCTCTGGTGAAGAGTCCCCTCAAACTGTAAAGGTTAAATTTTACCTTCAAACTATCTTGTTATTTAATCTTATAAATGGAAGAAATTAAAAGTAAAAAATAATAAAGGTAAACAGCAAGAAAGACAGCAACTCTGGATTACCCTAGTATGATTAGACATGAGAATAATCGCTATTATGATGAATGGATGATAACAAAAAGCCTTAAAGCAGATCTGTTTTTTCCTATATTTTAGCTATTTGCAAGAGGTATGTTTTGTCAGCATAAGATTAATTTTTATTTTTAACATAAGTATATTCAGAAATCGAAAGTCTACTTGTGATTTCTCTGATGGACCAATTTGAACTGCCCAGAAAATGCTCCTGATGTGGCAGATATTATGACCTGGCCAGGACAGCCTGAAATTTGGATGGTAGCAGACACAATGATGAGAGAAACCATTCATGCCCATATCTTGATGACCACTGTTAGAGCCATTTGAGAGGACAGGAGAGGGAATATCTTGCATCATGTCTTCAGCAGGATGAGTTTATTGTCCTTTCAGAATGACAGGGCAGGGGGTGGCGGGGGACTACAGCCATAGATAAATTCCAGACAAAGCAGAATACAGCAGAGGGAACCACAGACAGATGTATGACAGATTACAGCTCGCATCCAGAAAATGATTCTCAAGATGACAACACTTCAAATTGTTGAAGGGGGAAAAATGTTCCTGAAAAAAATTGCATCATTTTAGCCACTTCAGTTCAAATATTCTTTGTGTACTTGCTTGTTTGCTTGTGGTTTTTTTGTTGCGTACTTTTCTTTCCTGTATAATTAATTTGAAGTTTGGAAAAAAAAGACTTCGACATTAGAAATCATGCCAATTATTTGTAAATTATTCACATCAGACATTACTGATAACAGCCAGCTTCACATCAGGCAATTCCAGTCTCACAGTTCTGATAGCTGGACTTTTTAGTCTCAGTTTTGTTTGGATCAGACCTGTTATGAACCTGAGACTTTGTAAAATAAAAAACTGAAATAAAAAAAATGTACAAACTACCAAAAAAATGAGAAGGTCAATCCTAACTTTTGACTGCTACAGGAGATTTTAGCAGTATAAATAAGGTCACCTAAGGGTATTTCGGTAAGCATTTCAGATACAGTGGGAGAGATCTTTCTTCTGCCTATAATCAATCTTTCTGTTGTCTTTTTCTCTCTTTCTCTCCCTCTAAGCCCTTCATAGACATGAGCAAGAAGGGGTTTACATTCAGGTTGGTTGCCTTCATTTTTTAATGCATCTCAGTGCCTGTCCAAGTGGGATGTAAACCAGCAGTGTCACTGAACCTGGTAATGATGTTGGATGTAAAAAATCCAAGTTCCAAGTGACAACACAGAGCATCTAAAGAAGGCTGGAATCTGCACACAGTCACAACAGCAAGCAAATAGAAGTAATTTTAAGTGACTTACCTGGCGACACCACAGCTTTCGAAATATTTGCAAATAGGCCAACACCATAAGACACAATGGTGCCATGTAAGTCACCAGAAAAAAGCAAGTGTGATACATTTTGGGGTAAACCTCAGCTGGAAAGAGAATTCAAATAGGAGAAATGCTTTTTACTATACATACTTTTCATAATCACTTTAAGTCAAATTAATCATGTAGATGTGCAAGTGGTTTTTAAACATAATAGGTTACAATGGAAGATTTATCCAATAATATTATGGTCAGGATTGATTTTTAATCATTTCTACAGATATTCTGCTTCTCTTATGAACATGATTTTATCTCAGGCATCTCGTATCACATTATTGCTTTCATATCACATTATTACTTAAGGTATGAAGTCTTAAGAAGTTTTGGTTTTATTAAATAAGTGAAAGAACATTTCATTATCTAACGATAGCTAATCAATTATTCAACCTACCTCATCTTAAAAGTATTTAACAGGTTGTGTAACAGTCTTTAATTTTAATTCTACAAAGGCTACTATGTATCCCTGAGTGAATTGCATAGCCTTTCACCTATAAACAGAGAATGTAGACTACAGCACACAGAACACTAATGGGAGGAGAGACAGACATTTCTGAAATCACTTCTTGGTGGCAGAATAAATGTGTCTTAAAGGTATACACAGTGATATATAGAATTATGATTACAGTAAAAAAAATATATTTAATTCAGAAAAATCCTGTAAACTTAGGAAACTTCCAAGATTTTTTTTTTATTCACTTTTAACAATATTGAGTTTGCTATCATTGTGTTCCAGTTTCCTGTGTCTGTCTTTTCAAAAGACAACTTATGAATGTTACTTGCTTAGAGATAAACTCTTACAAGTCCTGTGAATCTATTGCCTTTTTAAGAAGGTTGTATCATAAGTTTTGTCCTGATATCATAGCCGAATATGCAGTGGGGGCCTGGAAAACTTACTTACACTTTCCTAACATCAAATGTAGTTTTGTAATGCCAAATGTTGATATTAATTACAGCTTAACATTTGTGGATGGCCTCAGAAAAGGAATGAACATTATGCAGAGTGACAATAAGTAGCAGAAGAGAAACTATGCACTGTATGAGCAGTTAGATTGCACGGTAATCCTAAGCTTTGCATTTGGGGATAGAGTAAAGAAGGAATGTTTATGTTATTTTCCAGAATTTCTGAATATCGCAGGATGACAAGATCTGCAACTGAAACTCTGTATAGATTGTAGTTTAAGAAAAAGCAAAAGAAAGAAAAATAGTGTTGCATGAGATCAAAATGTTGGTGAGTCAAACTGATTTTCTGCCTCTTAGAGTGACTGAGAGTGCATATGCTATCAAAGAAGAGGTCCCTTTGCATGCCAGGAGAGTCCCTGAGAGTTTGATTAGACAGGGAGATACACAGACTTGGCCCAGAACTCTCATAGCAGGGAGGAGTACACCGTCACATTAATTTCAGGCTCAGCCTCAAGCCGAGACTTCTGTAATGTCACACTCGGTGTGGGGCCTCAAAGAGCCAGCTGGCTCACCAGTCAGAAAATCTTCAGTATCAGGGAAACAGAAACCTGCTACAGCAAAATCCAGCCCATGTTCATCGCTAGCAAAGGTAATAGAGACATTGCCACTGATATTTGACAGCTTTGATGGATCAGCATTCAAAAAATTCAGATGAGCAACATTTGGCTCCTTGCTTGCTCAAAGACACTGTAGCAAACCAGCTTACCAACTCTTAACTGAGAACCTGCAGCTACTAGCTCTCATCAGTGTCCCTGGGGAAGGCAGACCTTTTGGGGCAGGTTTTTTTATAAATGGTGATAACCTGGGTTTGTACATTGGCTGATGATCTCAGAATTGTTTTTGCATTCCAGAAAGCACAGCCTCACAGCTGTCCTGTCAGCCAGGGAAATACTGACATGCATGCTTCACAGGTGGAGAGATTAAGGAGAAACTGGAGTAACGTGACTTACTGGGATCACAGGAGGTCAGAGCTGAAAGTACATTCTTTCTGCTTGGAAGGAGGTGCCACCTGCCTCATCAACGCTCTGCAGGCAGCCAGGCCTCTTTCAGGTAGCAGGACGGTACATATTTAAAAGGCCATCTGGAGTTTATGGCTTCCAATTTAGCATTCCAAGTAAAGTGAAACATTAAATGAGCCTAGCTATCTACAAAGAGCTGACGGACCAGGTTGTAGGAAGATCCTAACACTTGCCTTTGAAGTTTAGCCACCTGGAAAGTACCAGCTGCTAAACATCAAAGGAGACCTGTCCCTCCTCCACCCAGGGCAAAGCCCTTTGTAGAACTTCTCCCTAAGAAGCATGACTGTTTAACTTCTCAAGCCAAAGAAAAGCTTTAAAGCCTTGTGATAACCACAGCAGCACGAAGGAGGAAGGGCTGGTTTGGGATATCATTCATTTATCAAGTGGGTGAGTTCCAGGCTCCTTGAATGAGAACATCAATCAGTCTACAGTCCTGATGATGTATCAGCTGCCTGACTGGGACTACTGAACCTCTTACTGTCAAGCAGCAGAGGAGAAAAGTGTTTTTGCCTCCCATGATCCCTTAATGGGCTTTGGGGCAGCAGGGAGATAGTGCTTAGATGGAGTAACCATCTCTTCAAGAATAAATTAACGATTCTCACGTTACTGGCCATGGTTTTACTGAAAAGAGACAAGAGGACAAAAGGCAAACAAGTGGTTGCAGGGACTGGACTGGGGTGAGATCGGCATTACTACTCAGCACTGGTTATACGTTACTCCACCTGATGAAGGATCAGCGTGCTAAACCAAGCCTTCTTCTGTCTGCTGTAGGGGTTATTAGAAAAATTTTAAACTTTTCTAAAGCTTCTTTCTCAGCACTGTGCTCCAGTCCTAGACTATTTTTTAATGAAGGAAGGAGGCAGAAGACTGAAATGACAGCTTCTGGATTTTTGACAGAATTTTATTATATTTGTGTAAATACATACATACACATATGTATACATATACATATGTATACAAACTGAAAACAACCCAGACTCCAACAGTTTTGCTATGTCTAGCAAATGAAATATCCCCTTAAGCCACAGGTAATGATTTCAGTCATAATGAAGTTGGTAGCCTTGACAGCTTCCTTAAGAATAGGGAAAGCAACAAGACTATCAAGTTTGTTGGGCATCAGTAGAGAGTTCCCAGGTTCCATAGTCTCAGGAAGATACCTACGAGGTTTTGGAGTTACCAATATGAAGAAGCACTGCAGCTAAAAGAGTACCCTTTTAGAATAAAGCCTAATAAATAAGGATGTTAGGAAGTGAGTGCCTGTAGTGTAGAAAATTTGACGACACAACACAGTCCTTTCCAAACTACATTCCTAAGTCAAAGTACTTACACAGTTAGCCAGTACTAAATTTACATTTTCAAACCTGATACATTATACCTGTGTTATCAATTGACAATATCACCAAGAATAATTTTAACAATATTATGGCTTCTTTTTAACAATATTATGGCTTTAAAATGACCCTCAAGTTTTTCCTTAAATTCTGAACACTTCAATAAACAGGATGTATAAACCTTCATGTAACAATGCAATTTCTAGCTATTTGTTTTCCACAATTAAGACAATATGTTTTTTGTACTATTTTATGAGTAGTCCAAGAGGAAATGGAACGGAAAGTCTTCCCTTTGCCTCCATTCAGCCATGCAGTTTTGGGAAAGGATTATCTCCATATTCTTTTTATCATTTGCAAAGGGGTTGGCTAATGAATTTTGGCTAACACTCTTTTTTGCAAACAGCTCTAAGAGAATGTGTTTAGCTGACTTGGACACATGGTGAACTCATTTTAATATATATTTCTTTTATTTTGATACTTTATCATCAAATTCAACACATAGCAATTACAGACTATTGTAGAACTGTGGCCAACACTGGCTCCTTAAGTGAGTCTGCATAGGTCACATGTTGGATCCTTCTGCATTCCCAAATAAAATATTGTTATTAGACAGTACTCGAAATGAAAAACCCTCAGCCTAGAACTGGCAATGAATTTTAATATTCAGGAATGCCAGAAGCAATTAAAAAGAAGTTGAGCCCTGTTTTAGGCTGAACTATTGCTCCATTAGCAGTCACTGGCACCTCTCCAACAGCATGCTTGAAATCTTATTAGTTTGGGTGGTCACTATTTTTTCACTGTTAAGGAGCCCAAGTGTTACAGTGTTGATCAGACCTTCCTTCCAGACACACATCAGACTTCTATGGATTTCAGCAGCCGGACCGAAGTCTGGGTAGGGTACAGTGCTGTCTCCTGCTTTGGCATCTCTGACATTTTCCTGGGCACGCCTTCCAGTTAGTTTTCCATAGCACCTCATGTTTCAGTAGCTCTGAGCTCCCAGCGTTAAAATAGACTTCCAAAACACTTTTGGAAGTGTCATTAAGCAACCTCTTTTGCTGTTCCAACCTTGACAATTCATGGTTTAACATCCTTAGAACATACAGTGTACATGATGCTCTGCAAAGATTTCATCAGATGTACCCTAATTTTAGACAGCATAAATTGTATGCAGTTCTAAACAAGGCAGTAAACACCCAAATATGATCCCTTTCCTCTTCACACTAATTGACTCTCCTACAGGATTTTCCCAAGGTCTTTTGAGCCTGTGCAGTACCTGCATCTCCACTTTCTCTTTGCAAATACGGCTTATTCATAGAAGCATGAATTTCTTTCTCCTTTGACCTCCTCCTAGATAACTTTCTTTGACCCTAGATATTCCCATAGTCAAAGAAGGCAGAACAAAATCCAACAAAAAGACAACTAGTTTCTTTGAAAATACTAGCTTTTAATTCCTTTCTCTGGCCTCAGGTTTCACCAGTCATTACAAACTGCTACCTTGTTATCCATGTCCTTTTGTTTTTCTGTTTGGGGGCCTTTGTGGTTTCAAACCCAGGTTCTCAGTAGAAAAATTACATTTTTTATAGTTTGGCCCAAAACATTGTCCTTAGACATTTTCAATTGAGTGGAAATTATTGGTAGCTAATGACACTCTATTCTCCATAGTCTGAAAGGGATGTCAAGGTTAATGGTATGTGTTAAGCTATAGTGTTTTATCCTCATTGATAGTATATGGTTAACTCTATATTTACGAAGTAATTCCATGATTTGAGCAACCTGCTTGTAACTTAACACACAGAAGTCTTCTCTCAAGTTACTATGATAGCTATTATTAGAAAGTGGAGAGGGTTATTTTTTATGGATAGCTGAAATGCTCCAGCAGAAGAAGTAGCAATGAACCATCATTATCATTAGAAGAATAATTCATTAAAAAGGCAGCAGGATAAAAATAGGATTGTTATCTTTAGGTGGAAATGAAAGCTTCCCATTTCAGAAAACTTTAACATATTTTTAATGTAAAATGATTTTCATTTCATGCTCAATATAAATAAAGAGGAAAAAAAAGTAATTTTGGGGTGTTTGCACTTCATTTCTGAAGCCAGACACAAAAAGAACTTAATTCTATGCACAGGTGCTTGCCTGTGTTATACCCCTTCCTACCTCTCCAAACATCCAAGCAAAGGCTCACAGCATAACCTGAAGATCAATAGATTTCGTTTTGGAAAAATACACTCCATAGCAGTAGAGTGTTGCAAAAACATGTGAGAGTTTGTTTGATTTTGTGTAATGCGTGCTTCAGCTCAGGCACATCTGTGGCCTGCAACTGCTCTAGTGCAGTCCTGAATGAAAGGCACCCTGTAAAATAGTTCCAAGGCTACTACGGACACCGCAGTTCAAAAGCAACATTTTCCTGCTGGGAATAAAAAAGTGGCCAGTGCAGATCTGGAAGATTTTGAGATCGTGTTCCCTGAAAAAATGCTGTCCTGGCTCCCTAATTAATTAACTAAAGTGCTTTCCATCCTTTTAATTTCCTAGGTTGATTAGAAGAATCTTTGCTGCAGATCTAACCTTGAAGTGATGACAGCACTTCATAGTAGTTCCGCAGCCAAAATCAGGGGACACAATTTGTAACTGGAGCAAACACTGTGAGAGAAAATAGCCACAAAAATACTGCAGCATCCAGCAGTAGAATGGGATACAAAATTGTTCACAGATGAAGAAAGAACCCTAGAAGTAAAGAGCAGATGTGGCCTCTCCAATGAAACAGCAAGTACAATACTTGTAGCTTAACAGAGGCTTCCTCTAACCTACAAACTTTCATCACGTTTTTGTCTGCAATGAATCCTAGCTAGCTAATGGCTATTTCTGCCCCGTTGCCCTGTCCCTGAGGACTAACTGGGATGAAGGAGATAAAGAACAGGGAATACTATAGCTAATGTCTTCTCATTAATTCCCCGGTGGCCCTGCAAAGGCCGTTAGCAGGGGAAGAACTTCCAAAAGAGCACATGGAAGAGCCCTCAGCAATTCAAGCTGCTTAAGCTAATTTATCATGATAATTAAGTACAGGTGGTCCATTTGTATTTTATCTTAATTGTTCACAGGACTGGAATCTTCTTTTAGAGAGGAAGCTCCGGGAGAGGATCTGATTGTGTTTTAGTCTGACTTGAGGCTATTAAACAGGCACCTTTCAGTTATATGCTTTGGCAAACTTGGCTTTATTTTTCTGTGTGTGAATAATGGTATTACTGAAGGCCATTATATCCAGCGTCAGAGTCACAGCATGTAACTCACACAGTCTATTAGCGTTGGAGTTATGCCAAGGCCCACCAGAGTCAAATCTTAACCATTGGGGTGGGTGGCTAACACCACTTGCTGTGATCGGAGACAAAATGGACGTAGTTACTCCCTGGCAACCTTTATGATTTCTTAAAGCTGAATACAAATACAGGACAAGTTGGATTCAAAGTTAATCTGAAAAGGCAGAATTACACTTCTTAGAATAATTTGTAACTGATTACATTTACAAAGTTATTTAAATGATCTTGTCCATGACAAATTTCAAATTGTAGACTAACTTGCTACCCCACATTGGTGACATCTCTATAAATTCTGTAATGACATGCAATTTGCACTAAAGTCCCAGGAGATATCTATGAAGACTAGTCAAAGATTATCAATTAATAAAAGCAATATATCAGGTAAACAGAAATTCTGTCCTCATGCAGTTATTTCTGAAGGCTAAATACTAAAGTCTTTGTAAACCTGCAATGTCCATCGATCACAGAATTGTATGAGCATAAGCATTTAAGGGTGGGAACATTTCTGCCTGCTGGGAAACATTAACACGGTCAAGACACAAGCCAGCATCATTCATTTAAACTTGGTTTCAAATGTACTTTAAGTCTTAGCAATAGAAAAGAAAATACGATTTCACAGTATCTGAAAAATGGTAGTTCTAGGAAAGCTTATATAATTAAGAACATTTTGTGATGTGTTTATACAACTTGACTGCATATTAATATGTCCTGATATTTTTATCACATAACAGCAGTACAAATTCAGTCTTTATGGTCAATGACACACTCACCTCCCCAGCGCTCATCACACACTGTGAACAAGGTGGTTTTATTGGCTAATCCTGGGAACACACTGCTGCACTCCATAACAATAGCCTGAGGAATCATTATGATGCAGGACACAATCCAGATAATAATAATGCTGTTCCTTGCTCGCTTGGCTGTGCTTTTAAACATCAAAGGGTGACAAATTGCATACCATCGATCCAAAGCAATGCAGCTAAGTGTTAGTACAGACACAGAGACTGAAACTGTCTAAAAAAAAGGAAATATCATGTAAATGTAATTTTTTCAGAGCTTTAAAAATTATTTATTGTACTTTTTTCCCAGTTATAAAAATTGTTTCTGTTTTCAACATAGTTAGCTCTTATTCTGCAATTGCTAAACAGAAATTATTCCCAGAAAAAGACTGCTTTTAAAATCACTTCTTTGGATTTTTCTTCCACTAGAATGAAGGCTTTGAAACAAGTTTTGTGATTTTGATTCTATCGAGTAGATGGTACAATGTGGCTCTTCAGCCATACAGATGTCTGCTGAAAATATAAATTGTGCTGGAGGCACAGAGCTGATCACCTGCATACATTCAGAGTTCCGCTTAATTCTTTTGGTTTATAATGGCTGAAAGGACAAGCACTTGCCATTCTAATATGCCCAGTCAGTTCGTCTAACTAGCTATATTAGAAAAGATATTTGTCCATCATTTTGAGGCAGATGGTCTCATAACCAGTTAAGCCCACTGGCAAGGAGCGGTGACAATTATTGCTTAAGGCAGACAATCTGATCAGCTCCCAGTTAAACAGGATACTTGGACTATTTCTGAAACATGCAAAGTAAGTCATTAAACATGTATGAAAGCGCAGGCTCACTTCAGAAGTTTGGATTCTCTATTCTGCACACTTGTGTAGCTGTTTAGGTCCACACACACAGAGTACAAATGACTGTAATTCTATTTACAGACATTTTTATTGCTTTATATCCCCTCTGAATTATTAAAGCAGATCAAAAAAAGTGAAGCATATCAGACACGCGTTCCAGAAAGTGTATTGCCCAAGTCTAACAATCAGAAGGACCAAGAACAATATTTATTAAGCATAAACATATTCACAAGTGGAACAGTCCTTCAATCCTCAGCAGGTACCCTGAGATACCCACTTCAGTAGCAGGGATGGACTTCCATTAGATTACCACTATTAGGAAGATGCATTGTTCTTTCTCTTTTTCATAATACAGGTAACGTGTACACAAACGCCGTAAAACACTACCTGTAAGTAGGGAATCACTTTGCAGAGGGGCTGCCCAAAGAACCAAGTTTCTGTGATGTCCACGACTAAAGTTGCTGGAAGACAAGTAATTGTGACCAGAATGTCAGCCAGAGAGAGATTCACGATGAAATAGTTGGTAACTGTCCGCATGTGATGATTCTTCCACACTGCAATGCAAACTGAGTTTGGAAAGACAAATTAGTGAGATGGAACTGACTTAGGGAATGCTTCAACAGGAAAACCTTTGGCTTTGCAGAATTGAGGAAATGTTTGTGTCCTTTGTTTAATACAGAATATTTGACTATGCAGTTTGGTGTAAGAACCATAGGTTTTCTTTTAAAGTGGAAACAAGAGGGTACATGAAGAGAGAAACAGTCTACAAAGAGGAGACCGCAGCAGTTTATTTTACCATAAGTACTGTTTTCACTAGCTGTCCACACAAGATTCTTCACATCTATTTTAATCCACTGGCTCTACGGTGATACACCTCTTCACTTGTAGAAGTTTGTCTTGTTCTGATGATAGTGTGATGCTTAATTCAGATCAGTACCACATGGAATCTTGTGTACTGTATGAAGATGACAGTCATTTTATAAAATATTTTGCTGGGCATAATATATCTATCACATCTGCAGACAATCTGTAGCAGTTGTCTGGGCAACTGTCATTTGAGGTAAGCAAATAAAAGTAGTTTTTGCAGTATAAAGCACTACCCAATTTAAATGTGGTATATTTTTGATGATGATTACTGTGATCAAAAGCAGCACGTAGCAAACACTCTACAAGATGTGCCTTTAAAGCTTGTTTTATATCTTTTCTTTTCCCTCTTTTTCATTTTGAAAGGCTTTTAGAAATGAGAAAAATCAGTCTTTTCACGTGATTGCAGAAAGCTCATAAGCTAATACATTAAAAGTGGCAAAACTAAGCCTGAGAAACTAGCTTAAAAATAAGTTATTTAACAACTTTTGAAGTAAAACCCTGAGAGCGTAGCAATCAATATCTTTTAAATGTTTTGGGTACAGCTACCAAAAGATTTTTAAAAACTGATGCACAAATTTTTCTGTAGAGACTGCTATACTTCTTGTAGCAAAACAGTACAACTCCTTGTACATCAAAGGTTTCTCTTCTGTAAACAATAATTCATCCATCATGCAAATCTGGATGAAGATTCAAAGTCTCCTTAAAACGCCAGGATATAGCACTATGCCTAATTTAGATATACTAAACAGATCACAGAATGCTAAACAGAGTTAGAAGGCTTCTCAAGATGTTGTCCAAATCTAAAATGGAATCTGCTAGAGTTAAGCCATTCTCTTACTAAACTTGCTAGAACAGCTGGAAAAAAAAATACACAGACTTAAAGGCACATAAGCTCTTGAGATCAGATGCTTCTTTAGATCCTAAGAAGGATGGTGTGCCTGAAAGCTGGTGTCTATCTTCCAGCTGCATTAGTTGATCTAATAAAGTATATTACTTCACTACACAAATCTTGTCTTATGTCTTTAGACCAACACAACTACAGTAAGACTACCACTAAGCAGCTGTTGCCAAATTTACATTTTAAAAACTATTATATGTGCAGTTATCATGCCTCTCTTAAATGTGTTGCAGTGTTTAGCTTCCTTATTTAAAAAAAAAAAATTCTAATGTCTAATCTGCCTTTCTTTTGCTGTTATTTGTATCATTTATTTTCCTGTAGACGAGAAGCAATGAAGAGTTTTTCCCTGCAGCAATGCCTCACATATGTAAAGATCGTTATAGCACCTTTCCCCAGTTTTTTTTTTTGTAGAACTCCAGAACTCTTTATCTTTCGTTGCTGGTAATTTTTAGAACCTCTGCAAACATTGTTGTTGCTGTTCTCTGGACACTCTTCAGACTGGATTGCACCTTTGTTGTCAGAGTGCAGTGATCAAAACTGGCACAATACTCATTCAAGATCTTAACAGGAGCTGAGACTGGAGCACTTCATCATGAGGGCTATGTTTAGACATTTAGGGGTAATTTAGGACAAAGAGAGAGGGAGAGGCTAGCTGGCCTTCAGTTTCTCTGAGAGAAGATGATTTTATCAAGCAGTTTTTTAGGATACAACCGTCTAAATTCCATCTAAAATCCCTGTTGCGCCACGAAAGATGTTCTTCAAATCTTTTACCGTGTTGCAGACATAGTTCCAAATTCTATAGCTTGTATAAATTTAATCTTTGATATACATTTATCACACTCCTGTAAATTCAAGTCAAAACCCCTCTGCAAAGCTCTTCATTGTTCTTGGACTGTTTTTGGAGAAAATCTCCCACAGTATCTACTACTTCTATTCTTTTCTTCCTGGATATAAAATTTCGGGTTCTCTTCACTATGGCCTCAGATATCTGAAAGGCAAAGCTTATAAATCAAAACCATAAAGGGAACATCATATTAATTGTATTTCCTTCTCATCTGGGTGATTTAAGTTACCTAATAAAGTAATTATTTCCACAGCGTTGCATCATAATTACAACATAACTATCCAGAGCTTTATCATTGTCACCTGGTGCACAGGATTACTACAGTTGTAACTTACATTCTGACAATGCAGAGGCAGCACTTAACAGGGAAGATAATACATTGCTGCCTCTCTGGAAAGCTGTTCGCAGTTGGAAATGCAATGCTGGGGAAAAAAATTACAAACACTGTTTCAATTTTAACACTTTGGGCTTTTACTTATGGCTTGTTCTTTGCCTTAAGTACAATTCATACTGAAAGTATGGTCCTGTCTTGTACTTAGGCAAAAGTTAATATTGCGTGGCAATGTTTTTCTGTACTTTTTATTTCTTTTATTAATAGGCAAAAGTTAAATAAAATGTTGTTTTAGAAGTTCAGTGGTCAGCTACTTAGTTCTCATGCTACGGTTTCAACAGGCCTGCATTCTACCCGATTCAGGCAAGTGCATCTTTTTCAGTAAAGGATGTCAGTGCCTGAAGGTGCCAGGTTTAAGCAGGTATGCATGCTCTTTGACAACGCCTGTTCTCATTCCTGTGCTGACCTGTTTGGGGAAAGCACCTGAAAGTAAGCATTATTCCAGGTAAAACAAATCCATTAAGTTAACAAATATGAGGTCAATCTTATTGGCAGCAAACTGTACCAGAAATCATTTCATAGCATTTTGCATGTAGTGTTCAAATCTTTCAATCAGTATGAGCAAATGAAGCCTGATGATACCCCAGAGAGCTAAGAAAATATTAGCATTTTCATCTTTGATGCAAGGAAAGTGGAGTGCAGAAGTTGCTAAAGGCCATACAGTAAATCAGACACAGAATAAGAAACTTGGCCTCCTAATTCCCAGCTCTGTACTAAGCCTTCCAGATCACACTGGCTTAACACGGACGGAATTTAGATGATTTCCAGCACCTGCAATTCCTCAGAGAAATATGAAAGGCTGTGCCCCTTGCTGCTCAGGGAGCAGTAGTATGCAGGAAAGCCAATGTACAGAAAATAGCTCTGAATTCCTTTGAATTCTAGTCTAGGGGGGCAAGAGGCACCTGAACGGTGGAAAAAATAGTACTTTACAAGCATAGAAATGCAGGATGATTTGTTACTTTAGATTTCTCTCTTTATGCCTGTGTTTCCCCTCTTGACCTCATCTGTTCCTTGCAGAATAGACCATTTTCCATTCTTTCTATGGCACACAGCACAAAAGCATCTTAATTAGTGTGTTTACATACTACCATAATAATCAAGTCTCCCAGAAACTTATTCTATGAATGTATATAAAAAATGAATTTGTGTAAGAAAGACTGTTAAGCTCTGAAGAGAAAGTATTTTAAAAAGAAGTCAGCTTTTCCCTCCACCCATTGCCCTCTGCTGGTTGCAGACCTGGCTGTTTTCAACCTGCACAAGCACTGCCAAGGTTTTCTTTCAGTGCAAGGCTAAAGAGAGCTGTGAGGATTTGCTGCAAGTTATTTGAATAGGACAGAATGGTCTAAATGGCAGAAAGTTAGTTCAATATATTCTTTCCAGACTCGATGTCTTTCTGAGTCTACTACAGTACAAGGTCATTCAGTAGTCTTGGACAATAGCTTCATTGATATACCAGTGATCTAGCAGGTCATTGCAAAAGATGCTTTAGCCTGTGTTCAAAAACTGCTATTTTATAGGTGCTCAAAATAGTTTGACTATGCCACTGCACATATAAGTAGTTAAGCACCAGAATAAAAGAGTTTCGTATACTGTCTGTGCTTACTCCTTTAAATATGCATTTTCATCTCAGGTGGTTCTATAGAGAAGTGGAGGCACTCAGCTCCTGCATAAACCCGAAAGAAACATGCCAGAGAAAGCAAGCCGTGTGGAGTGAGAAATGCCATCTGCCTGCCCAGAGTGAAATAGCAGAGAGCTGGGACTTCCACTCAGCTTGACGAAAAGAAGCAATGATGAGAAAGGCAGTAAAAATTCTCAACCAGGAGGGTGTTTTACCAAAACAGTACTCCAAAATCGTAAAACAGGAGATAAGGGCAGCACGAGCCTTGCTGAAAAACTTGGGAAACACAACGGAATCGACAGGTTGCCAGTTCAGTTAGGGCACAACATATTGGCATAAACTGAGCTCTTCAGACCTCTGCTGAAAATCTATGAAATAGTGAAGATAGCTCTGAATAAAAACCTCGATTTAACATTATTTGCAAATCTTTTATGCAACCTTTGATGTTCCCAGCTATAAGCAAGAGTGAGGAAGTGGGGAAAACAGTATTAACACAGGCGTTGGAGAGGAGCAGAAGTAAGGGGAAAAAAAAAAAAAAGTGGAAAAGTGAGAGTAAAGAAACTGAGAAACGTGCTCCTACTGTGCATGATTTTCCTGACTGCTAGAACTGTACTGAAACCTAATTACCTGCCCAGTGTATTTTATTACTTTCTGTATTTCAGTTTTTATTTTATAAAAACTCTCCAAGGTACGGTTAGTAACTTTGCTGCAAATGAAAACACACAGGCCAGCTTCCACAAAGGGCAGCTGTTTTTCTAATGGTTATTAAGGATATCGGACTCTCATAACTCCTTCATCTCACTGCTGAGGCATTCATTTTCTTTTGCCAGGATCAAGCAAAGCTTTGAGCAAAACGCTTGCTATTCCCACCTCTGCCACACAGTGTCAGTGAAGGCTCGGAAACGACCTGGAGCTGCCCGGGTGACTGTGTGGAAAAACTGGGGGAAGCTTTCCCCGCAGGAGGACAGTTCTGCGAGAAGAAAGCCGGTGTCACACCCCATCCTCCAAACGTTCGTGATCGCTCACCCCCCAAAAAAGTCTCACAGGCAAGTCCCAAAAAAGACTGAACAGAACAAATTCAACTCAAATTTAAAATTTGAGAGAGATGCTATTGGAAGTCCATCCAGAAAGCTACCTCAGCATCCTCCTGAAGAAAAAACCCTCTCATATATGACAGTACGGTGAGATTGGTATTTTTCATGTACAGATTTAATCCCTGTTGGTTTAGTGTCCTGGGACATTTTAATTAGAGGCTGTAATGCCGCCTATTCAATTAGTGTAGCTCATTGTATCTCAAGCTAAGTATGAAAACAATCGAAAGGCTCCAGCTGGTGTCAAATGCAGCTGCTTGCCTCCTGGAAGATTTATGCTGTCTTGAGCATATTAAACGTTGTGTTGCAGTCCTTTCACTGGTGGACTGCTGGTGCAGTTGTCAATTTGTTTTTTACCTGTCAACCGTAAATCACTTACCTAACACTCCAGAAATCTTATCAACATCTTATTCAAGGGGTCATCTTCCAGTGTGACTTCTTGGCCAAAATAGAAACATAATTTCCATAATAAGCAATACCTCACATTTCCTTATATAAATGAATGACACTACCTCTTACCTCATTTTTGGTGAATAACAAATCATGTAAATGCAAACAAAGAATTATTTTCTTTCCCGTAATACTAATAAACTTCAACAATTTCATTTTGCTTTGGTATTTCAGTATCACAATTGTTTGGCTGAAATATCACAATATGGCCATCCAGCAGTCATTTGGAAGTAATGCTGTGATTGTAAGCACTGGTCATCAGCATCTCCAAATGCATGAGGCAGAAAGCTTCTAAAGAGCTTTACTCCCTCACAATATTTTACAGTCAAACAGTGATATAAAGTATGCGTTAAAAAGATTTGAGTTACACATTACTACCCCCTACACCCACAAAAAAAATTGTTTCCATCTGGCAATAAACTTGTTCTTCATATGTCATTCTCCTCCTTGGTCTTTTTTGGTGATGCCATTACCCACTGAGAATCAAGGTCTGGGTCAAGTTGAAAGGAAGGCTGAGTAGGCTACCAGACAGGATTCTGGAGAGGTAGAGCCCCTGTGGAAACACGGAATCAATGCATACTGTTGGAAGGAAAAATGCTGTCATAGAAACTATTTTCATTATGAAAGATTCCTGATTGAGGATTCTTCTGCTTTAATTTAAGAGTTTAAAAAATAGGTGCCTAAGACTAAGCTTATTGTATTTGTTTTAGGAAGGCTTTCCATGAGTCGTTCAATAACTTTATTGATGATCTTGATTATGCGGTGAGGAGCACTTGAACTAAATTGCAGAGTATATATAATCAGGGGGCTTTGAAACCAGCAGTGAGAACAAAAGATCTAAAACTAAGTGAGCTCTTCTGTGAATAGGAAGATGATATCTACTTCCCGGGCTGTCCATCTCTTACCCACTATTAAGTTCTAAACTCACACATTACTTCATTTTTTACATAACTAATCTTATATGAAAAAAGGAATCCAATGTAAGATCAAGTTTATGTTGAAAAATTCATAAAAAGAATGACACAAACAAAAAATAATTTTTATACAGTATTTATTATACAGGAAATATTGAAAAAAATCCTGCAGCTGATAATAATGCCCAGCTGTCCCTGAGTATGTGATGTGACAGTTAAAAAGATGGACAATATTCTGGGCTGCACACACGAAGGAATTACACAGCCTGCCAGTGAGGTAAAAGCTCCTCATCAACAGGACGTGCTACTTGTGTCAACAAGTTTGAACAAAACCATGGAAGCATAACAAAAGGAGTAGGTTGTTAGGCCATGCTCCCTATGTGTCACACATAAACAACTATGTATATGCAGGTTCCATCACCTTTTTCTGGTAAAACTCTAGGAAAAATACCGAAACTGTAAGGAATATATATGCATAACATTGAACATGTGAAATCTTACAGTATTTTGTTGAATATCAGCTTCACTGAAATATACTAAAGGGGGACTGTCTCCCACAAAAGACAGTGAGAGTCTACATAAATAAAACAGATATACAGCAACTAGTTTGCTTGCAGCAATATATTTTTCTGAGATATTTTCTAGCTACCAAGTGCTCTATTGTACTCAGGCTTTTAACGGGACTTAGGAGTTGAGGGTTGTGGGTTACTCATGTTCTCCAGCCCTCTTCTGTGTTTATTGCACTGCCTCATTATTGTGGCACTAGAGAAGAATACAAGAACTGAATTCTGCTTGCTGGAAGCTTATTTCTACAGATTACAATTGGGAGTAATAGCACAAACATCTAATTGGCACAGGATTCATTTTCTAACTCAGTCACATTACACAATCTTAGACAATTAACAGTCTTCTGGAAATGGGAGTTATTACCAGAAGATCAGCTATGCTATAAAAACAGACTGCCAAAGATGCCAGGTTTGGTCAGCTCTGGAGGAACTGAAAGTGAACCATCACACAGTTTCTGAGCTAACTGTACTGAGTAGCACAGACAGATTGGTTTTAGATTGTCCCACCACACACACATGCGCATACACACACAAATCATTACAAGTATTAATTGGCAACCCCGGTCACCTCTGCAGAGCTGACTATACTGATTGACCAGTTATTTCATCATCACATTTGATATACTTATTTTTCTATCCATAGTAATGATAAAAAACCTACAAAATCCTTACATAAACTTCATGTTAGAGATGGAAGTACCATAAATATAGTTGTCATACTGCACCTGACACTGCAATAAAAAGATTTCATGCTTCACTGTGATTCAGTTTAAACCTGCATGACTCATTAAAATCAAGGTATTCTCCGTGGCTGAAATGCTGTACAACTTTGAAACCATATGCTTCAAAATTCGTCTGTCAGACAGTGTAAAATGGAGTTGCACTAGGAAAAAACCCTTCCGTGTCCATGTCTGTTTCTAAAGTAGATGTAAGAATCCCTTTTCTTTAGACTACACAAAGAAAACACATTTACTATGCTAGTGAAGTGCTACAGCAAATATCTTGCCTAGTGTACAACTTCTGAATCAGTATCGTGAATCCACATTGCCAATATAATATTCCCCAAACTGGGCTAAAATCCTTGCAGTCTTACTGCGCTGAGAACCAGGAGGCAGAGCACAGTCCTGCCAGGGCTGAGAGCCCCCAGACTCTGCAACCGCTGCCCCTGCCCAGGGGCTCACTGCCTGGCCTGGAGGCCAGCTCTGCTACTGGGCAGCATGTAAGCTGGGATCAGGCTGCTGGGAACAGAGCTGTCGGAGAAAGGTGTGACACACCTCTTTTTGGGGGGCCACCTCTTTGCCTGGGAGCTGTATTTAAGCTCAGGCTGTCACACTTCACTCAGGCGAAGACCACGTTGCAAGTATGCACGTGCCTTGCTGATTTTGATTGTAATCCTCACCCATGGACTTGACTTTCTGGCTTAACCTCAGACCTGCTTCACCACTATGGATTTGTCTGGCGATTGCAGAGAGGAGACTGAACCTCGGTAAACATCACCAGACCTCCCATGCTCTCAGGCACTGTGGGACCGTGTTGGTGAGTACACTGCCCTGTCAGTCTTGCTGCTGCCCTTCGCTCCTGGCTCTTCTTCCCCTGGGGAACAGTCCGTTCTAGCTCTTCTCTGACAAATTCCACTTGTGAGATGTACAGCAAGTAAATTAGCTGCTAATGTCCAAAAAAAAGGTTTCACTTGACATGCAAACCAAAAAGCAAATAATGCTTTGAAAACAAAGAAGCATTCCAAAACCTTTTTTTTTTCATTTTGAAAGAAGGTGAGTTAAAGCAGGAAGCGACAACAGCTTTCATTTTATTTGATAATGCCCCAAAGACACTTCTGTCTGAAGAGTACTTCAATAACCTAAGGAGTAGATGTTTTAGTTTCTGTTCAGCTCTTGGCAAACAGGGCTTTACTGTTTCTATTGGTCTTGGAGTTGTGCAGTTGCTGAATAGCTCTGCTGAGTTACTTTCTCTCTTCCCATAGACAGATGATTCTTTCCAACACCACTCACAATGTAAAATTAATATGAGGCAGCATATCCTGCCACCATCAAGGTTGCCCCTGTTTTGGGTCGAAATAGCAGAGCTGGTCTTCAGAACCATAGCTCCAACAGCTTTGAGAATGTATAAAATCAGATGGGAAAAGTTCTTTAAAAGTTTCACAGGTTTATCAGGAGCACATCTTGAAAGTAAAATTCAACAAAACCAAAACCATTCAAGACATCGAGCACCTCTGGCAGCTCACCTTCCCTCAGTCTTGGGCATTGCCCTTTTTTAGATTTGGGTTCAACAGGACTGCACTGTTCACACTAGGCAGAGTTGCCTTTCGTCATAAAGAATGGTAAAGGAATGTAGAGCTGTCCCAACTCTGGACTCTTTGATCAGAAAGCATATAGAGTGGAACTAGTTATACATCTCGATATAAGAATCTAGAAAGAAAAGGGCATAATTTCAAATCAGCTTCATCTTTTAACGCTTTTCTACTTTTTGTGTATCTCACAAGGATGCGCATGACCCTTTCTTGCCAGTAATCCTGACATTATGCAAACACCAATGCACTTCAGCTGATGCTCAAACTCATACAAGTTGAGCTCACACATTCTGTACCTTAGGTAGAGGAAATGTATAAATATTGTATCATTTCTTACATGGTATCTTTTTAAAAATGATAAAGCGACTCTAGTTATTATTCATCCAACAGATTAAGGTGACTCTCACGCTGACATTACAAAAGTAAAGCCTTTTCAGTGCCAGATTCTGCAAGTAATCTGGACAAAATTAAACGTAATAAAACACAATTAAATGAAATATGGCTCTTCTACAGTAATCAAATAGGATTCATGAGGATCGTGAGGACCCTGGGAACTACCGACTTGACAGCCTCACTTCTGTGCCTGGGAAGATCATGGTACAGATCCTTCTAGAAGCTATGCTAAGTTACATGGAGGGCAGGGAGGTGATTTAAGACAGCCAGCATGGCTTCACCAAGGGCAAGTCCTGCCTGACCAACATAGTGGCTTTCTATGATGGTGTGACTAGATCAGTGGACAAGGGAAGAGCTATGGATGTGATCTATCTGGACTTCTGTAAAGCCTTCAACACAGTCCCTCACAACATCCTTCTCTCTAAATTGACGAAATACGGATTTGATGGGTGGACTGTTCGGTGAATAAGGAATTGGTTGGAAGGTCGCACCCAGAGCGTAGTGTCAATGGCTCGATGTCCAAATGGATGCCAGTGGCAAGTGGTGTCCCTCAAGGGTCTGTGCTGGGACCAGTGCTGTTTAACATTTTCATCAATGACTTAGAGAGACTGAGTGCACCCTCAGCAAGTCTGCAGACGACACCAAGCTGAGCGGTGCAGTTGATACACCAGAAAGACAGGAAGCCATCCAGAGGGACTTCGACAAGCTCGAGAAATGGGCCCGTGTGAACCTCATGAGGTTAAATAAGGCCAAGTGAGAGGTCCTGCATCTGGGCCGGGGCAACCCCTGCTATCAATACAGGCTGGAGGATGAAGGGATTGAGAGCAGCCCTGATGAGAAGGACGTAAGGGTACTGGTGGATTAAAAGCTTGACATGAGCCACCAGTGTGCACTTGCAGCCCAGAAGGCCAACCTGGACTGCATCAAGAGAAACTTGGGCAGCAGGTCGAGGGAGGTGATTCTGACCCTCTACTCTGCTCTGGTGAGAGCCCACCTGGAGTCCTGTGTCCAGCTCTGGAGCCCCCAGCACAGGAAAGACATGGAGCTGTTGGAGCGGGTCCAGAGGAGGGCCACAAAGATGTTCCAAGGGCTGGAACACCTCTCCTACGAGGACAGGCTGAGAGAGTTGGGGCTGTTCAGCCTGGAGAAGAGAAGGCTGCAGGGAGACCTTCCAGCGGCCTTCCAGTACCTGAAGGGGGGTTATGAGAAAGATGAGGAAAATATTTTCAGCAGGGCCTGTTGTGATAGGACAAGGAGTAATGGCTTTAAACTAAGGGAGGGTAGATTTAGACCAGATATAGGGAAGAAATTTTTTACCATGAGTGTGGTGAAACACTGGCACAGGTTGCCCAGAGAGGTAGTGGAGGCCCCATCCCTGGAAACATTCAAGGCCAGGTTGGACGGGGCTCGGAGCAACCTGGTCTAGTTGCAGATGTCCCTGCTCACTGCAGGGGTGTTGGGCTAGACAACTTCTCAAGTTCCCTTCCAACCCACAGCATTTTATGATTCTACGATTCTATGGCACCATTTAAAAGAATATATGACCCATCCAATTTTACCAACACGTGCATGCCTGCATAGACCTCAGTATTCACCAGATACTTTAAAAATTATAACAGAGCAGCATTTGAGACAGTTGCCCATTGATGGGCTTTGACTAGAACTCTGGTGTTAGAACTATGCACAAACCTTTTCTTCTCCAGCCCTAAAAAATCGAACTATAACATGCTGTTGAGCTCTATGAGTCAGACTATGAACTCTTTGAGGAAAGGACCACAGTGGGGTTCTATACAGATCTCAGCGTAACTAGAAGTTACTGCAAAATAGATCAGAAATAATAGACCTATCCAGAGAAGAGTAATTCTCTGTCAATTAAATGTGGTTTCATTCTGAGTTAGAAAGAAAAACAAGTATCATCAAATTGTGTGAGTAAAGAAAGCTTCTGAAATCTCTCACTGATGTCCTCCATGGTCTCTTGGCCTTGGAAGCCAGCAGTGCTGAGGACTTTCAAGCTGGGTGCTGGCAGGTTGTGTGTCCCCAGGATCTCAGATCCTGCCAGCTCTGGGGAGGGCTGCCAAGAGGCCCAGCGGCCCAGCTGGTGGGACAGCAGAAAACTGCTTCTTCTGCCTTCAGTCTTTGGTCAAACCGAGTGACCTCTGATGTATATTTTGGTTTTGATGAATGCATGTTCCCTAAGGGAAACCATTTCATCAGAAAAGTTCTGACGTATGCGAATGAACAACTTATACAAGGACCATTCCCATTCTTTACCTGTATAAATGGAGTTAAATGTATGGAGTTGTGCATTGCTTATTAATCCTTTGTGGTCTTTTTTCCAGTTATTAACTGCTGCAGCTGGTTACTGTGGATACCACACCAGAGACCTCCCTAGGTCCTGAAAATGTATTTGCTTTTTTAATCATGTAGTTTTCTATTATTAAGAAGTGTATTTAATACAACGTTTTCCAATACAGAAGGAACAGATATTTACTCTACAGTCAACTTACATTCTCCCTTAAGAAGTCATATGTTTTGCACTAGCTGTGCAAAGAAGCTGCAAGTGTTTCATTGCTATGCAGTAGTAAAGAAATCTTTTGGTCTTGTTCGCAAAACAGAAAGTCCTTATCCTCAGCACCTATTCTGCTTCTAGTGATAAACAGTGACCGAGTGCAGCAGAAAATAGCACAAAGCATGCTAATGTTATCGTCTTGATTTCAGATTCTCTGAATGTTCGTGTGACTATGTCCTAAAAACTTCTTCTGTTTATACTCAGTGGCTTGTACTGAGATCTGAGGTGAGCAGCCCATGTGGGCATACACGAGAATCAGAATGCAATAATGAAACTTGCATTCAAATGCAGAGACTTGCTAATGGTTTTCATTTTAGCTGGTTTGTGCAACAGCTCGGACAGTGCATGTCAACTCCCCTGATTAAATTGAAAGCTAAATAGCAAGGCAGACCTTGTTATATGCTCCTGCAAGTAGAATTCCTGCAGTGCAGCTCACTCAAGAGCCCAGTAGATGTCAATCAAAGTTCAAGCTTGTGATTCTACCCTCGGTTGTTAATTAACTGTCAGAATGCTTCAATCTACTTTATTACTAATATCTGAGGGATGTGCTGTGCCTTCCACTTGCACAGATGTTATTGCTGGGACACAATGAGCCTCTTCATCCCATGTGAATGCAGAAATCAAAAGAAGAGGCAGAAATACAATTTTCCAGTACCACATAGGGAAGGGTCTTTCCGCGTTACTGAAGTGCTGTCTGAATAGGACATGGACAAAATAGAATCAAAGCGTTGACTTCACATGCCACAGTAGTCCAGCAGCATGGGGAAAACATAAACAAAGGAACACACGGCATTGTTAAAGATGATACCATAAAGCACTATTAGCCACTAAAAGTCTCTTTAGAACTTCTGCTCTGCTTCAAGAAGGTCCGTGACTAAATCCCAGATTAACCTTGAATATGGATTTTTCAAGCAGGAAAAATTAGCTTCTCAGAGACTTCAAAACATGTACTGTTCTGTATCAGCTTTTCAGTGGTAGCCAAATAAAGTTTCACAAAAATATCTTTGGAAAGAGCATTAGACCACATCCATTTCTCTCCTCAAAATCACCGAGCCTGCAATCAGTGCAGTATGAGCTTTCTTGCATAAAGATGAGACTGTTCAGCTAATAAGCACCTGCAGATCCCACAAACAACTTGCCTGTAAAACAGAAGCAGCAGTTTGGGTGGGTGAGGTCCCTTGCGCAATGCACAAAGGCAGTTTAAAGAGCAAACGGCTCGAGCAGCAGCAGTTCAGGAAAAGGAAAGGTCGGGGGACAGCCAAATGCCGGCTTCCATCCCAAACAAAAAAAATAACACACACAAAAATCAGGAAGGGTTGGCTCTACACCAGCACCGATGTCTCTGTTTGCAAGTGCACAGAGATGGAAGCTTTCCTCCTCGGGGCTTCAGGGGAAAAAAGTGCAAACAGGGCTAGAGCTCCCACAGCTGCAGATTTGACCTTGAATCCTTAGAGGGGAGAGGACAGCCTGTTTACAGATCGGGTGGAGGCGAACAGGTAAACACAGGTAGTTCTAAAACGGTCTTTGCTCTAGATAAGAACGAAGGACACCTTTCTTCCTAGTTTAAAGTACAGTCTCTGCGAGGGCGATTATCTTTACGCTGCCTGCCGAGGAATGGAGCGAGCAAACATGCTCAGGCTTCTGAACAGGTCTAACACAACCTCTTGGGCTGAAAACTCACTGTTTTCGCCAAAGTGTACACTGGGTGTTTACAGGCAGTTGGCGCACCATTCCCGGAAAAAATAAAAAAAAAACCCAAAACAAACCCAAAACAGTCATGAATCTGTTGAAAGGAAAAAAAAGCCTTGCAAAATTTTCTCTTTGGCTGCAAACATATTTGCGTCTTGCCTCGGGAAGCCCAGGGAGCTCGCAGATGACAGCCCTGACACGCACAAATCCCTCTGAAAAACATGAATGAAAGACCCGTATGGCAGGGCTGCGCGCGCTAGTGCGCCAGTCCGTTCATGAAAATGTTCACCGGCGTAAATGAACCAAAGCGAACGGCCGTGACTCCGGCTCCGTGGGGTCCCACGGCGCGACCTGCTCCCCGGCTCCCGCACCGCCTGCGTGCCCGTTCACAAACCCGACGGAGACCGGCGCCTTCCCCCCGCTGCCAGCCCAACGCAAAGCCCGCGGCTGCGGGAGGGAGCAGCGGACGGCGAGGTCCTCCCCCCCCCCCCCGCCCGGCCACAGCTCCCCGGCAGCGGCAGGAGGAGCAGCCCCCCCTCGGGAGGGGAAGCGGCTGGCGGGCTCCTGACGGCCGGACCCCGCTCTCCGCTCCCCCCACGCCGCCCCCGGTAAGCGCTCCCGCTTCCCGCCGGCCCACCCGCGCCCTCCTTCACGGGTGAATGGGAGCGGGGAGGGGGCAGGCCCCGAGGCGCCGCCCCTCCGCGCTTCTCTCAATGGGAGCCCCGCTGCTGCAGGGAGTCGCCGTCGCCTCCCTTCGCGGCGCGTCCCGCGCCCGTTACCCGGCGCCCCGCACCCCCTCCGCTCCGTCCTCCGTCCCCTACCCCCAACGCACGGCCGGGGCAGTGAGGGGGAGCGGGAACCCCCCCCC